>SKEI01001520.1_pt1 | contig 12709 bp, 10 predicted proteins | sample 4826701 | NCBI WGS metagenome assembly SKEI01 (sample SAMN11008813, study PRJNA524170) | human gut metagenome | biome: Human fecal sample; material: Feces; isolation source: fecal sample from pouch patient p2, p6, p7, p14 | host: Homo sapiens | place: Israel: Tel-Aviv | collected 2016-08-31 | reverse complement strand
AAAATACATGACTAAACACGAAACACCGACTTGACGAAATACATCGTATCCCGTCTGCCCTGCTTCATGTAGTGCCGATGCCCGCTTGGGAACAGCGTAAGTTGGGAGACGTTGCGTCTTCATTTGATTACGGCTTGAACGCTGCTGCAACAGAATACGATGGCCAAAATAAATATCTGCGTATCACCGACATTGATGACGAAACCCATGAGTTCTCGAAAAGCGATCTTACGACGCCGTTAGCTGACCTTGCAATGAGTGCAGATTATTTACTGAAAGAGGGCGATCTGCTCTTTGCTCGCACAGGCGCGAGTGTAGGAAAAACATATCTGTACAGGCAATTCGATGGAATGGTCTACTTTGCTGGATTCCTTATCCGTGCCCGAATCGGCGAAGGCGCTGACCCCGAATTCGCCTATCAGGCAACCTTGACCGATGCATACAAGAAGTATGTTGCCATAACCTCGCAGCGGTCCGGGCAGCCTGGTGTCAATGCGCAGGAATACGCAGATTATCAATTGATGCTTCCTTCAAAAACGGAACAGCAGCAAATCGGGATGACATTGCGATCTCTCGACGACCTCATCACCCTTCATCAGCGTAAGCGTCTGTGGTTTGCTAAATAAGGGTGGATAGGGCTCTCATCACGATGTCAACGTCTTTGTTTTCCAATTCGCGGATGACATGCAGATATATTTCCTGCGTTGTGTTCATGCTTGCGTGCCCAAGCCGTTTAGAGACGCTTGCAATTGAAACGCCGGCAAATAGCAAGAGTGAAGCATGGGTGTGTCTCAATCCGTGTATTGAAATCACAGGTACTCCGGCTTGTTTGCAATGCCGGGCCAGAATACCGTTGGCGGTTGAGTTGTATACCTTGCCATCCACGAAGATAGGCTTGTCACCGGGTAAGCTCTTCAACAGAACAGACAACTGCATGATGAGTTGCCAGTCAAGTTGTACTTTGCGTACCGAAGAAGCATTCTTTGTTGGAACAAAGCCACCTCCATTCTTGTAATTCCATGTCTTATTGACGGACAAAGTCTGGTGAACGAAATCGAAATCATCAGGAGTAAGCCCCAATGCTTCGGAGAAACGTAACCCGGTTTTTGCCACTAGCAGTATCAACCAGTCCCAGTTAGGTATCGGATCAAGCTTCAAATCAGCAAGGACAGCATGAAGTTCGAACTGGTTAAGATATTTCACCTTCTTCTGTCTCGGCTGTTTTCCTTTGATGATTGCTTTTCTTGTTGGGTCTCTCTGAATCAGACCTTCATCAACGGCATCGAGGATGGCTCCTTTCAGTTGGTGATGAAAATCCATTGTTGTCTGATGCTCGTGATGCTCAGCGTATCCGTTGATGAGTTTCTGATAGCTCACACGATCGAACTCGGAAAGCTTGAGATCAGGGATAAGTTTTCTCAGCCACGCCTGTGTGAGCTTGTATTTCTTCATTGTCACTTCCCGAATCGCGCCTTCCTTGTAGACGTCGACCCATTGCGAGTAGTAATCGCAGAACGACATTTCTTCGTTGATTGTGTTTATGACCACACGGGGCTCCTTTGCCGAATAGATAGACGCTTACGCTGATGAAGGGTGATGAGGCGGTCGAGGTCGGCGAAAAAGTTCCCGAGGTGATTTTGCTCAACTACATTTGGAACGCTTAGAACTGTTTCATTAATTGATTCTTTCGATAGGCTTGGCAATCCCGTCGATTCGTCTTTGGATTTCCAATCAACATTCAAAAAGGAGCAGAGGGCAAACTCAAGGTTGATATCTGACTTTGGAATTGCGTAAAACAGCGTGTCAACCGTCCAAAATGGCGCTTTTAAAAGATAAGGCTTATCGATAGTCCCTTTTCTACCGATGCCAATAGCGTCACGATTATGCGACAGCGCCTCGCTAACGCTGGTCATATACCCGCCGGTTCCATAAACCGGAATAGGCCCTTCATCAAGATGTTTGTAGTCACGTCCGCTGCAGACATCTACGATTTCTGAGAACTTACGCTGTTCCCAAGCGGGCATCGGCACTACATGAAGCAGGGCAGACGGGATACGAGTGGCTGGCCGAACATACGCATTTTTTCAAAATAGGGATGCGTCGAAAAGACGCATAAACGCACGAAAAATGCGGGCATCCGATATGCAGTGTTCATTGAATCACTGTATATCGGATGCCCGCAATTGTTTCAGACCAATTGAAGAGCCTTAGCTCAGCATCAGCCTCACGCCTTGGCGACCTCAACGGCCAGCTCGGCGCCTTCCTTCACTTCGAAGGAGGTAGCCAGCGTCTCACGGGCGATCAGATCCTTGAACTGCTCGACCTTGGCCACATTGGCGGCCGGCACGGTCAGCACCAGGGCGATACGGTCCGCGATGTCCAGATCGGCAGCCTTACGTGCGTCCTGCACAGCACGAATCACATCGCGGGCGTAGCCCTCGGCCAACAGATCGGCATCCAGCGCGGTGTCGAGGATCACGAAGCCACCGGTCGGCAGAGCGGCGGAGACCGAAGCGGCGGCCTCGGTGGCGTTCTCCTCCTCCACGCGGTTGATCAGCTCGTACTCGCCTTCGACCAGCGCAAGGTCGCCGGACGGCGTGGAGACCACCGGCGCACCGGACGCAGCATCGACATGCCAGTCGCCGGACTTGGAGGCCTTGATGGCGAACTGCACCTGCTTGCCGAGGCGCGGACCCGCCGCACGGGCATTCACACGCAGCTCGTGAACAATCTTCAGACCGTGGGCGGAGGCATCCTGCAGCGTCGAGAACTCAATATTCTTGATATTAAGTTCAGACTTCAGCAACTCGTCGTATGCCTTGACGGCGTCCACGTTCTCGACCACCACGGTGAGCTTGGAAAGCGGCTGGCGCACGCGGATCTTGGCGGCCTTGCGCAGGGACAGGGTGCCGGAAACAACCTCGCGCACCTTCTCCATCGCATCCACCAGAGCCGGGTCGTCGACCAGCACGCGGCCGAGGTCGGTGTCTTCACCGGTCTTCTCGTCCGCCACGAACGGCCAATCGGCCAGGTGCACGGATTCACCGCCGGTCAGGCCGCGCCACACGGACTCGGCTTCCATCGGGGCCAGCGGCGCAAGCACGCGCATGAACGCTTCAAGCACGGTGTACAGCGTGTTGAACGCGGACGCATCCTCGTTCCAGAAGCGGTCACGGGTGTTGCGGATGTACCAGTTGGTGAGCACGTCGATGAAGTCGGAGACCGCATCGCAGGCGTCGGAAATCGCGAACTCGTTCAGCGACTTCTCGGCGGCCAGCACCAGGCGGCGGGTACGGGCCAGCAGGTAGCGGTCCATCTCCGGCAGACCGGCGACCTCGTCCGCGCGCAGCTGGCGGGCGTCGAATCCGGCCCCGCCGTTGGCCGCGTTGGCGTACAAGGTGAAGAAGTAGTAGGAGCTCCACACCGGCAACATGACCTGGCGCACGGTGTCGCGGATGCCATCGGCGGTGACGATCAGGTTGCCGCCGCGCAGAATCGGCGAAGACATAAGGAACCAGCGCATGGCGTCGGAACCGTACTTGTCAAACACGCCGTTCACGTCCGGATAGTTGCGCAAGTGCTTAGACATCTTCTGGCCGTCGGAGCCGAGCACGATGCCGTGGCAGATCACGTTCTTGAACGCTGGGCGGTCGAACAGGGCGGTCGCCATGACGTGCAGCAGGTAGAACCAGCCGCGGGTCTGGCCGATGTATTCCACGATATAGTCGGCCGGGAAGTGCTGCTCGAACTTCTCCTTGTTCTCGAACGGGTAGTGGAACTGCGCGAACGACATGGAACCGGACTCGAACCAGCAATCGAGCACATCGGAAATACGGTGCATGTGCGACTTGCCGGTCGGGTCGTCCGGGTTGACGCGGACCAGGTTGTCGATCCACGGACGGTGCATGTTGATGTTGCCGTCCTTGTCGCGCGGGTAGTCACCGAAGTCGGCCTTGAGCTCTTCGAGAGAACCGTAAACGTCCACACGCGGGTACTTCGGATCGTCACTCACCCACACCGGAATCGGGGAACCCCAGAAGCGGTTGCGGGAGATGGACCAGTCGCGCGCGTTGGCGAGCCACTTGCCGAACTGGCCGTCCTTGACGTTGCCAGGGATCCAGTTGATTTGCTGGTTCAATTCCAGTAGACGCGGCTTGATCTTGGTCACGGACACGAACCAGGAGGAGACCGGCTTGTAGATCAGCGGGGTGGCGCAACGCCAGCAGTGCGGGTAGGAGTGCACGTAGCTCTTCTCCTGGAAGAGGATCGCGCGGCGCTCTTCCGGAATCTCGGCGAGCGGGCCATCGCCGGCGCGCAGGTTGCGCAGGATCGGCAGGTTGGCGTCGAACACGAAATCACCCTCGTAGTCGGGGCACTGCGCGGTGAAGCGGCAGCCATCGTCGAGCACGTCGGTGCTCTTGATGCCCTTAGCGTTCAGCGTGTTCATATCGTCTTCACCATAGGGAGCCTGGTGAACCAGACCGGTACCTTCAACGGTGTCGACGTAGTCGGCGGTGAAGATCGTGTAGCCGTTCGGGCCAGGCACGTGGCCTTCGGATTCGGCCTCGTCACCCGCGAAGTACGGGAAGACCGGGTAGTAGCGGCGGCCTTCCAGCTCGGAGCCCTTGAGCTCGCGCACGACCTCGTAGTTCTCGCCGAGTTCCTTCTCATAGTGCGGCAGCAAATCCTTGCCGAGGTAGAACTTCTTGCCAGCGAACTTGCCTTCGGTCGGGCGGACCTCGACGTAGTCGATGTCGCCGCCGACCACGATGGCGAAGTTGGTGGGCACGGTCCACGGGGTGGTGGTCCAGAAGACGGCGTAGGCGTCGTCCTCATCGCGCATCTTCACGGCCACGGACACGGTGGTGTCCTGGCGGTCCTGGTACACGTCGGCGTCCATGCGCAGCTCGTGCGCACTCAACGGCGTGCGGTCCTTCGGGCAGTACGGCAGCACGCGGTAGCCCTGGTAGGCCAGGCCCTTGTCGTAGAGCTGCTTGAAGGCCCACATCACGGATTCCATGTACGGGATGTTCAGGGTCTTGTAGCCGTGCTCGAAGTCCACCCAACGGGCCTGACGATGCACGTAGTTCTGCCATTCGTTGGTGTACTTCAGCACGGAAGCGCGGCAGGCGTCGTTGAACTTGTCGATGCCCATCTTCTCGATCTGGTCGACCGAGTCGATGCCGAGTTCCTTCTGCGCCTCAAGCTCGGCGGGCAGGCCGTGGGTGTCCCAGCCGAACACGCGGTTGACCTTGCGGCCCTTCATGGTCTGGTAGCGCGGGATCACGTCCTTGGCGTAGCCGGTCAGCAGGTGGCCGTAGTGCGGAAGACCGTTCGCAAAAGGCGGGCCATCGAAGAACACGAATTCGTTCTGGCTGTGGTCGCCGGAAGGGTTGCGTTCAACGGACTTCTGGAAGGTGTCGTCCTTGTCCCAGTAGTCGAGAACGGTCTCCTCCATGTCGGGGAAGCTGGGGTTCGGCGCGACGTGCGCGGTCTCGCCGCCCTCGTTCGCCTTGGGATATACGTTTTCGCTCACCGTAAATCTCCTGTTAGTACTGTGCACTGGTCCTACAGGAGCGTCATTGATGGCGATTGCCGGGCGCCGACGTGTGCCGGCTGGGTTCACGAATGTCACGTACCGAACCGTGGGGCCGATCGCGTCAATCGCCTCGCAGCCGGAACTGACTGTGTTCCGCCCGGAACAGCCCTGTCTGCCGTTCCTGCCTACGAGGACGATGACGGGCGCTGGTATGCGCTCCGCACCGCGGTACCACCTCGCTTATCGCACCGGTTGCGCCGCTCCGAACTGTTGCACTCGGAGCCGCGAGCCTGCGCGACCGCTTGTGTTCGGCTGTCTCGGGCCGATCCCGTCGGTTCTACTGGGCGATTGCCGCCGTTCTTCCGAAGACTCCCCGCTGATAACGGATCACTGCCTCACAACGGTGCATATCGTAACACGCCACGCGGTCAAATCGCCGCCCACGGCCACGGCACCGTCAGGAGCCCGATTTAGATTGGGACCGGCCACCACGGACCGAGAAAGGATTGTCGGACAATGACGTATGATTTCACGTCCATCATGAACAGGCATGGCATGGATTCGATCGCGGTCGACGGACTGGGCACCGACCCGGGATTCGCGCCGGACCCGCCACGCGAGGGTTTCGACGTCATCCCCATGTGGGTGGCGGACATGAACTTCCCGACCGTGCCCACGATCCCGCAGGCCATCATCGAACGGGCGAAGCATCCCGCCTACGGGTACTTCTCCCCCACCGACGACTATTACAGCTCCATCATCGACTGGCAGTCCACGCGCAACGGGGTCACCGGATTGACCCGGGAGGCGATCGGCTACGAGAACGGGGTCCTGGGCGGTGTGATCAGCGCGCTGACCGCGTTCGCCGCCCCCGGCGACGGCGTGCTGCTGCACAGCCCGACCTACATCGGGTTCACCCGGAGCATCGAAAACAACGGCTACCGCATCGTCCACAGCCCGCTCAAGTTGGACGAGCACGGCGTATGGCGCATGGATTACGAGGATATGGATAAGAAGCTCAAGGAGCATCACATCCATGTGGCCGTGTTCTGCAGCCCTCACAATCCTTGCGGGCGCGTGTGGGAGCGTTGGGAAATCGAGAAGGCCATGGAAGTGTACAAGGCCAACGATTGCGTGGTCATTTCCGACGAGATTTGGTCCGATTTGACTCTGGGGAACCACCAGCACATCCCCACCCAATCGGTCAGCGAGGACGCACGCAACAGGACCGTGGCGTTCTACGCGCCCAGCAAGACCTTCAATCTCGCCGGACTGGTGGGAAGCTACCACATCATCTACAATCCCACACTCCGGGACCGCATCGTGGCCAAAAGCTCGAAATGCCACTACAACGACATGAACGTGCTTTCCATGCACGCGCTGATCGGCGCCTACCGGCCCGAAGGCCATGAGTGGCTCGACGAACTGAAGGCGGTGCTCACCGGCAACGTCGATTACGCCTACGACTACATCACCAAGCATTTCCAAGGAGTGAGTTTGGCCAAACCGGAAGGCACCTACATGCTGCTGCTCGACTGCGAGCAGTGGTGCGAACGCCACGGCCTGAGCCTGCCCGAGTTGGAGAAACGCGGCTGGGATGTGGGCGTCGCATGGCAGGACGGCGACATGTTCCAGGCCCCCTACAGCATCCGCGTCAATCTCGCATTGCCCTTGAGCCGCGTCAAGGAGGCCATGCGCCGCCTTGACCAATACGTATTCAACGCGTAAACGGCATGCATCCGCGATTGCGGTGTCCTGGAAAGACGAATGCCGTCAACGAGGTTGGTGCCCGTTGGCGGCATTCGTCATACGTTGGCCGAACCGGGCGAAACCCAAGTTGCCGTGCGCTATGAGGTGGATGCCGCCAGCGGACGTGTACATCTGACCGCCCGATATGCCGGTGCCACCGATGCGCCGACGCTGCCGGCATTCGGATTGGAATGGACACTTCCCAAGCAGTACGAGAACCTGCGCTTCTACGCCCTTGGCCCCGAGGAGACCTATCGCGACCGTCTGCACGGTGGCAAGCTCGGCATTTTCGAGCGCACCGCGGCCGAAGACAATGCACCGTATCTGGTGCCGCAGGAGACCGGCAACCATGAAGACTTGCGTTGGGCCGAAGTGCTTGACGCCCAAGGACACGGCATGCGTATCAGCCAGGCCGGCAGCGAACATTTCGCGGCGAGCCTGTTGCCGTACAGCTCGCTCATGCTGGAAGAGGCGACCCACCAGAACGAGTTGCCGCCGGTCCGTCACACGTTCCTGCGCCTGTTGGCCGCGCAAATGGGCGTGGGCGGCGACGATTCATGGGGCGCGCCCGTCCATGAGCAGTACCAGCTGCCCGCCGATCGCGCCTACACGCTCGACGTGAATCTGGAACTGTTCTAACAGCGATAAAGAAGCTCCCTCTGACGAGGGAGCTTCTTTATCGCACAGAGGGAGCTTCTTTATCATGCTGGTACGAAACTGTCACGCACCACTAGGGTGGTGGAGATGAAGGTATGGTGGTGCAGCGTGCGCCGACTGGAGATGGCCTCGGCAAGCATCGTAATCGCAGTATCGGCCAGCTCATTCTGGTCGATATCGTAACTGGTCAATGTCGGCGAAGTGTACTGGGCGATGGCCTGGTTATTGATACTGATCACACTGGTATCGCGAGGCACCAGCACTCCCGCAGCGGTAAACGCCTGCAGTACGCCGACTGCAATCGAGTCCGCAGCCACGATGAACGCATCCGGCATGTCATCTCGATGATCGTTAACCGCTTCCTCCCCTAGAGTGCGCCCGGTGTCCACAGTGAACGCGCCTTGCGCGTAAATCAGGCCTTCCGCATCCAGCCCCAAACGCTCGGTCCAATTGCGGAATGCGGTTAATCGGCCGTCTTCCGGATATTCGTGCAAACCCATCGTGAAGCCAGTACCGCCGATATAGCCGATGCGTCGTTTGCCCGAGGACACCAACATATCCAATGCGTCCAAAATGGTTTGGCTTAAATCCGGTTGTACCGAATCGAACAGGCTGGGCGCAGGATTGATGTCGATGAATACGCCATAGGGCAATACCAGATGGAGCTTCAACAGTCTTTCCGAAGAGAGTACGGACGGTCCGATGGAGATGAAGCCGTCGAAATCACCGGCGTCGGCAATCAGATCGTCGATATGGGAAAACGACGTGAGTTCCATGTGCTGGGCTCTGGCATTGTCGCCGAGCACGGACCGTAGTTCATCGAAATAGGCGTCCGCCAGTTCTTCCTCGCGGGTGGCGTTGTCGAGTACGGCCACACGGCGTGGCAATGCGATACGGCGTGATCCGGTAGCGTAGCCAAGCTGCTCGCTGACCTCGATGATGCGACGTCGCGTCTCCTCTTTGACAGACAATGTCGGGTCCCCATTGAGCAGCCGGGATACCGTGGCCTGCGAGAAGCCTGATTTCTGTGCGATTTCCTTCATCGTGACCATAGTTGAGCCTTCCACGCCTCAGTACGTAACAATACGCAGTATTTCAGTAAATAACTTTACTACATAGTGTAACTCACGTCATGCGGGTATGACGCCGTATGGTTGCAGCATCGTCGATCCGCAGCGCTGATGAGAACGTGCATGTTTCAGGCCCTCCGATAATTATCGGGCAGGCGGGAATCCCCAGACCGTGGAGTCAATGCGCTGGATTTTCCCGGACTTGTCAAAGACAACGGTGATGTCCGGCGCAGTAAAACTGCCGGTCGAATCCCCGAATCGGTACGGATCACTCCAGTCGATAACGGCATGCATCGTCACGGTCCGAGTTTTCGCGTCATAGGACTCATTCGAGTACTCGATACTGTTATGCGTGGCCGTAGTCCCGCCCAGACCGCCGCCATTGCCTTGATGCATTTGCTGACAATACTTCGTAAAATCCGCGCCGAGAACATTCGACACTGCATAGCGCCTAAATGAACGTGTTAGGTCTGCACCAATTCACGGCCGGCAATACTCCACACTTCTCAGTAATCAATTCGTACCAAACCGCTCACGAATCTGAGCGGCAGTACCATAAGAGGCTTGCGCGCCGAACCCAGTCGCGGCGTACGCGGAAACGTATGAGGCCAACTGCGCGCTGTCCGCCAACGCATGACCCGAGGCGAGTCCGGCCAGAACCGTGCCCATAAAGGCATCTCCGCACCCGGTAGTGTCGATGGCCTCAACCGCAACTGGCGCAATACGATAGATATCATCACCATCGATGACTACCGACCCATCCCCGCCAAGCGTAATTACCGCCTGATTAAAGCCGAAGTCATGCATCTGCCGCGCCACATCAGACCAGTCCAGTCCATCCCAATCGTCATCGTCAGGCTCGGCGATGTCCAGCAGCTGTGCCATTTCATGTTCATTGACCAGCAGAATGTCCGAAGCCTCGATAAGTTCAGCGGGTAGTTCAGCAACGAATGGCGAATCGTTGAGCAATACCTTGAGCCCGGCATCATGACAGAGGCGAGCGCATGCCGTGACCGTTTCCATCGGACTTTCCAAACACAGTCCCAGTACATCGGCGGCAACCAATGCGTCAGATGACTGGCGCACATAGTCGACAGACACCTCACCATTGGAACCAGCCGAATATACGATGGCGTTCTCGCCATTCGCGTCCACGGTAATTACCGTAGTGCCACTGGGACCTGCAACGGCAGCGATATGCGAAGTATCCACACCAGCATCGCGCAAATGCTCCAGCAGAAAATCCGCATTGGTATCTTCCCCGACTGCACCAAACATCCGCACCTGCGCTCCAATTCGCGCAGCCGCCGATGCCTGATTCGCTGACTTGCCTCCCGGCAATAAGGTCAGCGGGCCACCGTTGACGGTCTCTCCCGGTTTCGGCAACCGCTCAGTAACGACCGTGTAATCAACATTCATTGATCCGACCACGGACACACTGCCGTGCAGGTGGTCGAGCAAGTCAAGACATGATGCTGACATGATGCATTTCCTTTCGGCCTTCTTGTTTCGGCCTGTCTTCTATGTTCTGCGCTTGTTCTACGTTTCAGCAAAATCACGATGGAAACACAATCGTGCGGGTATGCGAATGCCCGGAGTCTGAAGTCAAATCCCGGGCATTGCACGTATTCGGGGCCAAATCGTCTGCGCGATTGATATGTTCTGCTGACGACTGACGCCTAGCGGATTGTGATGGTTATATCAGCATCACGCACCCATCGGCAGGAAGATTGCCATGGACAGGATGAACATGACGATTACGCCAGCGATCATCGGCACACTGGTACGGCGCACAATGTCGATTGTGCTCTTCTTGATGGAGCCGGCGACGATCATCACCACAGCGGAGACCGGCGAGACAGCGCGCAGCAGATTGCCAGCGAGACCCATCGGGATGGACACAGCGAGCACATTGATACCAGCAGCAGCGGCCAGCGGAACCATGAGCGGAACCATCGCGAAGAACAGTGCGGTACCGGAACCGGAGAGTAGCACGATGAGCGCAGTGAGGCCGACAAGGATAAGCGGCAGCACGAAGCCCATACCAGAGCCGGACAGGCCGGTCATTGCGTTCTGCAGTTCGGTGATCAGACCAATGGACTTAAGACCAACGACGAACACAGAAGCAGCGACCAACAGTGCCACAATCGGCATTGCGCCACCCATGCCCTTGAAGAAGGACTCGGTGCCAGCGAGGGTTTCCTTGCCCTTGCGAGTGCGGATGAGCTCGCAGATAATGGCGATCACGAAGGAGAGAATGGAAGCGAGTTCAACACTCAGGTCGATCTTTGCGCCGGTGGTGGAAGTGATGGCGAACACGATGAGAAGCATGATGATCGGCAGCAGCGGCAAAATCGCATACACAGTGCGGTAGAGAGCGCTACCTTCGACAGCCTTAACCTCAGCCAGGTCAACATCACCGTCGGTCAAATCCGAGCCAGCGCGCTTGTCCATGAACTTCTGCCAGAAGTAGTGTGCCAGTGCCATGACGAGCAAGGTCGGGATGGAAACGAGCACGTGATAACGGAAGACGTAATCGCTGGCGGTCAGGCCGGAGAACATGTCGGTCTTAGCGAGTTCAGCGGCGATGGCAACATTGTCGGAGCCAAGCGGGGTCGGCATAATCGTTGCAGTAGTGGCAATGACTGCAGCTGCGCTCAGCAGGCTCATACCAGCTTGGCGAAGCACCGGGTACAGCGTTGCCATAAGGATGATAGCCAGGTTGGAAGCACTCGGAATGACCAGAGACAACAGGTTGCCCAACAAGAAGGTAATCGGCACGAGTATATACGGGGACTTGATGTGCGCAATCGGCTTGGCGAGCACACTTACCGTGACTTCATTGGCTCCGATATGGGACATGTAGCCGGTGTAGCCACCAAGGATGAGGATGATGAAGCCAGCAGAAGTGAGCGTGCTCACGAACTGATCGCCTACAACCTTGAACGGATCAAGCCAAGTGACACCACTGGAAACGAAGTCGGTAAATGAGATGTCCTTGCCCATCAGCAATGCGATGTACATCAGCACAATGCCGATGAGGAACAGGGAAATCTTGATGTCCATTTTCTTCACGAGCATAAAGCCCACAATGCCAACCGCGGCAATTGCCACGAGGTACATAATCACCAGTTCCATCGGTCTGGTCCTTTCTTTGTTCTCTTATTCTCTGTTGTTGAATTCACGAGTATTGATGCGCTCAGGGGCGCCGGTGTTAGCGGCGTCGAAGAGACAAGGGACTATGCACAATGGGCGATGCCGTCCATGAACCAGTCGCAGAATCGATCTGCGTGAACGCCGGTGGTGACGGTGGCATTCGGTTCGCGCTTAAGGTAGCCCTTAAGATCAACGACCGTACACCCTGCAGTGAGTTCGCCAGCGATTTCTACGTCCACAAATGCCTTAGTCATGTCGAATAGGTCAGGCTCCAGCAAGCATGCGACTGCGCAAGCGTCATACATTTTGAGACCGGTGCCGAAGCTGCGCTTGCGGTAGCGCTGGAACAGGTCATGAGCCATCAGACCGACCTTGCCCATATCCTTAAGCTGAGCGGTTTTCTCCGGCGGAATCACAGTTCCCAAGCCGGCGTCCAGTGTGGCCATAGTAATGTCAAGACCAGAAGTGAGCACAATCTTGGCGGCTTCAGGGTCAACGAAAATATTGCATTCGGCCATAACCCGCTTGTTGCCGCGAG
>SKEI01001499.1_pt1 | contig 12800 bp, 7 predicted proteins | sample 4826701 | NCBI WGS metagenome assembly SKEI01 (sample SAMN11008813, study PRJNA524170) | human gut metagenome | biome: Human fecal sample; material: Feces; isolation source: fecal sample from pouch patient p2, p6, p7, p14 | host: Homo sapiens | place: Israel: Tel-Aviv | collected 2016-08-31 | reverse complement strand
CTGCTGCTTTTCGACGGCGGCGGCGAGGTCGCCGGTCGCGTCCTTGACGGCTTTGACATGCTCAAGCTCGGCAAGACGGTCATATGTTTCGACGCGGACTTTCAGTCCGGTACGGCCGGGCACGTCATATACGATGATCGGCCTCTCGGCCACGGAATCGACGGCCTTGTAATGGCCGACCACGCCGTCCTGGCTGGGGCGCGAGTAGTACGGCGTAACCACGAGCACCGCGTCGGCTCCCGCCTCCTGCGTCTGCTCGACCATGCGCACGGTGTGCGCGGTATCGTTCGATCCGGCACCGGCGATCACCGGGACGTCCACGACTTCCTTGACGGCCCTCACCAGCTCGACCTTCTCCTCCATGTGGGTCACGGGGGATTCGCCGGTCGTGCCGTTCACCACCAACCCGTCGGCGCCGTCGGCGACCAATTGCTTCGCCAGAGACTGCGCGGCCTCGAAATCAACCGTCCCATCTGCTTTCATGGGGGTGACCATTGCGGGGAGGATGCGTCCGAACGGAGCCGGGTTGAGAAGATGCATAGTACCGTCACTCATATCTCTTTACCGTACTTGGCAGCAAGGACGCATCGCCGTCACCCGTACATAATATGAACGCGTCCCGGACCTCCTTCATCCCACCAAAGTCCCATCCAGACCCCACCAAACGGGATCATCGCCGGATGGGGGATGCCAGGCCAACGCTTTACAGGTCGAGGAACTTGTCGAGGCCGACGGTCAGGCCGGCATGACCGCCGTCGGCGACCTTGCGCACGGCGAGCAGCACGCCAGGCATGAAGCTGATGCGGTCGAAGCTGTCGGCGCGGATGGTCAGTTGCTCGCCAGCATTGCCGAGCAATACCTCCTCATGCGCGTTGAGCCCGCGCAGACGCACGGCATGCACGTGCACGCCGTCGACGACCTGCCCGCGAGAGCCGCCATCCGTCTCGGTGGCGTCCGGCATGGCGCCGAGGCCGGCCGCCTTGCGCGCATCCGCGATGGCGCGGGCGGTGTGGATAGCGGTTCCGGAGGGCGCATCCACCTTGGTGGGATGATGCAGCTCGATGACCTCTGCGGACTCGAAGTACGGCGCGGCGACCTTGGCGAAATAATCGGCCAGCACGGCGGAAATCGCGAAGTTGGGCGCGATGAACACGGCCTGATCGTCACGGGGAGCCTCGGCGAGCGCCGCCGTGACCTTGGCGAGTCTCTCATCGGTCCAACCGGTGGTGCCGACCACCACGTCGACCCCCCGCTTCACAAGCGCGAGCACATTGTCGAGCGAAACGGACGGCACGGTGAACTCCACCACGACATCGGTGTTCTCCGGCGTGATCCGCATCAGGTCATCACCCGCGTCGAGTGCGAAGGCGAGCTGCATGTCCTGCGCGCCGTTCACCGCATCCACCACATGAGATCCCATGCGCCCTTTGGCGCCGCCCACTGAAACCCTGACCATCACACGACCTTTCCGAGCGAAACCGTCCGTAACTTTTCCAAAATTCCCTACCAATATATAGGCATGCCGGCCCATGGTCCGGCCACCTGTCCGTAAGCTGGGTCACATCCCGGCTCCGACCGGTTCGGCGCACCGTTCCACAACGCACTGATACGGCTTCATAGATTTTGGCTCTGTTAGACCAAGGTTGACTTTTTGCCTTGCAGTGTGGTTACTGGGTAGCTACAATGATGGTAGGTATGAGAACGGGCAAGGTGGCGCGTATAGCCGATAGGGTCAGGAAGGAACTTGGCGAACTGACGCCACAGGAGCGCGATCTCGCCATCACCCGCGTGAACACGCTGCATGCGCGATTGGAGGCTTTCATGTTCGGCTTCCACGGCGTGTCAACGAAATACCTGCAAGCCTACCTGGACTGGTTCCAATGGCTCGTCGCGTTCATCGACGGATTCGGCGAAACCGACGATGATGGGCTGCTCGCCCGCCAGCTCGGCAAAGGCCTGTATCGCATCCGCCGCCGTGACTGCCAGCGCATGACACCACCGTACATGGATTATTGGCGGAAAGCCGCATGACACCGTGCATACGATGTACAGTCGGAACAACCGACAAGCATAGGAGGCGCATATGGCGAGCATACCCACCACGACCATGAGGATAGACCCGCAGCTCAAGGAGGAATCCAGCCGCGTGCTCGAAGACCTCGGGCTCACCCTCTCCGGCGCGGTCACGATCTTCCTGAAGGCCGTCGTCAGGGAACAGGGACTCCCGTTCGAGGTCAAGAAGGAAACGTCGAATGGCAGATAAGGTCATCCGCATCAAAGACCTCCGTCCTCAAGACGTGCGCGGATTCCGAGGTGACACCGTGAGTGCAGATGGGCTCGTGGTCGGAGGACAACTGGGACCGTATCATGGCCGACTACCAGTCGCGCCACGAACAGGCCATCGAGCAGCGCGACGAGGTGCTGTTCAAGGGACATGACCTGTTCAAGCTCCCCCAGCGCGAACTGCGCACGATACGTCCGCAGATGCAGTACATCTTCCAAGACCCGTACAGTGCGCTGAACCCGCAAATGACCATCGGGCGGTCCATCGGCGAGCCGTTGCTCGAACACCGGCTTGCCACGAAGGCGGACGTGAACGACAGGGTCGCGCAGATACTGGAGATCTGCGCAGGAGCGCGGGCGAGGGTGACGGCGTCGGCTCAGGTGCTCAGACCGGCGCGAGCCTGTACGAGCGCAGGCCGTATGCCAAGGCGATTGTTGACGGCACGGCGACGCGCTTCTGCGTCATCGCGTTCCACGGCGGGTACATGGCTGACGGACGTCAGCGCCGTTTTCGGGCGAGGAACCAGCCGAGCAGGGCGAGCGGCACCGCGCACAGGGTGACGATCCACGGAATCATCATGCTCATGTGCGGACTGGATGCGTCCAGCACGGCACCGGCGATGGTCGACCCGAACGAGGTGCCGACCGAGCCTGCGGTGGTCACCCACGACAGTCCTTCGGTGAGCGAGCGCGCAGGCACGATGTCCTTGACGATCAGGTTGCCGGTAGCGAACAGCGGGGAGACGCACAGGCCGGTCAGGATCTCCATGACGCCGAGGATCAGGAAATTGCCCATCACCATGCGGAACACCACATAGCCGACGGTGAGCAGCGTCAGGAACATGACCATATGCCGCCAGTGCGAGCCTTTCATCTCCCGGGAACCGAAGATGACCGCCCCGATGCAGGAGCCGACCGCGAACATGGCGAGCTGCAGGCCGAGGAACCGCTCCGCGCCGGCGGCCTTCATCGTGGCCGTCATGGACACGTCGAATGCGGTGAAGCTCATGTTGAACACCACGAACACGACCAGCAGTGGCAGAATGCCCCGATACGTCAGTACATTGCGCGGCTTGGCGGAATAGGGCCGGTGCAGACGACGCAGCCGGAAACCGTTGTCTTCGGGGGAGGGCGTCGGTGCGGCATGGTCTCCGGCCGTCTGGAGTGCGGGAGCCGGCTGACCGGTGACGGCGTTCGACTGCGCGTCCGGTATTTCGGCGGCGACGACGTCAATCGGCTCCAACACGGGCGGGACGGTGTTCTTCAGCGAGAAGAACACCGCTCCCCCGATGCCGCAGGCCAGCGTGGGCACGAACAACTGCGACACCGGGTGCACCGAGGTGGCGAGGAACGCCGCCAGAATCGGACCGAAGATGAATACGATCTCATCGATGGCCGCTTCCAGCGCATACGCGGTGTTGAGCAGCGACTCGTGTTGCGAACCGCGCAGCGCATACGCCCAGCGGGTGCGCACGAGGGCGCCGAACGAGAACTGGGTCAGCCCCATGCATATGGCCAGCGCGAACAGCACCGGGATGGGCACTCGGGCGAGCGCCGCCAGTGCGAACGCAAGCATCGCCACTATCTGCACGCCAAGCGCCACCGGTCCGACACGCCGCTGCCCGAACCGGTCGAACAGGCGCGCGTAGAACGGCGTGACCGCGGCGACGGCGAGGATGTACATGGCGCTCATCGACCCGGCGACCGTCCAGTTGTCGTACATGTGGTTGAGCGCGAGCACGATGCCCAGCGACATCATCGAGATCGGCAATCGGGCCACCGCTCCGGAGATGCAGAACGCCTTGGCGCCGGGAATGCGGAACAGTTGCGCGTACGGCGACTGCGATGCGACGGATCGGCTCTGCTGTTGAGCCCCGCTCATCGAGTGTTCTCCGGGGTTCCGGCGTAGATGAAGATGTCGTCCATGTCTGCGCCATCCTCGGGATGGTCCGCCGCGTATCGGGCGGCGATGCAGTTCAGCCCCTTGTGGTCGTAGAAGCTCACGTCGCAACTGGAGTCGGTGTGCAGGTAGAACCGGGCGACCTGGCAATTCGCGAAATAGTCCATCGCCTGCCGCCAGAGCGAACCGCCGACGCCGTGTCCGCGAGCGCTTTTCGCGACGAGGAACAGCTCGATCTCGCCGAGCGCGACGTCGTTGATGTCGATTTCGCGTTCCATGCGCAGTTCCATCTCATGCCATTGCTCGGTCTCGGACAGGGTTTTCGTGCCGAGCGTCGACCGGTTCAGTTCGCCGTTGATCGCGGCGAGTTCCTGCTTGGCTTGCGGGAAGGCCAATGGCTCGCCGGCGACGCGCGACAGTGTGACGCCCATGAAGCGGCCGTCGAGTTCGGCGATGATGGCGCGGGTGGTCGGTTCGAGGTAGTGCAGCACGAAGTGCCGGGATATCTGCATGGACACCGGCGTGCCGGCGGCCGCGCTGCACTGACCCCATGTGCGGTCGAACTCCCGGACGATGTCGTCCAGATCATTCCAATGCATGGGCCGGTAGGTCACCGATTGCGATGGTTTCATCTCCTCGGCGGGCACTGTTGCCGTTGCCGGCGTAGATGCGATTGCGGTGCCCGGCACCTCCTCCGGCGTGACGTCAGGCACGACGTCAGACATGACGTCACGCTGTGGGTCCGTCCCGATCGGCGTGCTCTCCGGGAGGGTGCTCTCGTCATCGGCGGATGGCGTGGCATTGGTGATGGTGGCATTCATGACGGTGTTGTCGTGCGCAACCATGGTTCTGCTCCTTTGTGGTTGTTGCGTCCGGCACGTGTGCCCGCCCACACGGTGCGCCAAGGGTCGCGGCATCCCTCCCGGCATGACGGCTGCGGCGCGTTCCATCCGCAGCGTGTGCCGCCCCCTTGGCGGTCACCTAGTCATTGTCGGATCCTTCGGGAATGCCGGAGCTCAACTCGGCTAGGATCTCTTGTTCGGTTTTCGCGCGGGCGTGCAGCTCGCGCGCGCCTTCATCAGGCTCACTCAGATAGTAGAGGGTGGCGTCGATTCTGTCCAGCGGCACGTGCTCGATGTACGACAGCAGCAGCCGATACCAGTCGAGCTGCACGAGCTTGTGTTCGATGTCCTGCGGCTTGCGTGGCTTGCACCCGGTCTTCCAGTCGACGATGGTGTATTGCTTCGTCGGATCGTTCGCGTCCAGTCCGCCGTGGAACACCGCATCGAGTTTGCCGTTGACGATGACGTCACCGAGCTGGGGAATCGACACGACGATCTGGCGTTCCGCCCACGCCGGGCGACGCTCCGACCACGTCGATTCGGCGAGTCGACGCTGCCATACGGTGAGCTGTCGTTCCTTCGCCGTCAGTGTGTCGGATTTCATTTCCAGTTCGGACAGATCGTGCAGCAGGGATTCGCGGGTCACCGGCTCGCGGCAGGTGCCGGCCGTACCGGTTGCGATGCTGCTGGAATCGTATGCGCCGATGCCGTCTGCATCTATTGATTGGCCGTCGCCGTAGGCGTTGATGAATTGTTCCGCCCATGCGTGGAACAGGGTGCCCGCCTCAGCGGCGGGGGATGCGACGCGCGGGATGGGCCGGATCAGGCCACGCCAATAGCCGCGTTCCTCGCGCTGGGTCATATGCCCCGCTCTCGCCTGCAACGCGGTGACGTTCTGCCGTCCGTGCTCCAGCAGGTGCTCCGCCTGACGGCGGACATAGCGGTCGATCTCGCGCTCGCCTCGGCCGAAGGACCATGGCATCAGATCGGGGTCTTCAACGAGCATTCGGGCGCGTGCCAGCAGGGAGTCCGGATCGTCGGTCACAAGCCCGGAATCGCCGGACAGCCCGCCGGTGAGCTTCGACAGGGTTTCCTCGGACAACTTGGCCGGCCATGTCGGGCCGCCGGCCTGTTCGCGTTCCTCCAATGGGGCATTCCATGCCTCTTCGACGACATCCCGCTCATATTCGGTGGCGTGGTCGCCGACGAAGAACCCCTGCGGCCTGTCCACACCCAGCTGGTCCAGCGATGGGTGCGCAGACGCACCTGATGCCGCACCGGCCACCGCCAAGTCAGGGCTACTGTCGGCTATGGCATCCGCATTTTCGGAGTATCCCGCGCTCCCGCTCTTGCACGCGGATACCAGACCGCTCTCATGGCATAGCGAGTCCTGCATCTCCGTCCAGAATACCGACGGCTTCGAGGCGCTCGGTCTTTTGCCGGGACGGTTCAGGTACTGGCTCGGGTCTCGATCCAGAATCGAATACTGGCTGTAGGTGAGCAGCGCGTCTTTCTTGGCCCGGGTCAGCGCCACATATGCGAGTCGCCGTTCGTCAGCCAGCAGACGTCGGCCATATTCCTCTTCCTGGGTGAGATACCAGCTGGACGGGTCGGCGACATCCATATCGTCTCCGATGTCCTTGCTGCGCAGGTCTCCGTAAAACTCGTCGTCGATGACTTCGACATCGTCCAGGGCACGCAGCGTTTCGACCGGGGCGTCATCCGGATTCGCGTCGTGCGGGAAACGTGGCAGGATACCGGCGTCGACGCGCACGGGCGCAGGTACCGCGGCCGGGTCGTCCGCCCATGAACGAACCGTCGCCTTGTATTCCGGGGGAGTCCACGATTCGCCGGCACCACCGCCGGGATGCTCCGCGTCCAGCTCGACATGCAAACCGCCCTGATTGCTGGGGAACACTCCTGATTGCATGGACACCACGGCGACGGCGTCCCATTCCAATCCCTTGGCCTGATGGATGGTCATCAGCACCACGTCCGCAGGAGTGTCGGGCACCGCCGCGGTATCCTCCTCTATCTGGCCAAGCGAGTCAACCCATGACATGAATCCACGTAAAGTCGGATTCACGCCTTCGACGATTTCCTGCGTATAGGTGTCGACCAGTGCGGCGACCGACTGCAGAGGCGAACGCGCCTGCGTGGGGTTCACCGGCTGGGAGGGGTTTTTGACCGCCTGGGCGACGATTGTGTCGATGTCGAGGTTCAAGGCCCGCACCGCGGCGTCAATCACTTCCTTCAGCGGGTGATTAGTCACGGCATGCACACGCTGCAGTACTTCGCCCGCCTGTATGATACGGCGTGATGTCGTCTCGTCGAATCCGCCGCGACGCGACAGCAGCGACGGCAGGTCATCCCGCATCATCATATCGATGAGGAACACCGCATGCGGCACTCGATCCCGGTATTGCTTAACGATGGCCTTCACCTGCGGGTCGGCGAACGTCGCGATGTCGGAGCCACCATCCGCTTCCGAAACGAGACCGGAATCAATGGACGTGGAGGCTATTGCCTCATCATGACCATCATCGGCACGAGCGCCATCGGAACCTGAACCTATGATGCCGGATTCGACCAGTGCACGGTAGCGGCATTGGCTGTCGAGATCTTCGGCCATGCCGGCGAGGCGGGTGAGCGATTCGGATCCCAAACCGAATCGCGGCGTAGCCAGCAGCCTCATCAACGACGCTGAATCGGTGTGGTCGGCGGCCGCATGCAGCAATGCGATCAGATCCTGGACCTCCGGCCTCTCCAGCAGCGCGGAGTAGCCGACGACCAACGTCGTCAGGCCCGCCCGTTCGAGTTCTTGGGCGAATTGCGCCATGTGCGTCTTGCCTCGGAACAGCACCGCCACATGCGGGGTATCGGAGGCGGCCGTGGCGGCGTCGTCCTTCCGGTACCGTGCGATGGCCTGTTTGGCGAAGCGTGCCACGGCATCGACTTCCTGGCCGAAGGTGGCAAATCCCAGCACGCCGATCGTACCTTCCGCGGCGTTGTCCATCGCGGACAGGTTCGCGACGTCCACTTCGCGCATCAGGGAGCTGCCGGCCCGCCGTGGCGGTATGCGCAGCGGCTCGGGGAGGTTGTTGGCGGCTCTGAGCACGATGCAGGTGTTGCGTCGCGTGACGCTGAGCGGGTATGGTTTCGCGTCGGAGGGCATGCCGAAGTCCTTTTGGAACATGCGGAACGCTCCGGGACTGGCACCACGCCACGCATAGATCGACTGGAACGGGTCTCCCACCGCGTTCACCGCGGATCGCGACAGCCCGACGCCATCCTTGGACCACTCTCCGGCGCTGCGCGCCGCCTCCCGCCAGCGGGAGGAAGACCTATCAGCATCGGCATCAGACTGGGGGTGGAACAGGGTGGCGAGGAGCATCGCCTGCGTGGTGGAGGTGTCCTGGTATTCGTCAAGCAGCACATGCGTGTAACGGCGACGGTACCGCTCCCCGATGGAGGGGAATCGCGCGACGAGCTGGTAGGCGGCAATGGTGAAATCGCTGAATTCCGCCATGTTCTGAACCCGCTTTTCCTGCTCGTATTCCTCGACGAGCGTCAGCAGCGTCTCCCGACGCCGGGTCACGTCGCGCAGCTGTGCACACTTGTACACGCATATGTCACGAAGTTGCGCCCGGTATTCCTCCTGTTTGGCCGCGAAGGTCTCCTCCGTGTCCTTCTTGTTTTTTGTCGGAACCTTGGCCTTCGGCGCTTCGTCAGGAACCGGCGTATCGCCAATGGCGATATCGAGTTGCGCGAGGAATGCCTGGTCCCAAGCCCGCACACGGCCGATGGCCTCGTCCATCGTTGTTGTGCTGCCACCGATCATGGCGTTGCCTATGGCATGCGACAACCCCAGTACCCCATTCACCACGGTCTTGAACGCCCCGAGATCCTGCTCGAAGAGGATGTCCATGTGACGGCCGACAACGGTGGTCGCCAGCTGTATGGCACCGGCCTGGCTGAGCGGCTGCGTGTTCTGGTCGAAGCCGACAAGCAGGCCGTATTGCCGCACGATGGTCTGGAAGAACGCATCGTACGTCGACACCTCCGGCTTGAGGACCGCCCGGTTCGCAAAGCGCTCGGCTCCCCCGTCCGCCAGCACGGCGGCGGACACGCGCGACAGCAGTTCCGACGCGGCCTTGCGCGTGAATGTGAGGCCGAGGATGCGCTCGGCCGGCACGCCCTGTGCGATGAGGTTGATGATGCGGCGGGTCATCGTATAGGTCTTGCCGCTGCCCGCTCCGGCCACGACGAGCACGTCATCGCCGGTGGGCGCGTTGACGACTTTTGCCTGCTCGGGGCTGTCGGTAAATCGTGGTGCGTTCATGACTGCCTCGTTTCGAAGACGGTGTTGATTTCGCCGGCGCATGCCGGGCATGCCGCTTTCATGCGGCAATACTGGAGATGATCCGGTTTCGGCCTTGCCTGTATATGGGTCGACCGACTCGCCGCGGCGGCGTAGAACACTCTCGCGATCATGGAGAGCGACCATACGGCCTGCGTGCCGCGCATGCCGAGGAACTGTCGCCATGCCGCTGCGCTTACACCGGTCGGAGGCTCTTCAATCAAATCGGGAGCATCCGAAAGCTTATCGAGGGTCTTGTAGCGGTTCCGCGGCATGAACGATGACGTGTTCAGACTGCCGTCGGCGAACAGCGCCGGCTGGTACATTCCCTCCTGCGCGTTGCTGGTTCCGGATGTCGCGGGTGCATCCTTCTGTGCGACATGGAACAGACCACTTTGCGCGATGTCCGGCATGACTTGCAGCGCTTCGGCTCCGCGCGGCCCGTTTTCCGGGAATGCGAGTCCCAGTTGGTAGCAGACCAGCTGAAGATCGTTGAATATGGCCGTGGTCGAAGGCACCTTCCCGGTCTTGTAGTCGATCAGGCGAACGTGACGCTTCCCGTCGGGCATGATTCTGGTCTCCATACGGTCGATGCGCCCGGACAGACGCACGGTCAGCCGGTCGTTCATGGCTTCGGGCCACCCGCCAACCAGCGATCCCATGATGGCGGCGAGTTCATCGCGGCCGATCGGGTCGACGCCGTCCATCGCGTTATAGGCGGCAAGAATGTCGTCCAAGCTGAATACCGCAATGAACGAACGCTCGCATTGTGCGCTTTCCAATGTACCGATCTGGAAGTTCTTGACGTTGTTTACCGGGTATTCGTCGGTGTTGGACATGACGAAGTAGCTGGCGATGTGGCCCAGTACGTCATGCGCGGTATTGTCCTTGCGCGTCGCGTTGTATTGATCGGCCGGGTTGGTGTTGGCCGTCGGATCGTCGCGCAGCTCCTCATAGATGGCGATCATACGGTCCCGTACCGTGCTGACGCGTTCCGGAATCGGCAGGTCATCGCGCCAGTCCGCCGCGTCCAGGCCCTCGTTGCTGGCGGTTTCGGCGACGGCGTGGATCAGCGAGCCGAACGAGGTCGCCACACTGCCGGCGCGCGGACCAGTGAACCGGTTTTCCATCATCCAACCGACGGGACATCCCCAGATGCTGTCCACGGCGGATGGCGACAATGTTGCGATCCGCGGCACCGATGATTGGCCGGTTCCCTCCGCGGCCTTGTCCGGTTCCGGAGCCGCCGCCCGCGATCCCACCGTGCGGGAGCCGGAAGACGCATCCTCGACCTCGTCGAGGAACGGCCAACGCGTGATGTCAGCGGCTTCGACACCATTGTTTGCCAGCAGTCGCAGCGCATCCACGGCATCTTGAGATTCCTTGGAACCTCGTGGGTGTACGGCGAGCGCCACGCGGGCGGCGGCGACCAGGCCGCGAGGATCGGCGTCCAGACCTTGGAGCCGTCCGGCTTCACCGACCTGGGTATATTCCCGCCCTTCGGCCGACGCATGCCGTTCGCGGTTGAATCGTTCCGGTATGTATCCGTACAGGAAGTCAGACGGGGTCAGATCGTCGTTGTACACCGCACTTGCCGTGACCTGCTCCGATGCGCGGGTCAGCGCGACCAGCAGGCTTTTCTGCTCCGCATACAGCACGGATTCCAGTTTGTTGTCGCCATGCTCTCCGGAATCATCGGACAGTCCTCCATACAGCATGACATCAGCCAGATCCTCACCACCGAACATCGTGTTTCGGGCTGCCAGGTTCGGCCATATGCCTTGCTGGATGGCCGGAATCCACACCAACGGCCAGTGTCTCCCCGAGGAGCCCGCCGGCGTGGTCAGCGTCACGGCCTCGTCGATGGGGGCCACTTTGGCCAGGGAATCCGCTTCGATGCGCATCGCCCTCACCTGCGCGAAGAATTCGGGCAGATCCCGGCTTGCGGCCGAGCCGGATGCATAGTCGAACAGCCGCATGGCCGTATCCAGACGGTCGTTGGCGGCACGTCCGGCATCCGTGTTGTTCAGGGCCTCGCGCTGCCAACGGGAGGCGACGTCGCACGCGTTCCAAGCCACGGACAACGCATACTGTGGTTCCTTCGCCGGCAGTTGTCTCAGGCCTTGGGCCACCGTCCCCACCAGATTCCACAGGTGGGCAAACACGCGGGAATGCGGGTCTCCCCGCCCGCACACCTCCTGAACGGCGGCGAGCACGTCATCGGCGGTTATACCGGACGCGCCCTTCGTGCCCGCCCCGACAGCGGAACCGGCATCGTCGACAACGTCACCTGTACCGCCTAGACCGGCGACACCGCCATGCATCGCATGCGCGTCATCCGCGAATTCCAGCAACAGGTACATGGCATCGACGCCGAACTGGAGTTCGTCGCCTTGCGGTGCTTTGACATCGATGATCGTGTCGTCGGTGATGGTCTTCCGATCGCGCCCGGAGACGGCCCATTCGCGCCATTGCTCCCATCCGTGCATGAGCCTGCCCAAGGCATGCATTCGAGCGGCGTCACCAGCAATTCCAGCGTCACCGGTCTTCCCCGCATCGTCGGCGGCACCGCCAGGCACATCGTCGGACGCATCCCCCTCGCATATGTCCTCGCACGTGACGATCTTGCCGAGTGATGCCAACGCGTTCATGGCGGCGTCCACCGGCTCCAGCCTGGCCGGGTATCCCTCATGATCCCGTCCGCCGCCGACGCTGACCAGCGGGCATCCCATCACCGCGGCAACCCGAGAGCGCACATACAGTGCGGTCTGCTGCAGATTCATGCCCAGCGCGGGCACCGTCTGGTTCCTGAGCATCGCCAATTCGAGCAGCGCGAACAATCCCTGCACGAACGGCTCGTCCTTCAACGGTCGTGTGACCGATGAATACCGTACAGGCACGCCGTCATGACGCAGCCGTTCGCCGATCGTGCGCACGGTGGCGTTGTCGTGCGCGATGACAGCCATGTCGTTCCAGTTGCGTCCTTCAAGGATGTGGGCTTGCTTGATGCGCCATACGACGTCTTCCGTCTCTTCGTCGGCCGAGCGGTACAGCGCGGTTTTCAGACTGCCATCGCCCGGCAGCGGATCGGCCTGGGGCAATGCGACAATCGGCAGACTCGCCGGCAGCTGCGGCAATTTGCCCGGCCTCTGCGGCAGAGGAACCGTCTCGTCCTGCGTGGATCGGATGGACAGGGAGATACGGGATGCGACCAGATCGCGATACGTATGACCGTCGACGTGGTCCACCGCACGCTCCTCAACTCGGCCATTTCCGGCACCGCCAGCCGGCAGACGAACCATGTCGGCGCCAAGCTGACGACGAATCTGGTCGAACAGGTATTCCGGATATGACCCGCGGAATGTCTGCACGGCCTCGTCCGGATTGCCGACCAGCAGCAGCCGCGTCCCCGCAC
>SKEI01001495.1_pt1 | contig 12815 bp, 10 predicted proteins | sample 4826701 | NCBI WGS metagenome assembly SKEI01 (sample SAMN11008813, study PRJNA524170) | human gut metagenome | biome: Human fecal sample; material: Feces; isolation source: fecal sample from pouch patient p2, p6, p7, p14 | host: Homo sapiens | place: Israel: Tel-Aviv | collected 2016-08-31 | reverse complement strand
TATCTGGGCGATCAGAAGCACTCCTGCTCCAACCACTGCATGTTCTGCTTCATCGACCAGCTGCCCCCCGGTATGCGCGAGAGCCTTTACTTCAAGGACGATGACGAGCGGCTTTCCTTTTTGTTCGGCAACTATATCACCATGACGAACATGCAGGACCACGAGATCGACCGCATCATCAAGATGCACATTTCGCCCATCAACATTTCAGTGCACACCACGAACCCGCAGCTCCGTGTGCGGATGCTAGCCAACAAGCGCGGCGGCGAGGTGCTCAAGTATCTGCCCCGTCTGGTGGAGGGCGGCATCGCCGTCAACTGTCAGCTGGTGCTGTGCCGCGGCATCAACGACGGCGACGAGCTGCGCCGTACCCTCTCCGACCTTTTGGAGCTGACCCCTATGGTGCAGAGCATCGCTGCGGTGCCCTGCGGTGTGACGGACTACCGCGAGAAGCTGTTCAAGCAGACCCCGTATGATGCAAAGACCAGCGCCGAAGTCATCGACATCATGGAAGAATTCGGCGATGAGTGCAAGCGCCGCCACGGCAAGCGCATCATTTATCCCAGTGATGAATGGTACCTCAAGGCAGGCAGGCCCATCCCGCCGGAAGAGTTCTACGAGGACTTCGACCAGCTGGAAAACGGCGTGGGCATGATGCGCCTGTATGCCTCGGAATTTCTGGCGGAGCTGGAAAAGCCCCACCGCATCTACGGCACCAAAAAGATGGACGTGGTCACGGGCGAAATGGCTTCGCCGCTCATCCACCAGATGATGGCTGAGCTGCACCGCCAGTACCCCATGGTCGAGGTGACGGTGCATACCATCAAGAACAAATTCTTCGGCGGCAATGTGGGTGTGGCCGGGCTTGTAACGGCGACCGATATCATTGCTCAGTGCGAGGGCAAGCTGACCAGCGGCACGCTGGGCGTGCCCGCCGTGATGCTGCGGGAGGAAAAAGACACCTTTCTGGACGACATCACCACCGACCAGCTGGCCCAGCGCCTTGGCGTGAAGGTGGAGGTGCTGCCGACCTCTGGCGGCGACGAAGCCCGCGCCCTGCTGCGCAGCGGCCTGCACATTGCAAGGAGAAGAAGAGCATAAAACCTTTTGTTATAGAAAGGAGGAACCCCTATGAGCAAACCGATCGTAGCAGTGGTGGGCCGCCCCAACGTGGGAAAATCCACCCTGTTCAACAAGCTGTGCGGTCAGCGCCTTGCCATTGTGGAGGCCACGCCGGGCATTACCCGTGACCGCATTTTTGCCAACTGCGAGTGGAACGGCCATGACTTCCTGCTGGTGGACACCGGCGGTATTGAGCCCAAGGCTACCGAGGGCATTCTGGCCCACATGCGGGAGCAGGCCCAGATCGCCATTGACACTGCAGACTGCATCATCATGGTGGTGGACGTGCGCGACGGCCTGACCGCCGCGGACGAGGATGTGGCCCACATGCTGCGCCGCAGCCACAAGCCCATCATTCTGGCCGTGAACAAGTGCGACAAGGTGGGCGATGCCCCCATGGAGATGTACGAGTTCTACAACCTCGGCTTTGACGAGGTGATGCCCATTTCGTCCGTGCACGGCCACGGCACCGGCGACCTGCTGGACGCTGTGTGCGCCCATCTGGACTTCAGCGAGACGGTGGTGGAAGAGAACCGCATCCCGGTTGCCATCATCGGCCGCCCCAATGTGGGCAAGTCCAGCCTGACCAACCGCATTCTGGGCGAGAACCGCATGATCGTGGCAAACGAGGCGGGCACCACCCGTGATGCCATTGACACCCCGGTGGACAACGCTTATGGCAAGTTCATCTTTACCGATACCGCCGGTCTGCGCAAGCGCAGCAACATCACCGATGGTCTGGAGCGTTATATGGTAGTGCGCGCACTGGCCGCTGTGGAGCGCAGCCGTGTGGCGCTGATCCTTGTGGATGCCACCGTCGGTTTTACCGAGCAGGACAGCAAGGTGGCCGGTTATGCCCACGATCAGGGCAAGGCGTGCATCATCGTCGTCAACAAGTGGGACGCGGTGGAAGGCAAGGAGACCAACACCATGGAGCTGCAGCGCCGCGATTATGCCGAGTGCTTCAGCTTTATGGGCTATGCTCCTATCATCTTCATCTCGGCTCAGACCGGCTACAACGTGAACAAGCTCATGCAGCTGATCCGCGATGTGGACAGCCAGAACGGTGCCCGCGTGCCCACCGGCGTGCTGAACGAGATGCTGGCCCGCGCCACAGCCCGGATGCAGCCGCCCCGCGACAAGGGCCGCCGCCTGAAGATCTTCTATCTGACTCAGGCATCCACCCGCCCGCCCACGTTCGTGGCCTTTGTGAATTCGAAGCAGCTGTTCCATTTCAGCTACCAGCGGTATCTGATCAACCAGATCCGCGAGAACTTTGGTCTGGAACACACCCCTATCCGTCTGGTGATCCGCGAGCGCGGCTCCGGCGAAGTGGGCGCAAAGGACGTGTAAGCGCCCGCAAAGGAGGCATCCGTTTCTATGATGAAAGCGATCCTGATCGCCGCAGCCACCATCCTGCAGGCGTACCTGCTGGGCAGTGTGGATACCGGCATCCTCGTCAGCAAATTCGTATATCATGACGACGTGCGCAATCATGGCAGCGGTGCGGCCGGCATGACCAACATGCTGCGCACCTTTGGCAAGAAGGCTGCCGCCATGACCGCGCCAGGCGATGTGCTCAAGGGCGTGCTGGCCGTGTGCATCGGCCGGTGGCTGTTCCACATGCTGCCCGCCGATGCTGGTATGTCGCCGTATCTGGGTGTCTATCTGGCCGCTATCTTTGCAGTGCTGGGCCATCTGTACCCGCTGTACTTCGGGTTCAAGGGCGGCAAGGGTGTGCTGGTGGCAGCTGGTGCCATTCTGGCCATTCAGCCGGTGCTGCTGCCGTTTCTGGCCGTTATCTTTCTGGTGTGCCTGATCCCCACTGGCATGGTGTCGTTGGGCAGCGTGGCCATGGCAGCACTCTACCCGGTGCTGACCATCATTTACGGTTCCCTGCAGGGCTATGCCGCTGGTGATATGCTGGTGTGCGCCATTGGCTCCGGCTTTATGTCCGGAATGGTAATCTATATGCACCGCGCCAATATCCAGCGCATCCGTGAGGGCAAAGAGTACCGCTTCGGAAAGCACAATAAAAAATAAAAGCATTATAAAATGCCCCGCAGCCTGCTGGTTTTCCGGCAGTGTTGCGGGGCATTTTTGTTTATGTTATTTCGGTTCCGGGGCGGCCTGCTCAAAATCGTACTCGTCAAAAGTCTCTTCTTCGGAAGGAATGGCCTCGGCCGCCTCGGCCTTGACGCGGTCTTTCAGACGGGAGATAAACTCCTCTGCCGGGATGCCGCTCTGCTTTGGAGAAAGATCCGGTGCCGGATGGCCGTCCGGCAGGTGGGCACCAAAGGCCGGCACAAAGAAGAACTTGCGCACAATAAAGATCAGGGCGATGGCTCCCACGCTGAGCAGGTTTTCCAGTGCGGAGTCGTGGCCCACTACCAGATGGCGGGCAATGGCATACAGCAAAACCTCCAGACTGCTGCCGGGGCTGTGCTTGGCCAGCATTTTGATGAACTCAATGCCGATCACGATATCAAGGCTGCGTTCCAGAAAGCTGCGGATCTCCACCTCGTTGCCGTAGAACAAAAGGCCCGGCATCCATTTGATGAGAGGCACGGCGCTGAACAGCAGACCAATGAGTACAAGGCCGGACAGCAGGATCTCCAGCAGGCTGGATGCCTGAATGATGCGGTTGCGCAGCTGGGTGCGCCAGTGGCTTTCCACATGGTTTGCGGTAGAAGAGTGCTCTGCAGGGTGTTCCATACAATGGTCTTCCTTTCGGTAAACTGCTGCAAAACTTTTGACAGAAGTTTTTCTTTATTGTAGCAGAAACGCAGAAAGGTGTCAATTCAGCAGGGTCAATCCACCGTGGTTCCGGTGGCGGGTGCCACCGCTACATAGCCGGATTTTTTGATGCAGTCCTGTCCGGCGGCGGTATCCAGCCAGTCGTAAAGCTGGCGTTCCGGGCTGTCGGCGGCAGCGTCCGCATGGAGAACGGCATAGAACTCGTTGCACAGCGGGTAGCCTTCGCTGGCGATGGTGTCGTTGGAAGGGGTCACGCCGTCCACGGCCAGCAGACGCAGGCCGGGCTGGGAGTACATCTGGTCGATGTAGTAGTAGACCGAGAAGCCGATGGCATTGGCGCTGTTGTTGTAGGCGGCGATGCTGTCCACCAGCTCACCCATGGCAGCGGGAGCCAGCTCGGTGGGCGGGTCCATCAGTTCGCCGCCCTGAATGAGCAGCTTGCGGAACAGGGTCTGGCTGCCGGAGTCTTCGCCCCGCTGGAAGGGCACGATGGCAAGATCCTCGCCGCCCACTTCCTTCCAGTTGGTGATCTTACCGGCATAGATATCCTTCAGCTGCTGCCGGGTCAGGCTCTTGACCGGATTGTTCTCGTTCACGATGAACACCAGTGCGTCCCGGCCAATGGGTTTCTGTTCCAGCTGGGCGTTTGCTTCTTTCAGCTCTTCCTTTACGTAGTCCGGCGCTTCGTAGACCACCAGCATCCTGGCAGTGTACTCCTCATCCGGGTACAGGCCGAAGTTTTCCCACGCATAGGCCGTGGTGCTGACCGAAATGCCGCTCTGGGCTACTTCCAGATCGATGCCGGTGGTATCGGCCATCATCTGGGCCATCAGCGGGATGCAGGCAGTGCTGCCGTCCAGCTTGGGAAAATCTTCCACGGTAAACAGCCCGATGGGTTCAAGCTCGCTCACGGAAGAAGCGGGTGCTTCCGGCGAGGTGGAAGCGCTGCTGGCGGGGGTGTCATCCCCCTTGCAGGCAGTGAGAATGCCTGCGGCAGAGCAGGCGGCAAGGCCAAGCAGAAAGCTGCGGCGGGAAATTTTAGCATTTTTCATAAGGCGTTCCTCCAAAGTCTGGCTCAGTAGCCCATTTCATCGTCGGCGTTGATGGAAGAGAAGATGCTTTGGCAGTAAAGCCATTTGCCGTTCGTATCCATCCAGCCGTAGTAAAAGCCGCGTTTTGCAACGAACACGTGTTCTGGCAGCTGGTTCAGGCTGTTGTCGTAGTAGCTGTAGCAGCTGCCAAGGCCATAGAACACAATGTTGCCGTTTTCATCCAGCACGTCACACATTGAGCCGTTGCTGCTGGGCGCATTGGCGTTGCCACAGTACAGCGGCCTGCCCTCCGGTGTGGTGATGAGATAGTTCAGGGCATAATACTTGTCCTGCAGATGGGTCAGGTCGGAGACAAGGCCCTCGGGGCCGTACACGCGGGTGGCGGTGGTCTCAAAGTTATCGTTATCCCGCAGCTCCAGCCAGACGTAGCCGTCACCCTTGTTATCCATCATCACGCTTTGCTGGCCCTCCACTGGCTCCACGGTGGTATCAGTGATCAAATCGCCGGTTTCGGTGTTGAACACCTTCAACCGTCCGTCCTCATAGTAAAGGGCGATGGTGTCGCTCATGACGCTGGAAGCGTACAGCGGTGTCACCTCACCGGTAACAAGGTCGTGCAGATCATAGCCGAAGTCGCCGCTCGTGCGCCATGTGACCACATAGCCCGGGAAATAGCTGCTGGGCTGGTCGTCGAAGGTGCCAATGAGGGTGCGGTCCACGGTGGCGAGATCCCGCAGCTCGTAGCGGCCATCGCTGGTCTCGAAGCAGGCGGTGCCGCTGCCGCATACCTGTCGGAAGCCGGTGAAGCCTTCGCCGGTGGCGGGGTTATAGAGCGTTTCGTCCGTTGGCTCGCCGCTGGCGTGGCAGGTGTCCAGCTCCACCCAGTCGGTCAGGTTGTCCGGTGCATAGGAAAGGCTCAGGGCAGTAGTGGCATCTGCGCCGTAAGTCTGTGTACCGTCCTTCGTCTGTATAATGATCCAGCTGTGCAGGGCGGGTTCATCGTCCCATGCGTCCTCGGCAAGGTCTGCTGGGCGGGCATAGCAGGTGAACACCAGCCTGTCCCCGCACACGATGCAGCGGTATGCGCCATCCGGCACGGGCAGACGTTCGCCGGTGGAAAGGTCGATCACCTGACAGGTGCCATAATCGTCGTAGCCGTTTTCGTAGCTGCCGTTCACGGCGTGGGCTTCCTGCAGCACCAGCAGACCGTTCTGCATGGAGGCGTTCTGCTCCCCCTCAAAGGTCATGACTTCATTGCCGTCTTTGTCAAACAGGCCGCTGCGCCGTCCGCAATAAGCGTCCGGGTCGGCCCAGGTGCGGAACCAGTAGTTGGTCTCACCGGTCACGGTGTCCTGCAGAAGGTTCACGTTCTCGCTGCGGAAGGACTGGTACAGCACCTTGCTGCCGCACAGAACGGTGCAGGCACCGCCGGAATTGTCGTAACCGTAAAGTATCCGCAGCTTTCCGTCGTCCAGCCGGGAGCTGTCGTAAAGCGGATCCCCATGTGCATCGGTGGGCACTGAGAAAGCAGGAGCAGCAGGCTTGCCGGAAGCGGGCGGCAGCACGCTGCAGCTGCAGCCAAGGGCAAGGCACAGGGCAGCGCATACAGCAGCGCTGCCTATGCGGCAAACGTTACGCTTCATAAAGATCACTCCTTACAGTATGGAAAGGAACAAAGTTTAAAAGAAAGCCGGAAAGGTTTTCCAGTTCAATTATAATACGAAACAGCCGCGCATTCCATTGCAGGAAAACGCGGCTGTTGATTACAGTTTTATGACAGACTTTCAGGACTGTGCTTTGGCTTTTTCAGCATCGTCCATCCGGTCCAGCTGCTTGAGGAAGGCCAGCAGGAACGGCAGGGAAACAATAAAGGTGAGCGCATCCGCAATGGGCTGGCAGGTCTCCACGCCCACGAGTCCCAGTGTGCGGGGCAGGATGAGGATGAGCGGAATGAAGAACACGCCCTGACGGCAGCAGGCCAGAAAGGTGGCGCGTCCGGCTTTGCCCACGCTCTGGAAGGTCATGTTTGCCACCACAATGACCGGCTGCAGCAGAATGGCAAGGCACTGATAGTGGAAGGCGGACAGCGCCACGGCGGTAACTTCCGGGTCGTCGCGGAACAGGCGGATGAGGGCATCGCTGTTGACCCAGCACAGGCTCACCAGCACCACCAGCATACAGAAGGCGGCACCCATGGTGAAGATGGCCGCCTGCCGCACCCGGCGGAACTTGCGTGCACCATAGTTGAAGGCAGCTACCGGCTGCAGACCCTGCCCAACGCCAATGGCTACCGAGATGATGAACATGAAAATGCGGGAAACGATGCTCATGCCGGCCACAGCGGCATCGCCGTAGCTGCGGGCGGCAATGTTCAGCAGCATGCCGCCGATGCTCTGCAGGCCCTGACGGCCAAAGCTGGGAGCACCGCCGATCAGGATCATGCCGAACTCCCGCGCTTCACGGGTGACGGCAGTAATACGGAACTGACTGACGGTTTTGCCCCGCAGGAACATGGACAGCAGGATGCAGAAGCTGATGCTTTGGCTGAGAGCCGTAGCAATGCCTGCACCGGCGGTGCCAAGGCCCAAGCCGAACATAAAGATGGGGTCCAGCACAATGTTCAGCACGCCGCCGGTCACAAGGCCGATCATGGCAAAGTTCGCCTTGCCCTCATAGCGCAGGATGTTGTTCATCACAAGGCTGGAGATCATAAGCGGGGCTGCAATGAGGATGGGCCGTGCATAAGCGCAGGCGTGGGGCAGAATGGTCTCGGTGCTGCCCAGCAGCATCATGAAGCTGGGCAGAGTGGCAAGGCCCACAACGGCCAGCACCACGCCAACGGCCAGAGCAGTAAAAAAGCTGGTGGAAGCAAAGCGGGTGGCGGCATCGGTGTTCCGGCTGCCAAGGCTGCGGCTGATGATGGTGCCGGAGCCGTGGCCCAGTGTAAAGCCAAGCGCCTGAATAATGGCCATCAGGCTGGAAACAATGCCCACCGCACCGGAAGCGCTGGTGGAGATCTGGCCCACAAAAAAGGTATCGGCCAAGTTGTAGATGCTGGTGATGAGCATACTTAAAATGGTAGGGGCGGCAAGACCGAGGATCAGCTTTGGAATGGGTGTCTCGGTCATTTTTTTGTATTGCTGAATGTTGAGCTCGTCTGCTGACATGAAAGAACCTCCTTTTATCATAAGGAATAGGTCAAGAAAAGCCGCCCAGCAGCAGAGCGGCGGATAATTTGAATGTGTGCACGGGATGCACGTTCCATAGTATAACGCAGCTGCGGCAAAAAGTCGAGAGCCGAACCGGTACAGAATGGTGCCTGAAATGCCCATGGAGCGGGAGAAAAACGGATGGAAAGCTTGACTGTTTTTGTCTGTTTTGCTAAAGGCTGGTCGAATTGCTTGTAGAAAATTACGATATGTGGTATCATTTACCATAAGGGAAACAAAAGAGCCTGTGCATCTGTACAGGCTGCATACAAAATACAAGTGGCAGCCGCGGGCAGAGCCGGGCGGCTGCGATCCATAGGAGGAACAAACCATGAAAACCGTTGCACAGACCGTGATCGAAGCCGATCACTTTTACACCATTGCCGCGCACACCGGCAACGTCATTCAGGCCGTGGAGGGCACCAAGGAAGCCGGTACCGTCCGTCTGGGCAAGTACGAGCATAAGCCTGAGCAGGAGTGGAGCTTTATCCGTGTGGGTGACGGCGTTTACCGCATCCGCAACCGCGCATCCGGCAAGCTGCTGGACCTGACCATGACCGGCACCGCCAACGGCACCTGGTTGCACCTGTGGGAGGATGTGGGCGGCACCTCTCAGATGTGGACCGTTCAGCCCACCCCGGAAGGAACTGTGCGCCTGCGCTCTTCCTGGGCCGGCGGCAAGTGCGTGGACACCGTTGGCATGGGCGCTGCGGTTGGCACCGTGCTGCAGATCTGGCAGGAGGTGCCCGGCGCAGATGACCAGCTGTGGACCATTGCCGAGGTGAAGGAGCGCGCAAAGCGTGCCGCAAAGAAGGCCGAGGCGCCTGCTGTGGAGGCTTCCGCTGAAGCTGCACCCGCTGCAGAAAAGGCACCGGCCAAGAAGACTGCGGCCCGCAAGCCCCGCACCACCCAAAAGGCGGCTGCCGCCAAGGCAGAAGCTGCAGAAGAGGGGAAGGCAGAGACCGCAGCACCGGCAGAAAAGCCCGCAAAGCCTGCCCGTAAGACCGCCGCAAAAAAGACCGCCGCCAAGGCTGCCGAAAAAGCAGAGCCTGCAAAGGCAGAAGCACCTGCAGAGGAAAAGCCCGCTGCGGAGAAGCCCAAGCGCAAGTGCGCACCCCGCAAGAAGAAGGAGACGGTCTGATCTCGTTCTGTTGATTTGTTAAAATGAAAGCGCCCGCCGGAGGTTCAGCCCTGCCCGGCGGGCGCTTTTGGTTATTCTGGAAGCTGCTTTAAAACAAAGCGGTTTTTATCAAATTCCAGCAAACCTTCGTCCCGCATTTTGCACAGCTCTTTGGAGAGAGCGCTGCGGTCCAGATTGAGGTAGTCGGCCATCTGCTGGCGGTTGAAGGGCACCTCGAACGCCATCCTGCCGCAGCGTGCTGCCTGTGCGGAAAAATAGGTCAGCAGCCGTCCGCGCACAGTCTTGGGCGTTGTGCAGAAGATGCGCTGCGAAAGGCTGAGGTTCTTGCGCATGGACACCGCCAGCAGGCGGCGCAGCAGCTTGTCCTGCAGCGCTGGCTCGATCCGCGCATCGGTAAGGGCGGCAGTGTGCAGGAACAGTATTTCGCAATGTTCGGCCGCAACAGCATCCACCATCAAGGCCTCGCCGCAAAAGGCGTAGGTCTCGGCAAAGGCCTGCCCGGCACCTACGTTGCTCAGGATGCTTTTGGTGCCCCAGAGATCCAGATTTTCAATGTGCACGGAACCACGCAGCACAATGCCGATCTCCCGCACGCAGCTTCCGGCGCGGAAGATGACCTCGTGCTTTGCAAACTGCCGGGTGCGCAGGTGCCCGGCAGCGGCAAGGGTATCCAGCTCGGCTTCTGAAAGATCCTGAAACAGGGGCGACGCGATCTTTTTCATAAAAATCCTCTTTCTGTGGTTATAACAACCGAAAGCACGGTCTGATTATAGTATACTCAGAACATCAAAGCAAGGAGGATTTTTCCATGATCCGCAAAATCATTCATATAGACGAAGAAAAATGCAACGGCTGCGGTGCCTGCGTCACCGCCTGCCACGAGGGTGCCATCGGCCTTGTGAACGGCAAGGCCAAGCTGATGCGGGATGACTACTGCGACGGCTTTGGCGACTGCCTGCCCGGATGCCCCACCGGTGCCATCACCTTTACCGAGCGCGAAGCCGCCGCTTATGACGAGCAGGCTGTGCTGGAAAACAAGCAGAAAAAGGCCGCTGCCGCCCAGCAGCAGGCACAGCCCGCCGCACCGGCGTTCCATGGCTGCCCGGGCAGCATGATGAAACAGTTCCACCGTGAGCAGACCGCACCTGCCGCAGCCGCAGTGCCCATGCAGTCCCAGCTGGCACAGTGGCCTTGCCAGATCAAGCTGGTGCCGGTGAACGCGCCCTACTTTGACGGTGCCAAGCTGCTGATCGCCGCCGACTGCACCGCCTATGCCTACGCCAATATCCACGAGGAGTTCATGAGGGGCCATGTGACCATCATCGGCTGCCCGAAGCTGGATGCTGTGGATTACAGCGAAAAGCTGACCGAGATCATCCGCAGCAATGATATCAAGAGCGTGACCGTGCTGCGCATGGAGGTGCCCTGCTGCGGCGGGCTGGAGCACGCTGCCATCACTGCTCTGAAGAACAGCGGCAAGTTCATCCCGTGGAATGTAGTCACCTTCTCCACCGATGGCCGCATCCTCGACCGGTAAAATGACAGAACAAAAGCCAGAAACGACTGCTGCCGTTTCTGGCTTTTGATGTTTGCGGAAAGATCAGCCCGCGTTCTGTACGCTGTTGGCAGCGGTCTGCACGAACTGCAGCACGCTCTGGATGGTATCGCGGATCTGCACCAGCGTCTGGATGTCTTCGTCCTTCATGCGGGATGTGGGCGCAGTGAGCACCACGGTCTGGGCACTCACGGTGCCAGTGAGCTGGATGCTGACCCCGTGTTCCGGGATGGTGAGCAGGATGTGCACCGGGATGGCATCCGCAAAGAACCTGCTCTTTTCCAGCCCGATAACAAGTACCGGTGCATTGGCGCGGGCATCACCGGTATCCAGCTGAAAATAAAGGTAGCCGTCCTTTGCGTTTTCCGGCTGTACGCGCTGCAGCTTTTTCTGCGGCAGCTCAAACTCGGTCATGTCCTGCAGGCTGGTGGCTGTGGTGTCCACACCCAGCAGGCTTGCCAGCTGGGCCTGCGAGATATAACTGCCAAGGCTCCAGTCCGGCAGCAGAAGGCTCGCCAGCGGGTAGCTGCCGGTGATGGAAGAGCGGATATTTTTGTACAGCTGCCCGACATCGTATAAGGTCTCGCTGCTGCTGATATACACCCGGGTGAGCGGGCCTGCCGGGATAACGGCATCCGGGGCCGAGATGTTCAGCTGCAGTGCGTCCGGCGCATACAGGCCGTTGACGGTGCCCTTGGTGGAGCCTGTCTTTTGCAGGATGGTGTAAAGGGCAGGGGAATCGGCTGTGGATGTGATCTCATAATCAAAGGTAAAGGCCGCGCCTGCCTGCAGCGCTTTCACCCGGCGGGCTACCAGACTGTACCCGGTTACAGCGGCCACGACTGCAAGCAGTACAAGAATGAGCACTGCGATCAGGACCACATAGCCCGCGCCGTGCTTTTTTCGTTTGGAAGATGCCATAAAAAATCCTCCCTCAGATGTTTTATTCAGCATAGCGGAACAGCGGACAAAAGTCAAGGCGGAACAGAGAAGCGCTGAAAAAAACAAAAAATCCGAAACCGTAAGGTTTCGGATTCCTGGCGGAAAGATGGGGATTCGAACCCCAGAACGCTTTTGACACGTTACACGATTTCCAGTCGTGCGCCTTAGACCAACTCAGCCATCTTTCCATATTCGGTTCTGCGTTTTGGGCCGTGGCCCTCAGCGCTCCACTATAATACCTGAAAGAAGCACTTTTGTCAAGGATTTTTTTGAAAAAAATTGTATTTTTTCAAAAAGCACGTGCCTGCGTTTCTGGCCTCCGAACTTTGCACTGAAAACCGTGCAAAACCCTTGACGACGGCTGAAAACCGGGCTATGATGGGGGCAGAGAGTGCTGCGGAGAGAGTTTGCCCTGCAGAAAAGGAATAAAAGGAGGATATTTTATTATGACTTATCCTGAAGTGCTGGCCAATGCCCGTGAGTGCATTGGCAAATACTGCAAGGCCTGCCCGGTGTGCAACGGCGTGGCCTGCAAAAACCAGATCCCCGGCCCCGGTGCCAAGGGCGTGGGCGATACGGCCATCCGCAATTATAATAAGTGGGCCGAGATCCGGGTGAACATGGACACCCTGTGCGAGAACGGCACCCCGGACACCACGCTTGAACTGTTTGGCAAGCAGTTCAAATACCCCTTCTTTGCAGGCCCGGTGGGTGCGGTGAACCTGCACTACTCCGAGACCTACACCGATATGACCTATAACGACGTGCTGGTACGCGCCTGCGCCGAGAACGGCATTGCCGCCTTTACCGGTGACGGCACCAACCCCACCGTGATGGAGATGGCCACCAAGGCCATCGGCGCGGCGGGCGGCTGCGGTGTGCCCACCATCAAGCCCTGGAACATCGACACCATCCGGGAGAAGATGGCCCAGGCCAAGGCCAGCGGCTGCTTTGCCGTGGCCATGGACGTGGATGCGGCAGGCCGGCCCGGCCTCAAGAACATGACCCCGCCGGCCGGCCGCCAGTGCGGGGCAGAG
>SKEI01001490.1_pt1 | contig 12840 bp, 14 predicted proteins | sample 4826701 | NCBI WGS metagenome assembly SKEI01 (sample SAMN11008813, study PRJNA524170) | human gut metagenome | biome: Human fecal sample; material: Feces; isolation source: fecal sample from pouch patient p2, p6, p7, p14 | host: Homo sapiens | place: Israel: Tel-Aviv | collected 2016-08-31 | reverse complement strand
TGATGCAATTATCATTGATTGTATGCCATCATTGGGAATGATCACAATCAATGCACTGGCTGCATCAGATGAAGTACTAATTCCGGTTGAAGCGTCTTACCTGCCAATCAAAGGATTGCAGCAGTTATTAAAAACAATCGGTAAGGTCCGTAAGCAAATCAATCCGAAGCTGCAAGTCGGTGGAATTCTGTTTACGATGGTCGATGCTCATACGAATGATGCCAGGAATAATATGGAACTTCTTAGAAATGTATATGGAAGTCAAATCCATATTTTTGATAATTATATTCCATTTTCTGTAAGAATGAAGGAAGCTGTCAGAGAGGGGCAGAGTATTTTTGCTTACGATCCGAAATGTAAAGCTACAGAAGCTTATCGGAGAGTGATAGAGGAGGTGCTGAAAGATGCCATCTAAAAAGAGAGCAACACAAATTTCCTTACAGCCATTGGATGCGTTGTTTGGAACAGATGAAGAGACAAATAATGGAATTAGTGAGATTTCAGTAGGAAGTCTTTACCCATTTCCCAATCACCCATTTCAAGTAAAAGATGATAAGAAAATGGCTGAATTATCCGATAGCATCATACAATATGGCGTGTTGGTTCCTGGTATTGTGCGGTTGAGAGAATCCGGCGGTTACGAGTTGGTGGCAGGTCATCGGCGCAAGAGAGCCTGCGAACTTGCAGGATTAGAGAAAATGCCGGTTATTATCAAAGATCTTACAGATGATGAAGCGACGGTGATTATGGTAGATTCCAACATTCAAAGAGAAGAGCTATTGATTAGTGAAAAGGCGTTTGCTTATAAAATGAAGTATGAGGCATTAAAAAGGCAAGGACAGAGAACGGATTTAACTCCTTGCCAAGTTGGCAAGAGGTTGGCGGCAGAGGAAGTCAGCCAGAATACAGGGGATAGTGCCAGACAGATTCTTCGGTATATTCATCTGACAGAGCTAATATCAGAGCTGTTAGAATTAGCAGACGAAAAGAAGCTTCCTTTTAATACAGCAGTTGAAATTTCTTATTTAAGAAATGAAGAACAACAAATATTGCTTCAGTATATGAACAATCATAATATGGTACCGTCCATGAAGCAGGCAAAGGAATTAAAGCAGATTTCAAAAGAACGGATACTGACGTATTCTGATATTGACCAAATATGTATAAATAAGAATACTGAAAATGTTCAGGTACAGATTTCTGCGAAGAAGTTGAAACAGTTTTTTCCAGAGACATATTCAAAGGCTCAGATGGAAGAAATAATATTCATGCTTCTTGCATCGTGGGCAGAAAGAGAAGGTAAATTAACTGGAGAAAGGAAGTAAAAGTATGGCATTGAAAATTGTGCGAAGATATGATGCTAACGGAAATGAGCTTACTGAGAAAGATCTGGAAACCTTCCGACTGGATTCTCCTGTAGTAAGAGATATACTGGCAAATCTTAATAGAGAGATAGCGGAGGGAATCAGGCAGAAGGAGAGAAAAGATGACGATTGAAGACGTAATCAAAAAAACGATTTTGCCATTAGCATTCATGGTGTTCTGGTTTTGGATGACAAAAACGATTATGAAAGTCAGTGGACAGACAGATTTATTCTGGTGGCTATTTCTTTCCGGACTTCCATTTGGAATACATAAGATGCGGCTGATCCTGATTCCGCAAGGGATGGATACCACAGCAACACTTGGAATGGCTGCATTAAGTGTCATCATCGGAGCATTGATTGGAAGTTTCATGATTCCGGTGTATGTGGTCAGAGCATTATATGTTCTTATAAGGTATATCGTTGGAAAATAAAATAATAGTTTGAGAAGAGGCAGGCTTGCGAAAAGAAAATCGTAAGTCTGCCTCTTTTTTTGTGCCAATAATCAGGCAATTCAGGGTAAATCCCTTTTGCAAATATATAGTTTGGAGGATTTTTAGATGAGAGAACGAATTGAAAACAAGTATGTCACCAAGGAAATCAAAAGTCAGATGCCGGTGATCCCGATGGAGATTATCAAAGAAAGAGGCTGTACGTTCTGTCCGTATTATCTGGGGAATTATGAGAAACAGCCCCGTTGCATGATGAAAAATTGTGTATGGGATGATGAAAAGGAACGTTTCCACCCGGTTCTTCGAGAATTGATTCCATTTTACAAGGAGAAGATGGAAAAAGCAGAAGAAAAATATCTAACGGAAAAAAAGATTTATTCCACGTTGATGGATATGTTTGCAGAAGAAATGCGGCAGGAAGAGCTGGAAAAGGATGAATGCTACGGATGTGCATATGGAAAATGTGGTCCATGCGTCGGTATCTGTTACAAAAAATTGAAAGCATAGGAGGTTGGAGCGAATGAATACAACAATTATTTCCGGGCGACTGGTAAGAAATCCCGGATATAACGAAGTGGAGAATGAAAAAGGGCTTCATAAGATTGCCAAGTTTGTACTGGCAGTCAGAAGGAATTACTCCGATGAAGTAAGTTTCATTCCGGTGAAAGTTTTTGCAAAGAAAGCTGAGTTTGCAAGAGATTATCTTGTGCAGGGAACCAAGGTTATGGTGGAAGGTGAGATTGTTACAGGTAATTATGAAGATAAGGACACTGGGAAAAAGATTTATACCACCGAAGTGTATGCAAACAGGATTGAATTTGCAGGTGCAAAAATGTCAGAAAGACAGCCGCTTCCGGAAGATGCGGAAGGATTTCTGGAGATACCAGAGGGCATGGAAGAAGAAATGCCGTTTAGATAGTGGAGGAGAACGAATTATGGTTTCAGTAGATAAGGCGTATATGATTGGGCATATGAGAAATGCAAATGGAAGTCTCAATAACAAAAACGTAGTGCTGTCTGCGGCATGTGAAGCAGCAGAATTGTTCCAGTGTATGATGGAAATCAATCAGAAACTGGACGACTGGCAGAGATTTAACCACACGTTAAATATGCATTTGAGAAGCGTGGAATGTGAAAAAATCCATGATATCTGTCAGGCAGTATATGCGATGCGTCATCCATCCAAGGAACTGGAAGGATTATATCTTGCAAGGGAGGATGAACAGATCTGCCTGCTGTATTATCAGGTTTTTGTAGGAATGTTGGAAATCAATATCAATTCAGCCGAAGTGCTGTACAAACAGAAGGAGGAAACGACCAATGAGTAAGATGGAGTATATGCCGGTAGATTGTCTGCAGGTGCCAAAGATGCTGTTCCAGATGGAAAAATACAAGAATCTGTCAAATACAGCGAAGATTTTATACAGCTTATTTCTGGACCGTTTGAAATTTGCGGTACAGAATGGCTGGGTGGATCATAACGGGGATCTGTTTGTTATCTATCCGAAAAGTGAAATGAAGAAAGACCTAAATACGACACGATATGGGGTGGATCAGGCGGTGCAGGAGCTGGTTAATGCTGGAAATCTGGTGCGTATCATTCCGAATAATGGGAAGGCGAACCATTTTTATATCAATGATATTTATGAAAATGAGATGGAGGAAGAATCAATGATGACATTAGACAGTATTATGGAGAATATGCCAATGGAAAAAAGAGAAATGATTATGGACAAGATGGTAAAAGCGTCCAGGGACATTCTGGACACGATCGCAGACATGGGATATCTGGATGAATATGACACACCACTGACTTCTATGGAAGAGCGTGGATATTATGATGAAGAAGGCAATCTTGATATTGACGCCATAGAAGCAGATGGTTATGAATTTGGTATGGGTCTTGCATTTGGCGTGTTATCTGTTAATGATGGAAAGCCTGAACGTGTGCTGGAGATCCAGAAATATGTGAATGAACAGTATGAGCGCTGTTCAAAGAAGAAGTTTATGAAAGTGCTGGAAACAATCGCACGGATGAATGGAAATGAGGATGTTTATATCGAAGATATGTATGCCTGCAATAAAGAAGCAAGGGCATATTATCTGAGTGAGTTAATGATGTGTTTTAATTTTGTATTTAATGAAATGTGGCAGGGGACAGGCTGTGCGGCAGGATGTGACGTTAAAAATCAGAAAGAATAGGAATTAAGCTATGGCAGATTTTGAATATTTCAGAGCAGAAGAATCTGACCAGTTTTCTTTTTTTCGGATACCAAAAGCGCTGTTTACAGAAAAGGAGTTTGCCTGTCTTTCCACAGATGCAAAGCTCCTTTATGGAATCCTGTTAGACCGTATCAGCTTATCCAAGAAAAATGGATGGATTGACAGTGATGGTTACGTCTATATCATTTATACGATCGCAGAACTGCAGGAGCTGTTGCGTATGTCGCATACGACCGTGACAAAACTTCTTTATGAACTTGACAGTGTGCATGGGATTGGATTGATCGAACGGTATCGGCAGGGGAATAATCGTCCCTCTGTTATATACGTGAAAAACTTTGTAAAACGGAGCAGTGGAAAGCCAGTAAGATATTATACTTCTGGATTGCAAGAACCTGGAAATCCAGACTGCAAGGAATTGGAAATCCGGATTGCAAGAAATTGGAAATCCGGACCGCAAAAAAGTAGAAGTCCGGATTGCAAGAATCTGGAAGGAAGTAATACTAAGATAAATAAGACTGAAAAGAACCATACGGATAAGAGTAAGGGCAATACTTCCGCTTTGGAAGAAAAATTCAGTCAGTATGGAAGATTTAAAAATGTTGTCCTGTCGGAAGCGGAACTGCAGGAGTTAATAACGCTATTTCCATGGGATTACCAGAAGCGGATCGACCATCTTTCAGTTTATATGAAATCTAGTGGAAAAGAGTATCAGAACCATTTTGCAACAATCTGTCTTTGGGCAGAACGGGATGGAACCAGGACAGGAATGGACAAATATGAATTTCAGGAAGGAGAAAGCCTGTGAAAGAAAATGAAGTAACAGAAGATTATATGGATGAAGAGGGATGTCTTCATTGTGGTATTTGTGGAAAAAGAAAACAGATGAAAGTCAGTCTGATGGGATTTGAGCATGTAGTTTCCTGTTTGTGCGAATGCGAAGCGAAAGCCCGACAGGAACTGGATGAGAAGATGCAGAGGGAAGAAGCACAGAGGCAGCTTTATCAGAGAAAATCAGTAGGACTGAGGGAAAGGAGATTTTGGGAATGGAAATTTGAAAATGATAACGGAAGAAACCAGAAGATCATGATTGCCAGGCAGTATGTAGAAAACTGGCCAGATATGAAGAGAAAAAATGTTGGGCTGCTTCTGATGGGACCGGTAGGAACCGGGAAGAGTTTCTTTGCAGGCTGTATTGCAAATGCACTTTTGGAACAGGGCGAACGTGTTATGATGACTAATTTTTCAAGAATCTTAAATGAAATGACCAGTTATCAGGCAGATAAGAACCAGATTATACAAAACCTTGTGGATTATCCGCTGCTGATTATTGATGATCTGGGAATAGAACGAAACTCTGAGTTTGCTTTGGAGCAGGTTTATAACGTGATAGACAGCCGCTATTGTATAATGCTTCCGTTGATCGTAACAACAAATCTGGGACTGGCTGAAATGAAAGCTGCAGATTTGGATATCGCCCATCAGCGTATTTACAGCCGGATACTTGAAATGTGTGTTCCCATCTATTGCGGAGGGGAAGACAGGAGAAAAGAAGAAGGGACAGAAAAACTTGTACAGGTGCAGAACCTGATTACTGGTTAATCTGTCCTTTTTCATTGAAGGAGGTGATTGCCATGATAACAGATCCGGACAGCAGTTGAATCGGTGAAAGGAGGGAAAAGCCATGCAGGAAGAGGTAACTCAGAAAACGGTCACGTTCTGTATTCGGACTACTAAAATTACGGCAGACCTGTTGAAAAAGGTTCTTGCTGCGTATCTGCGTCATCAGAAGCAGAAATCAGTAGAGAAGAAAGCAAAGAGAAATCAGCCGAAACAGGGAAAGGTCACGGTAAAAGAGCTGGCAAAGCAGAATGCCGGGATGGTTAATATCGAGATCACGAACAAAAATATCAAGTCTTTTGAACGGTATGCCAGAAAATATGGGATCAATTATGCTCTGAAAAAAGACAAGAGCAAGGAACCACCGGTTTATCTGGTATTTTTCAAGGGACGTGATCAGGATGCCCTCAATGCTGCCTTCCGTGAGTTTTCCCAGAAACAGATTCAAAAAGCGAATAAGCCTTCCATTCATAAGCGTCTTGCAGCTTACCGGGCAATGATGCCAAAGAGGACGAAGGACAAAGTAAAGAACCGGCATCAGGAACAGAGCCGATGAAGAAACAAAACGGCAATAAGCTGATGCAAAAGTGGAAGAATAAGGCTGGGGTCAGGCTGTCCGCCCTGGATAAAAAGAAACTAGTTCTTACAAATCTTCCCTATATTCTGACCGCTTTTTATGCGGACCGGGCTTCCTGCCTATACAGAAGCAGCCCAGGTGAAGATATGGGAAATAAACTGTTGTATGCGATGGAACATGCTGACCGGATCTTTGCAGGGATTCTGCTAAGTTTTGACCTGAGAGACCTATTGGTTGGAGTTACTGTCGCAGTGGTTCTGAAACTTTTAGTCTGGCAGAAACAGTCGGATGTAAAAAAATTTCGGAAAGGAATCGAATATGGTTCAGCCAGATGGGGAAATGCAGAGGATATCAAGCCTTATATGTCAGAAGATCCATGGATGAACATTCCCCTGACAGCAACAGAAGCATTGACCATGGAAAGCAGACCGAAACAGCCGAAATACGCAAGAAATAAAAATATTGTAGTCATCGGCGGCAGTGGTTCCGGTAAAACACGGTTTTTTGTAAAACCATCGGTCATGCAGATGAACTGTTCTATGGTCATTACTGATCCAAAAGGTACTTTGATCGAGGAGTGTGGGAAGATGTTGGAAAAGGGACCGCCGAAGAGGGATAAAGATGGAAATGTCCTGAAAGATAAATCCGGGAAAGTGGTACATGAACCTTATGTGATTAAGGTCCTGAATACCATCAACTTTTCCAAATCCCTGCATTACAACCCGTTTGCCTATATACGGTCTGAAAAAGATATCCTGAAACTGGTGACGACAATCATTGCCAACACCAAAGGGGAAGGCGAAAAATCCACCGAGGATTTTTGGATAAAAGCGGAAAAATTGCTGTATACAGCGCTGATTGCTTTTATCTGGTATGAGGGGGATGAGGAAGAGAAAAATCTGAATACCCTTCTGGATCTTTTGAATGAAAGTGAAACCCGTGAAGAGGATGAAACTTACCAGAATCCTGTGGATATGATGTTCCAGGAACTGGAAGGTAGAGAGCCGCAGCACTTTGCGGTCAGACAGTATAAAAAATACAAAATGGCGGCTGGAAAGACAGCAAAAAGTATTTTGATATCCTGTGGAGCAAGACTTGCCCCATTTGATATCGCAGAACTACGTGAGATCATGTCTTACGATGAAATGGAACTGGATCAGATCGGGGACAGGAAAACAGCATTGTTTCTGATTATGTCCGATACGGATACCACATTTAATTTTGTGATCGCTATGTTGCAGTCTCAGCTTTTTAATCTGCTCTGTGACAAGGCAGATGATGTATATGGCGGAAGACTTCCGGTGCATGTGCGTGTCATCGCTGACGAGTTTGCCAATATCGGGCAGATTCCACAGTTTGACAAGCTGATCGCAACCATCCGAAGCAGGGAAATCTCTGCTTCTATTATTTTGCAGTCGCAGAGTCAGCTAAAAGCAATGTACAAGGATAGTGCAGATACCATTCTGGGCAACTGTGATACAACACTATTTCTTGGCGGCAAAGAGAAAACCACCTTAAAGGAAATGAGTGAGCTTCTGGGTAAGGAAACCATCGACCTGTATAACACTTCGGAAACAAGGAGCAATCAGAAGTCCTTTGGGTTGAATTACCAGAAAACAGGAAAACAGCTGATGACGGAGGACGAGATCGCTGTTATGGATGGCGGGAAATGCATCCTGCAGATCCGTGGTGCCAGACCATTCTTCTCAGATAAATATGATATCACGAAACACAAAAACTATCGGCTACTTGCAGATGAAAATGAGAAGAACCGGTACAAAGTAGAGAAAGAGTTAAATCCGCAGTACACACCGAAACCGGAAGAAGAGGTGGAAGTGATTCATGTAGACCTGTCGGAGTAACCTTGGGAATGAGCGAAAATAATGAGGAAAGGAATAACTGACAATGGGTGCGCCGGCTTTGTGCCGGCGTTTTTCATTCCCGTAAACACCTGAAATGAAGTCAGTTTTGGTGAATGTATATGGCATTTTTTAGCAGTGCAATTACAACTTTAAAAACTCTTGTAGTCGCAATCGGCGCAGGTCTTGGTGTGTGGGGTGTTGTAAACCTTCTGGAAGGATATGGAAATGACAATCCCGGCGCTAAGAGCCAGGGGATCAAACAGCTCATGGCGGGCGCTGGGATTATGCTGCTGGGAACTACCCTGATTCCACAGCTGGCAACCTTGTTCTCATAAGGGGATTGGTAGATGAACACCATCATTGAGAGAATTACGGAAGCGATAAAGGATATCCTGATCGGGCTGATTAAATCCAGTCTGAACAACATGTTCTCGTATGTCAATGAGCAGGTGGGAACCATAGCCGGGCAGGTGGGGCAGACACCGCAGGGCTGGAATGCAGGGATTTTTAACCTGATCCAGAATCTTTCCCAGACGGTGATTGTCCCCATCGCAGGAATGATCATCACGTTCGTCCTGTGCTATGAGTTGATTACAATGGTAACACAGAAAAACAACTTCCATGAATTTGAAACTTACAACATTTTCCTTTGGATCTTTAAAGCGTATGTAGCCATTTATCTGGTAACAAATACGTTCAATATCACGATGGCGGTCTTTGATGTTGGCCAGCATATGGTCAACAGCGCCGCTGGAGTAATATCAGGGAGCACAGCTGTAGATGCATCGGAAGCAATCACAAGGATTGTGGATGCACTGGAAGATATGGAGCTGGGGGATCTGTTTTTGTTATCCATGGAAACGATGTTAATCAGTCTTACCATGCATATCCTGTCCATTATCATTACGGTAATTCTGTATGGCAGGATGATTGAGATTTACCTTTACACTTCCATAGCGCCAATTCCGTTTGCAACCATGACCAATAAGGAATGGGGCAATATCGGAAACAATTATCTGAAAGGCTTGTTCGCCCTGGCATTTCAGGGATTCTTCATGTTGGTCTGCGTAGGAATATACGCAATTCTGGTTAATGCAATGACCATATCCGAAGACCTTCATGCAGCAATGTTTTCAGTGGCGGCATATACCGTGATTCTTGCATTTTCATTATTCAAGACCGGGAGCCTTAGCAAATCAATACTCAATGCCCATTAGTGGTGAAGAAAGGAGAGCATACCATGGCGTATGTACCAGTACCAAAAGACCTTACCAGGGTCAAAACAAAAGTAGCTTTAAATTTGACAAAGCGGCAGCTGATTTTCTTTTCACTTGCCGCAGCTGTGGGGATTCCGTTTTATCTGTTCATGAGAAAACCGATTGGTTCCAGTATTGCAGCCATACTGATGGTTACAATCATGCTGCCGTTTTTCTTTATGGCAATGTATGAAAAAGACGGATTTCCCTTTGAAAAAGTGGTGGCAAATATCATTCGACAGAAATTTATCTGTCCGGCGGTTCGACCGTATAAGACGGAGAATTTTTATCAGGAGATTTCCACCCTTGTAAAGAAGGAGGGTGTGCCGGATGGCAAAAAAGACAAAGCAGGAAGTACAGCAGGAACGTCTTTCAATGGCGGAAAAAAGAAACCGTCAGGAAAGAAGAAGCAAAAACGACCGCAGAGAAACAAAAAAAGAAAAGATTAGGAAAAAACAGGAGAAAGAACGCAGGAAGCAGAAAAACGTTCCTACGTCTGCACAGCAGAGCATCCCATATCTTCGGATGCTGCAGGATGGCATCTGTCAGGTAACAAAGAATTTCTTTTCCAAGACCATCCAGTTTTATGACATCAACTATCAGCTCGCATTAAATGAGGACAAGACAACGATCTTTGAGAATTACTGTGATTTCTTAAATTACTTTGATTCTTCCATCAGTGTGCAGCTGTCCTTTATCAATCAACAGGTGGATGTGGCTGAATTCGAGAAAAGCATTGACATTCCGGATCAGAATGATGACTTCAATGCAATTCGGGAAGAGTACCGGACAATGTTGAAGAATCAGCTTTCCAAGGGGAACAATGGTCTTGTGAAAACCAAGTATATTACGTTTGGAATCGAAGCGGAAAGCCTGAAAGTGGCAAGACCAAGGCTTGAAAGAATCGAAACAGATATCTTAAACAACTTTAAGATCCTGGGAGCACAGGCACATTCCCTAAATGGTCTGGAAAGGCTGGAAATTATGTACCATGTGTTCAACCAGGATCGGATCGAGCCATTTAAGTTCCAGTATAAGATGCTGCCGGAAACCGGATTAAAGACCAAAGATTTTATTGCACCGACTTCCTTTAACTTTTCCAAGAATCAGACATTTTTGATGGGAAGAACGATGGGAAGCGTGAGTTATCTGCAGATTCTGGCACCGGAGCTGACAGACCGGATGCTTGCGGATTTTCTGGATGTGGATGACAGCATCAATGTCAATATCCATATCCAATCTATTGACCAGAGTTCGGCAATCAAGATGATCAAGGGAAAAATATCTGATCTGGATAAGATGAAAATTGAAGAGCAGAAGAAAGCAGTAAGGTCAGGTTATGACATGGATGTGCTTCCATCTGATCTTGTGACCTACGGGGAAGAAGCGAAGAATCTTCTGGAAGATTTGCAGTCCAGAAATGAGCGTATGTTTCTTGTGACGGTTCTGGTGATGAATACGGCAAAGAAACGTCAGAAGCTGGATAACAATATTTTCCAGGTGCAGGGCATTGCACAGAAATATAACTGTTCCTTAAAGCAGTTGGATTATCAGCAGGAAGCAGCACTGATGTCCTGTATTCCGCTTGGAGTAAACCGAATAGAAATCCAGAGGGGGCTTACCACATCTGCAACAGCAATCTTTGTACCATTTACGACACAAGAGTTGTTTCAGGAGGGGGAAGCTCTTTATTATGGTCTGAATGCACTTTCCAACAATATGATCATGGTTGACCGAAAGCGCCTGAAAAACCCAAACGGACTGATTCTTGGTACACCGGGTTCCGGTAAATCCTTTTCTGCCAAGAGGGAAATCACCAACTGCTTCCTGATTACTGAGGATGACATTATTATATGCGATCCAGAAGCCGAGTATTCCCCACTGGTGCAGGCACTGCACGGGCAGGTGGTACGGGTTTCCCCGGTATCAGATCAGTATATCAATCCAATGGATCTGAACCTGAATTATTCCGAGGAAGATAATCCACTGTCATTGAAAGCAGATTTTATTTTGTCTTTGTGTGAACTGATTGTCGGAGGAAAGAATGGATTGGAACCGGTGGAAAAAACAATTATAGACCGATGTGTGAGACTGGTGTATCAGGAATATCTTGCCGATCCGGTACCGGAGAAAATGCCGGTTCTTGAGGATTTGTACAATCTTTTGAGAAAGCAGGAGGAGCCGGAAGCACAGCGTCTGGCAACTTCACTGGAAATTTATGTTACAGGTTCTCTGAATGTGTTTAATCACCAGACAAACGTGGATATCAATAACCGCATTGTATGTTTTGATATCAAGGAGTTGGGAAAACAGTTGAAAAAGATAGGGATGCTTGTAATTCAGGATCAGGTCTGGAACAGGGTGACAATGAACCGTTCTGCCCATAAGTCCACAAGATATTATGTGGATGAGTTCCATCTTCTCTTAAAAGAAGAGCAGACTGCAGCTTATAGTGTGGAGATCTGGAAGAGATTCCGTAAATGGGGAGGTATTCCGACGGGTATCACCCAGAATATTAAGGATTTGTTGTCGTCCAGGGAAATCGAGAATATCTTTGAAAATTCGGATTTTATTTATATGCTCAACCAGGCTTCCGGAGACAGGCAGATTCTGGCAAAACAGCTGAATATCTCACCAACCCAGCTGTCCTATGTCACCAACAGTAATGAAGGTGAAGGACTTCTGTTCTATGGAAATGTCATTATCCCATTCATAGACAGATTTCCGAAGAATTCCCTCTATAAAATCATGACAACCCGCTTGGAGGAAACTTCTGAAGCAGGTTAAATTAAAGGAGAAAACAATGTTACGAGCAATTTCATATGTATTAACTTTTAGTGGCGGTGCTGTTTTTGGCATCGCTTTTCTCTGTTTATTACAGGCAGGGAAAGGGTATCCGAAGAAGGAGGAGTAAGTAGTGGCAGAACAGAGAATGAAAGTCAGGGATAAGAAAGTCCAGAAGATGACCAAGGATGGTCTGGTGGAAGAAAACCTGACGGATAAATCTTCTGTTCGTGTCAGTAACCGTGCCAGTGATGTGCAGATGGGAGGAAAACAGGGGGAAAAAGAATTAAGCCTTGTGGCTAAGTCTTCCCGCCAGTCTGAACGGAGTGGGAAAAATATTCGTCCCTCTGTGCAAAAATCCAGAGATGCACCGGAACTGATACGGACAGAGAAGCAAAGTGAGGATTTTGGACAAAATAAAAAGCAGCAAAACCGGAAAAGGATTCGTGCTGAAGTCGGAAAAGAATCCAGACTTGCAGAAAAATCTGAAGCCGGACAGTCAGGGAGACTGAAAGAAAAACGTGCTGATCTATCAGAAAACAGAGGAGACAGCCGGAGAAATCAGACCGGCGGCAGCAAAAAGCCAAAACAAAAACAGCGTTTGAAATTTGCTTATGAGGAAACTGGTGCTTCTGTGAAAAATGACAAAGATATGGAGAAATTGAACCAGATGGATACGGATGGAGTCAATTTCCGCCATCA
>SKEI01001484.1_pt1 | contig 12854 bp, 10 predicted proteins | sample 4826701 | NCBI WGS metagenome assembly SKEI01 (sample SAMN11008813, study PRJNA524170) | human gut metagenome | biome: Human fecal sample; material: Feces; isolation source: fecal sample from pouch patient p2, p6, p7, p14 | host: Homo sapiens | place: Israel: Tel-Aviv | collected 2016-08-31 | reverse complement strand
GTGTGGTTGGCCGTTTAGAGTGGTTTTGCGGTGGTCATGGCCCAGGTGAGACGCCCGGTCCCTTTCCGAACCCGGAAGCTAAGGCCTGGCACGGCGATGGTACTGCACTCGAGAGGGTGTGGGAGAGTAGCGCGCCGCCGCATTCTTTCGTTGGGGGTTCCCGTCGAGCTTCGGCTCCGGGAACCCCCTTTTTTATGCTTTGTTGTGCAGGCCAGCCGGCCGAAGCACGTTGCCCCGGGGTCCGGAAGACTTTTCCTGTTCCCGGTCGGCTCGGTCTGTTTCGGGCTTCCAAAGGGAATTTTTGTTGTTCCACAAAGACTTCTGGTGAACAGATACTTTTTTCGGAACGTGCTTTTGACACGGTATATGATACGGTTTTCTGAATACGGTTTGTGGAACGGAATCGGTAAGGATGGTAACGATGTTCCTGAACATCGATCAGCAGCTTGCACGATGTGAACGAGTTATTCGGCAACGTGTCCGCCCACATATTCATCGCACCATAGAGCCTCTCTCCATTGAAGCCTTTGACATTCCCGGAGAGCCTATGCCTGCGACAGATTTTTTCGTACATGAATCCAAAGGCGATGTGTCATTCCGACCGTTCGCTGTAGGTTCCGTATGGGGAACCACTTGGGGTACCACTTGGTTTCGGCTGAGAGGAAAACTGCCAATGGGATATCCGAAAAGCAAGCCCTTGGAACTGTCTATTGATTTAGGTTGGCTTGATCATTCGGTAGGTGGACATGTTGAAGGCATGGTCTATCGGTCAGATGGCACGGTTCTCAAAGCATTGCATCCGCGCAATCGCTGGGTGCCGTTCATTGATGCCGATGGAACGTGTCATATGGCAATCGGGAACGATGGCATGTTCACCGTGTATGTTGAAGCGGCCTGCAATCCGCTGATACTTGGCATCACCACTTTCGATGAAACCGGGCTGGGGAATCATGCCACTGGAAAACCTGAGACGCAATATGTATTCCGAGCCGCTGAACTTACTGAATACGATGAACGCTTCGAAGAATATCACTTGGATTTAGATGCTATCCAAGGATTGATGAAAACTTTGCCGGATAAGGAATCCACACGCTATTACCAGCTAGCCAAGGCTTTGCAACGTTCTTTGAACATCTTTGATGAACAGCATCCGGATACCGTTGTCGAAGCACGTGAAGCGTTGTCTGAAGTGTTGTCTAGGCCGGCTAACGCTTCCGCTTTGCATGTCGGTGCTGTTGGCCATGCTCATATCGATTCCGCATGGTTGTGGCCGGTGCGTGAGACCCGCCGCAAAGTGGCACGCACCGTATCGAATGTGCTCGCATTGATGGATAAGTATCCTGATTTCACATACGCGATGAGTTCGGCGCAACAGTACGCCTGGCTTGAACAGGACCATCCGGACCTATTCGTCCGCATGCTGCAACGTATTAAACAGGGACGGTTCATTCCTGTGGGCGGCATGTGGGTTGAGTCTGATGGCAATCTCCCAGCCGGAGAATCATTGATTCGCCAGATTGCCTATGGCAAACGGTATTTCCGTGAACATCTGGGAGCTGAACCACATGGCATCTGGTTGCCAGATAGTTTCGGTTATACGGGTGCATGGCCTCAGATCGCGCGAAGGGCCGGATACGACTGGTTTCTTACGCAGAAAATTTCATGGAACGATACCACTGAGTTTCCACACCACTCCTTCCAATGGGAGGGCATCGACGGTACGCGTATCCTTACGCATTTCCCGCCTTCTGATACTTATTCGGCTTGTGTAACTGCGGAAGAACTTATGTATACGGAACACAATTTCCGTGATAAGGATCTTTCCGATTGCGCCCTTATGTTGTTCGGTTATGGTGATGGTGGCGGCGGTCCTACGCGTGAGATGCTGGGCCGTCTGAAACGCTTTCATGATCTTGAGGGTTTACCTAAAGTCGAAACCAGTGGGCCTGACGAACTTTTCGATATGATACGCAAGCAGATTGTAGACGAGGCAGGTGAAGAAAGTCCAATATGGCATGGTGAGCTTTATCTGGAGCTGCATCGAGGCACGCTTACCTCCCAGCAAGAGATGAAGCGCGGATGTCGTAACGAGGAAACGTGGCTACGGGCGGTGGAGTATTTGTGCGCAGCCGCGGCCATTGCCGACTCATCCTACACGTATCCAACCGACGAACTTGACGATATTTGGAAAACGCTGCTGCTCAACCAGTTCCATGACATCCTTCCCGGCTCCGCAATCGCATGGGTGCATCGTGAAGCTCGTGCGGATTATGCGCGTGATATCAAACGACTTGAAATGATTGCTGATTCGGCATGTGCGGTACTGCGTTGCGCCAGACCGGCCGCTCCTGTGCTGGAACGTGCGCGAATCACAGAATATCGGGTCGATGGCAACGCATGGAGGGCGGTTCCCGCCGAACCTGTGGCTGGTATGCAAGTTTCGTTGACCCATACCGCTACAGGAGGTGTCATCCTGTCCAATGGTCTTGTCGAGACCGTCATCGAGCCTGACGGCACCGTTTCATCTTTGAAGGATGTTCAGGCTGGCCGTGAGCTCGTCCCCGATGGCATGAGGCTTGGCTCTTACGAATTGCTGAAAGACGAGCCGTCCGTTTGGGATGCTTGGGAGGTTGAGCGCGATGCGTTTCTTCGTTATGAAACCTTGGCGAGTGGCTGCATCATTTCCACGGAAACAGGGGATGACGAGGCCTATGTGGTTGTGCGTACCAAATTTGGTCAGAGCCGTATCGACACTACGATAACGTTGCGTAGTGAAGCCAAACAGCTTGATTTTGCCGCGCACGTCGACTGGCACGAGCGGGAGCGTTTCCTCAAAGTCGGTTTTCCGTTGTCTGTTGTTGCGTCCATCGCGCAGTACGATTGCCAATATGGTCTGATTGAGCGGCCGATACATCGCAACACTCCTTCCGACGAAGCGAAATACGAAAGCTGCACGCGTCGTTTTGTACGTTTCAACGAGCCGGGCTATTCCGTAGCGATTGCCAACGGTTCCATATATGGTTCCGATGTGACGTCCATCGCCACGAATGGATCTACCGGTCGTGTGAACGGTACGATGTTCCGACTGTCGTTACTATCCTCACCGGTGTTTCCGGATCCAAAAGAGGATATCGGACCGCATGATTTTCAATGGTCCGTCATACTTGACGCGAGTCTGGCCCGTACCCTTCACGCAGCAGCGGAGCTTAATGCGCCGATAATTGGCAATGTTCCTGTATTCGATCCTTTAGTATCTTTGGAAACCGTGTCTGGCATGCCAATCATCGATTGGGTGAAATTGGCTGATGATGGTTCGGGAGATCTTGTAATACGACTGTATGAGGCCGCGGGAGGCCATGCCGAAGCCATGCTGCATCTGACGGAAGCGATTGGTGGCGGCCTGATAAGAGAAACCGATGTTATGGAAGGCGACGGATTGCCCGAGGATTTGCCGATTTGTCTCGAATCCCGCGAACCGATGCTTGCCCAAGGCGCCCATATTCATCTCGCCCCGTTCCAGTTGGCCACGCTGCGTATCTCGCACTACTGACTCCGGTGTTTGACTCGATCCTGAGGCATCGAATGCGAAGCGATGATACGCAATGATCCATTCATCGGTTCCCGGAATGTTTACGATATTGTGGTGTCCGGTGGCGTAAAGGTCTCGTTTGGGAGCAGGCGTGACCAGTGGAATCGGGGTGACCCATGGTTCGTCGATGGATTTGGCCATGGCATATTTGACGCAGTAGGTTTCTTCACGTGCATCATTATGATTGAAGGCGTTCAAGCGCCATCCTCGTCATGACAGCATGGCGCATCATGAAGATCAAGTACGGGGTGCCGTTTCCAACAAGCCAGGTCATCGGAAATATAGACTGCTGAACGCAGTGATCCTCCATTCGTTCACGCCATCTTTGACATAATTGATGAGATATAACCTTTCTGATCATCCATGACCATTACAAAAGGAGTAATTACATGCAATATCGCAATGTGGGCGGGTCGGGACTCAAGGTTTCTGAGATCGCGCTAGGCAGCTGGATGACTCGACTCGAGGACGCCGCGGCAGTGGACATTGCCATGGATATCGCGCATAAGGCGTTTGACGCCGGAGTGAATTTCTTTGACTGCGCTGACGCTTATTCCGGAGGCGATGCGGAAGTGTTCCTTGGCAGGTTCATCAAAGATCTGCCTCGCGAAGACGTGGTGATTTCATCGAAGGTGTTTTTCAAAACCGGCAATTCGGTCAATGGCGGTGGTCTGAGTCGCAAACATATTCTCAATAATTGTGAGCGAAGCCTGAAGAATCTTGGCACTGATTACATTGATTTATACTATTGTCATCGCTTTGATCCGGATACGCCGATGGAGGAGACTCTGCAGACGCTAAGCGACCTTGTGGATCAAGGTAAGATTCTTTATTACGGTGTGAGCGAGGAATGGAGCGCGGCACGTTTGGAACGCGCTCAGCGCATCATTTCCGAACGGGGATTGCATCCGTTGACCGTTGTCCAGCCGGAATACAACATGATGGACCGGTATATCGAGCATGAGATTGTGGATGTGTGCGACTACTATAGCATTGGCATTACGCCGTTTTCCCCGCTTGCGCAGGGCTTGCTCACTGGCAAGTATCGAAAGGGACAGCCGCTACCGGCTGGATCACGCGCTACATGGCAGTCCGATCATCAGATCAATGATCTGCTTACTGATGAGAACCTGGACAAGGTTGAGGCTCTGAGAGGGCTCGCCGATGGTTTGGGTATGAAAATGGCTACGCTGTCCTTGTCTTGGATTCTTCGTTTGCCTACTGTCAGTTCGGTGATCGTCGGTGCGTCCAAGCCTTCGCAGCTGGACGCCAGTCTTGCCGCGTCTGGAGTGGAATTGCCTGACGATGTATTGCAGCAGATTGACGGAATTCTGGGATTCCGCCGGTTTGAACGGCATATCGGCTGAACGTAGGATGCGTATGGCTGAGGGCTGAGGTGAGTTTCTTTGCCTTATCTCTCAGCCTTGTTGGCTCTTAGCTCTTAGTCTTGCCATGCCTGAAGTTTCAGATGATTGAGTGCGGTGTTGGGGTCATATGTGTCATCTAAACGTTCCTGATACATCGCAATCAATTCGTCGCGACGTCCTAGTGTTTCCAAAGCGGCCTCTCGAATCGTCTCCCACTCGTAGGGCACCACTTCTTCGGGGAACATCACCGTGGTTTGGTTCGGCGTGTCGCGTTCCACCAAGTCGACGAAATTCAGTAGATCCTGCCACCGTTCCGAAGCGATCAATCGCGCCGCATATGCATCGGCGAGCGGTTCGGAAGTATGATTGTCACGTAGGAAACGATCAGCCTCATCAATGTCACCGCTAATCCGCAGCAAGTCATGCCGCAAAAACTGCACGGCATGATCGAATTGATTCTGCGCGGCCTGCGCAATCTCCTTTTCCGAAAGCAAAGCAGGATCAAGCATCGCGAGATTATTCAAATCTTCTGCGGATAAGGAATCATCGTCTTCAAACAAACTCAAATCGGTTTTCGCTTGCGCAACAGGCTGCGAATCAGTTTGTATGTCGCGGCTGTTGGAATCATCTGCCGAGTTTGACAACGTCGAAGCAGACGAGGCGAAATCACTCATCGTGGCAATGCCCTTATTCAACGCATCGTAAGCGAACATGCGCGTATCATCCCACTGTGCGAACGACAATCCGCACGAGAGCAGTTCAACCATTTGCATGGCGTTGAGTCGAAAATCCTCGTTGCAAGCCACCTGTGTGATCATGCGCAGTGCCTGCTCGCCCGTCATCGGATCGGCATTGCAGGCGACGGCATCCATGTATACGCGCACTGTCTGAATCAGATCCTTCAGATAGTCGAAACCCTCGTTGTCGCGGTCGGCTACATTGCCGACGAACCGTGCGGTCATTTCTACGGCTTTGGCGAGATTGCCGACAGCATCCAGCCAGCGTGTGCTTACGATGGCATTGCCGACCACCGCGTCCACACCGGACAATGCCTGCGAATCCAGTGAAAACGTCGGCATGTCGATGCGTGGGATTTCCACGCCAGTGTCAGTGCGTTCCGCGGTAGGCACCATGGATGCGAGAGCGTCGAAATACCATTGCATAGGCATATTGATGACCGTGTCCGCGTCGGAAAGATTGGCGACCGGCACATCGTTACGTTGGTCGGAGCCTTCTCGACTGGCTTCGCGTATCATGTGGTTCCACAGGAAGGTCGGTCCGTCGAATTCGTTGGAACTGAGCCATCCGTTGTTGACGTAATTGGTGAGATCGTCGGCATCCTGCCTGCGATTGAAGCTGCCCTGTCCAGAATCCATTGCATGCCTTTCCATTGCGCGTCTAGGTGAGGCGGTGTTGCTGGTTGAATATGTCTTATTGGTTCGCTACTGACGCCCAAGCCTATAGCATGATATGGCGCTTGTGCCGAAAGTTCCAGTTTCGATGCGTGAAACATTCTGTGAAACACTTCTGCGCGCTTATTATGAGCTCTTGGTCGTGATTGCGATTCGTGCCGTTGCCGCTGTCTCCGTGATTCGAGATAAGTTGGGTGTCCTGGCCGGTAGAATTGCGATTGTTGTTGCATACGTCACGTAGTCGCGGCGTATTCCGGGGACTTGGGCGGGTCCATAAAGGCCCGTTATGGTCAGGTAAGAAAGAGAATTACCTATGAAGGTTGCAAGTGGCAATGTCCTGTGGCGGCAGCGTAAGCGTAATTGGTGCCGTACGCCATTCACATTCACCATATACACGCTTACCGATCGGGAATTGAGCGTCAAAACCGGTATCTTGAATGAGAGATTCAACCTGATCAAGCTGTTTCGTATCGTTGACATCAGTGTGGAGCGTACGTTCCTGCAGCGTATCTTCGGTATGAGCACGCTTGTGCTGGATACGCGTGACCAGTCGTCTGGCAACGGCGTGGTGGCACTGAAGAACGTGATTAACGGTTTCGAGGTGCGTCAGGTGCTGCAGGAGGCTGTGGATGCGTCCCGGAAGGAGAATGGCATGTCCGCTCGTGAGTTCCTCGGAGGACCGGGTGGACGGGAATTTGGTCCTGGTTCAGATGGTCTGGATGTCGACGGTTTTGATGCGAGTGCCTATACGGACGGTCAGTAAGCTGTAGCGGCGCGAAATGAGTCGATGAAGGTGGTTTGCGCATATGTCCGATATATGTGCAAACCACCTTGGTGTTTGGGCTGTCTGTTTTCGGAATGGTTTTGTGCGCGAGAACTATTCGGGCGATCCCGATCAGTACTTGTTGGCGCCGGAGCCGATGAAGTTCACTTGGAAGCCACGGTGGTAGTGCAGGAACATATCCGCGCCGTAGCGATCGACCGGACGATGCGTGAATAGCATGCGGATGGCGAAGGCGGTCTGCACGTCTTCGGGCAGATTCATGAATTCCTTATGCGCGTCCCAATAGGGATTCATGGTGATGGCCGCGTCCGGTACGTAGGCGTAGCCGTAGCCGTCCTCGTTCACGTAGCCCATGAACGGCAGATCCCAAGCGTTATGCTCGGTAAGCGCTTGTTTGAAGTCTTCGACTTTGGCGAGTGCCTCGTCGCTGATGCCGAGGCTCTTGGCGACTTTATTGGCTTCAGTGGTCTTCGCCTCGGCGTCTTGGCTGAACATGTTGAGATCTACGGTGATGATGGGGTTCTTATCGGCCATGGCTTTATCCTTTTACCTTGTATTTGTGAACATGAGTAATGTTTGTTTTCGTGTTCTCTTTAGATGAAAAGCGAACATGTGTAGCGGATAGTTTTTCTGTCCATGAATAACGATATCACGATTAATGGGCGTTGAAATCGCTGAAAATAAGCTATATTTGTGGTTGCGTGCGTTAATTCGTTGCAATATAGGCAATCTGCCATGGGGTAAAAGAAGTGAAAAAATATAACATTGAGCGTGTTCTTTTTATTTTGGAAATTCGTGTTGCTCTAGTGTTCATATGAACATGTGTAGTTGATTATGGTCTGTGTGAATGCGTCTGATTTTGATAGGTTGTGTTTTGGGCGCCGATGATGGACGACTCGCTTGTGCCTGGCGTATCCGACTCGAGATAGGCAAAAGGAATTGCAAAACGACCGCGGATTACAGCGCGGACTTGCCGGTGAGATGGCGGTAGAGCTCCGGATCGACCGGCTTGATGAGTTTGAGCGTGGAAACGACCACCTTTGACTCTCTGCCGTCCTCGCTGCGGTTCACCGATTCGCGCACATCATCCAATGCAACCGCGCTGCCGACGAAATAATAGGATTTCTCCTGCTCCTCGGCTTTACGACGGATGAAAACCGGCACAAAATGGCGATTCTGCCATTCCGGAGTATGTTCTGTTCCGTTCAACAGCCATCGGAATTCATTCGATGTAAGCGAGCGATTGTTTTTGCTGAACCATTCGATTTCACTGGGGTTGAGGAACCGGTCTCCATATTGGCTAGCCTCGTACTTGATGAAAATCGGCAGCGAACCGGTATCGGCATCCAGCCTATATCCACCGACATTCTGCGGCACCTGCTCTGCAGCCCATCCGCACAGGCGCATCACATCGAACACAGTGTATTTCTCGCCATACAGGAATCCATGGTTCTGTTGAATGCGATGTTTGCGAGCTGTTTTAGTCAGCGCCATCGCGTTGAACAGACCCGCCTCGATGGTATCCGTAAAGAACGTGCGGAAAGTGGCCTGTCCAAGCATCGAACTGAATTCGGCTGTCAAACGGTATGACCCATCGTCACACGGACGTACCAAAGGCGTTTGTCCGAAACGCTTGGCGTTCGCGGCAATGAAATAGGAATAATCCAATGTGGCGAACGCCGAACGGCACTGCAGGCCACTGCGGTCCGCATCGGGGAAGAACATCATCAGCAACGTACGCAGTCCATCGACCGTAATCGCATGCCGCGAAGCGATATTATGGAAAACCGTCAACGCATCATCGGAACAATCCGGGTCAATATGCCGCCAATCCACATCGCACAACGCGGCCAAAACCAACAATTCGTGAGGGCGCAGACCCCGCAACTGTGTGGACGTCAGCATCTTCAGCACGCCATGTTGCGCATCTGATGTCGGCTCAAGCTGCTCAATATACGAAACCGTCGCGTTTTTGCCGCGTGACAGACTCTTCTCACGCGATCGTGCGAACGACAGATAATCATCATTTTTCGAAGCCAAGGTGAACACGAGCGAAGCATCACGCCGTGCGAAATCCATCAGCATCGGAATGCGCCCCAGCTCGTAGCGCATCTGTTGGTATTGTCGGCTCAGCAGCTTCATATTCGACAGGTCGGCAGTGTCGAGCGAGGCAAGCACGCGCTCGCGGGAGATTTTGTCGAAGCTGATTGAGGAGATGCCGATGGTTTCGCGCTGCAGGTTTTTGCGCGCCACATCGCGGTCTCCGGTGTTGCCGTATAACGCGATCGGAATCAGGTAATTATTCGTATAGTTGCCGATGAAATCAATGACGACCACGCAATCCTTGCCGCTGGCTTTGCGTAATCCACGACCCAGCTGTTGCGTGAAAATGATGCTCGATTTCGTCTGACGCAGCATCACAATCTGGTTGACGTGCGGAATGTCCACGCCCTCGTTGAACAGATCGACGGTGAAAATGTAATCCAGGTCGCCGCGTTCCAGCTGTTCCACGGCTTCATCGCGTTCGGTCTGCGAGTTCTCGCCGGTAATGGCTTTCGTCCGGTATGGTCGTTCCGGCGTTGCCGTCATGCCGAGCATGAACTCCGGCTCGAAATGGTCGATGATGCGTTTGTACGAATCGGCTGCCGCGTGGTGCACCTCGTCTACGAGAATGTAGTCGAAATCGTTTGTTCCGAACTGCGCGAGCACTTCCGGACGCGACATCGTCTGCACAGTGGCAAATACGTATTTGCGGTCCGATTCCTTGCTGGTGCCGGAGAACAGGCCGAGTTCACTGTCCGGGCAGCCGAGCACTTTTTGGAACGATTCCTCGGCTTTGCGGAGAATCTGCTCCTGCTGCGCGATGTACAGCATGCGATTTGGTTTGACTTGGCGAACATCGAATGCGGACAGGTACGTCTTGCCGGTGCCGGTCGCGGAAATGATGATAGCGCGACTTTCGCCTTGTCTGCGTAGCTGCGCAAGATTCATCAGTGCCTCCACCTGCATGGCGTTTGGCTGGATGATTTGCGATTGCTCGGGCCGCTGGCGTTTTGGCTGTTTCGGCGGCGCGTATTTCTTGAAATCCTCTTCGTAGAGTTTCAGCCAAGCGTCGGTAAGCGGTTTGGATTCGCTGATTTGTGATTCGATTTCGTCGGAAAGCTGTTCCGCGAGCCCGCTGCTGTTGGTGGCGGCTACTTTGAGGTTCCACTCGCGATTGACGTTCAGCGCGTTGATGGTAAGGTTCGAACTGCCGATGTATGTGGAATATAGCGGTTCATCGCCTTGGGCATGGCGGAAAACGTAGCCTTTGGGATGATAAGGATAATCCGCGGTGACCGCGGCGCCATCGACATGCTGTCCGGATTGCTCCGGTTGCCACACCTGTACGGTGATCCCGGTTTCTTCTTGGAGCTTTAACAGTTCCTTGAATGCTTTGGGGGAGTTGAAATAGTTGAATGTCGACGTGATGATTCGTCCGGTCTGATGATTGTTGTTATCGGCGAAATCCAGAAAGTACTGTTTCAATGCCTGCAATGCGCCTTGGCTGACGAACGCCACGGACATGTCGAAATCCTGACTGCGCTGCAGCTCGTCTTTGATGGCGCGTTCCATGGTCCGACCGTCATGATTGGCGATCAGCATCGGTTCGTATGCGGCATCCGCGTTGTCGTTTTTGTTTATGAAACCGGAAAGCAGCGCATCGATGAGTGAGGAATCGTAGTGTCCGTCCATGGTGTTCGTTGATGCTATTTTCTGGCGAGATTCATTGTGGAAAGCAATCGCACCGTTTCCCGGTCGGCGGGCGCCCAATCCAAAGAGGATATTTCGGAAGGGACCAGCCAACGCATCTCATGATGCTCGGTCAGGTGGGGAGTGCCGTTCAGTAAATGGCAGATGAATGATGTCAACACAACGGTGCCAAAATCGTAATCGTAAGAGGAAGTGCACACTTTGTCGGCGACTTCGACGTCGCACATCAGTTCCTCTTCGATTTCGCGGTGCAACGCCTGTCGGGCTGTTTCATGAGGTTCGATTTTTCCTCCAGGGAATTCCCAGCATCCGGCAAGCGATCTGCCCTCGCCTCGTTGCGCGCAGAGTATTTTGCCGTCTTTGACGATGACTGCGCCGACGACGTTGATGATGCGTTTCGGTGTTTGATGCGAGGATCGCTGGCGGGGCTGGTCAACTACTGTCATGGCTTTCTCCTGATTGGTGAATCAGATCCAGGATACAACGCGTCTCAAGGAAGAGGGGTGCGAAACTAGGACAAAAACGACAGGGGGCACCGGGTTGGCGAAAACGACCACATGGCCATAAAACATGGCGTATTTCGAAAGAGGGGTATGATTTCGCTGGAATTGTCGTCACTTCTACTTGCACTGCTGCGTGAACCGGCAATTTGGAAAACCGGTGCAACCGTAGAACTTGCGCGACGGGTCGGAGCCGGCATGTCGCAATCGCAAGGCTTCTCCACAATTCGGGCACTGCGGAGGCAGTTTCACGTCACGGAAGATGTTCGGGCAGATCCTGTCATGCAATTCGTATATGAACCGCGACGGTCGTGACTTGTCGACCACGAAGAACAGCTTCTTCCTGCAGCGCGTCATCGCCACATAAAATAGGCGACGTTCCTCCGCATGCGGCATCCGTTCCACTTCCGGCAGCAGCAGACCGAGCAGCGGCTCTTCGGGAATCGCGCTCGGGAAGCCTTTCAAACCGCCGGAACAGCACAGCAGAAAAACGAAGTCGCGTTGCAGACCCTTGGATTTATGCGCGGTCATGAACTCGATATCCATCTTTGGCTTCTCAAGGAACACAATGCCGCCAGTGTGCTCGTCAATCTGGAACAATCCGTCGCGATCGTTGCGTGACAGCAGATTCAGATCGCTTTTGTAACGTCCCAGCATAAGTACCGACGCGGTTTTCGGCAGCTTGCGTAACTGCTCGATGATCGCGTCGAAGCGCTCCTCCTGCGTGGCGCCGCCAAGCGCCTTCAGCGAATAATCCTTCTTATCGGATGGATTGTGCAAATGCTTGACATACAGGCTTTTGTCCTGCATGACGAACGCGCCGCTCGCGTCGATGAGACTCTGTCGGAATCGTCGCGTGGTGGTGATCTGGAACATGCGCGTCGGGCCCCAAGTGCGCCAAATTTCGGCGAAATCAAGGATGAGATGAATGTCGCTGCCGGCGAAACGGTAGATTGACTGCCAGTCGTCGCCCACGCAGAACAGCGTGAAATCGCTCTGCTCGCGCAATGCGCGGATCAGTTCGTAGCGCGGTCGCGACATGTCCTGGTATTCGTCGATGAGCACGTACTTGTATGGGTGACGGTAGGCGCCGCGCTGTATGCAGCGGATGGCGTCGGTGATCATGCCGGGAAAATCAATGCCATGCGTCGTGCGGAAATTGCTGATGTACGCGTTGTAGAGGGGCTCGATGAGTTGCAACATCTCGCGATTGCGACCGACGTTTTTGCCGCCGCTGCGTTCGTTGAGCTCGCGCATACCGTCAATACCGATGCTGTTCTGACGCATATGCTGGATGATGGTCTGCGCGTTTTCGATGAGATTCTGCTTGTACTGGTTGAAGCCGTAATCATCCGTCGGCAGCTGGAAATCCTCGCTTTTCGCGGCTTTGCCGTATTTGCCGAGCAGTTCCTTCGACATGAGTTTGAATGCCAGCAGACGGTAGCCGAT
>SKEI01001481.1_pt1 | contig 12866 bp, 10 predicted proteins | sample 4826701 | NCBI WGS metagenome assembly SKEI01 (sample SAMN11008813, study PRJNA524170) | human gut metagenome | biome: Human fecal sample; material: Feces; isolation source: fecal sample from pouch patient p2, p6, p7, p14 | host: Homo sapiens | place: Israel: Tel-Aviv | collected 2016-08-31 | reverse complement strand
CCATGCCGTCAACGGTCTTGATGTAGGGCGCGCCGCCGTCGGATTCGATCTTGCTGCGAATCCGGCTGATGGAGGTTGTCAGGGTGTGTTCGTCTACAAACCTTTCGTCTATATCCCACAGCTTTTCTAAAAGCTGCCCACGGGTCAGCACTTGCCGGGGATTTTTACGGAACAGATTCAGCATTTTATATTCCATCGGGGATAGGGTCAGGGGCTTGCCGTTTAAGGAAGCCGTCTGCTCCGAGAAGTCCAGAAACAGCCGCCCGTCGTCGTAAATGTCTTTAGCTGGTTTGTGGTGTTCCAGCATGGCGAACATGGCTTTGATTTTTCGCTGCAAGGCTCTGATCACAAAGGGCTTTGTGATGTAGTCCACCGCGCCCACCTCATAACCCCGTATCTGGTCGCTCTCCTGATCGTTGGCGGTCAGGAAAATTATGATGGTGTCCGGGTGCTGGGGCTTTATTAGCCTGCACAGTTCAAAACCGTTGCCGTCCGGCAGGTTGACGTCCAGCAGAACTAAATCAAACTCCCGTTGGCGGATGGCATCGGCTGCGGTTCTGGCGTTTAGGGCAGAAGTCACGCCATAGCCATCTGCGGTCAGGTTATAAGCCAACATCTTATTCAAAAAACTGTCGTCCTCGACAATTAAAATCTGCTTCATATCCTCACATCCTTTGCTTTTTGCAGATAGTATAACAGGCAAATGTCCGCAAAATGTTACGGCGGACAGATTTTTCAAAAAAGGTTTTCTTCCTCATTATAGGATAGCCCACTTTACAATACAAGGCGGAAAATGTGAATTATAAAGTTTAATTCGGACGCATATAGCAGCATTCCATGAGCAACCTATGAAATATAGAATGTAAGTGGGTGATGCAATATGGCAAAAATCGAAGATTGCCCTGGTTTTGAAACTTTCGGTGCAGACATTAAGGCAGCGCGGAAAGCAAAGCATCTCACACGAAAAGACTTGGCAGAAAAGGTAAACATCGAATCCCGGTATCTTGCCAATATCGAGAATGAAGGGACGATTCCCAGCCTGCCCGTCGTGATACAGTTTATCAAGATTTGCGGCCTGCCCGTGGAACACTACTTCAATCCAGAAGTCATGCGGGAGGAAAGCGAAGATCGGAAACGTGTCAGCCACAAGCTGAAACTTTGCCCGGAGCAGTATCTACCAATCGTGGAGGGTGCCATTGACGGGGCCTTGAAAATCAAACAGCCATAAGAAGAAACGGAGGGTGAATAAAAACATCCTCTGTTTTCTTTTTTATGGGGACGCGCAAGCGCCCTCTTTTTTTGCACTTTTTTCTGTCCAGCGGTCTATTTTGCGGGTAGTTTTGGCGTTTGGGAACGTCTTGTTAGCGGAGAAACAGTAACGTAGCAAGCATAGGAAGTGTAGCCACACTCCCGAAAAACGGGCCGTCCCGCCCCTGCCGGGCCGCGTCCGTTTTGCTTGTTGGGGAAGTCCCCAAACCCCTTGAATGGAAAGGACGGTGAAACATGGCAAACAGAAAGCGAAAGATCGTGCTGCGCGTTCCCGTGACGCAGGAGGAACGGGAACTGATCGAACAGAAAATGACGCTGCTGCATACGAAGAATTTTTCAGCCTACGCCCGGAATATGCTCATTGACGGCTATATCGTCAACATGGACACCACCGACATCCGGGCGCAGACCGCCGAGATACAGAAGATCGGCGTCAACGTCAATCAGGTTGCAAAGCGGCTGAACAGTATGGGGCCGGTGTACGCGCAGGACATTGAGGACATAAAGGGGGCGCTGGCGCAGATATGGCAGTTACAAAGATACATCCTATCAAGTCAACGCTGAAAAAGGCCCTGGACTACATCGAAAACCCGGACAAGACCGACGACAAGCTGCTGGTGTCCTCCTTTGCCTGTTCCTACAAAACGGCGGACATTGAATTTGAAATTCTGCTGGCCCAGGCCATCCAAAAGGGCAACAATCTGGCCCATCACCTGATACAGTCCTTTGCCCCCGGCGAGGCCACGCCGGAACAGGCCCATGAGATCGGGAAACAGCTTGCCGACGAAGTGCTGCAAGGGAAATATCCCTATGTGCTGACTACCCATATAGACAAGGGCCACGTCTATAATCATCTGATTTTTTGTGCCGTGGATATGGTCAATCAGCGCAAGTACATTTCCAACAAACAGAGCTATGCCTACATCCGGCGCACCAGTGATCGGCTGTGCAAGGAAAACGGATTGTCCGTGGTAAAGCCCGGCCAGAGTAAGGGCAAGAGCTACGCCGAATGGGACGCCCAGCGGAAAGGGACAAGCTGGAAAGCGAAGCTCAAAGCAGCCATTGATATTGCCATCCCGCAGGCCAAAGACTTTGACGATTTTCTGCGGCTCATGCAGGCGCAGGGCTATGAGATCAAACCGGGCAAATTTATTTCGTTCCGCGCCCCCGGACAGGAACGCTTCACCCGATGCAAGACGCTGGGTGAAGCCTACACCGAAGAAGCAATCAAAGAGCGTATCAAGGGCCGCGCTATCACAAGGAGGCCGAAAGAACGCAAGGGAATCTCTCTGCGGATTGATTTGGAAAACAGCATCAAGGCCCAGCAGTCGGCGGGCTATGAGAAGTGGGCGAAGCTCCACAACTTGAAGCAGGCCGCAAGGACACTGAATTTCCTGACGGAACATGGAATAGACACTTACCCGGATTTGGAAAACAGAGTGGTCGAGATCACCTCCGCCAGCGACGAGGCCGCCGCTGCCCTGAAAGCTGCGGAACATCGGCTTGCAGATATGGCGGTACTGATAAAGAACGTCACTACCTATAAGCATTTCCGGCCCGTGGCGCTGGAATATCGCAAGGCAGCGGACAAGGGCAAATTCCGGCGTGAGCATGAAAGCACGTTGATTTTGTATGAAGCTGCGGCAAAGGCCCTAAAGGAACAGGGCATGAAAAAGCTCCCTGATCTGTATGACCTGAAAGCCGAGTACAAGCGGCTGGCCGAAGAAAAAGAACGGTTGTATGAACAGTACGGCGAAGCAAAAAAGCAGATGCAGGAATACGGTATCATCAAGCAAAATGTGGACGGCATTTTGAGGGTGACACCGGGAAAGGAATGGTCGCAAGAACGATGAGCATACCGAGAATGAATTACCCGCAATACCGCAAGGCCCGGAAGCTGGTGCGGGAGTGCTGCAATTACTGTGACGGGAACTGTCTGCTGCTGGACGATGGCGAAGAATGTGTTTGTGTTCAGAGCATTTCCTATTCGCTGCTATGCCGGTGGTTCCGGGCTGCTGTCCTCCCGCTGGATGCGGCCCTGTGTGCCGAGATCACGAAAGACCGGGACGTGGTGAAACGCTGCTCCGAGTGTGGCGCTGCATTTATGCCGAAGTCCAACCGGGCCAAATACTGCCCAGCCTGCGCCAAACGGATGCGCCGCCGCAAAGAGGCAGAACGACAGCGGAAAAGGTACTGGCAATCTACGCATTTAGGGCCTTAAAACGCCCGGTATTCCGGGGCTTTTCCTGCATGGTCGGTGGGGTGGTGGGATGATTTATCATATACCCGGCGAAACGTTGTTCTAAATGCGTAAAAATAGGCAAAAAGAAAATACGCCGGACGCAGTTATGTGGTAGCTTGCGTCCGGCTTTCTAATAGATGAAACTTAGAAAGTGTGCTATAATTATTTTATTGAGATTAAAGCAATATCAATATAAGGGAGGGCGTGGTTCCATGTCAGCTTCAATAGATTTTTCTGAAATTCGTGAAATGACCATAGCATTCTCAGGGCTTTCACACATGGATAATGAATATACGTTTTTCTATGATGAGACCAATAATTCTCGGCTCTTTCGGATAACGGAAACAGATTTTAATGCTTCTAAAGACGAGGATTTCGTTTTGGGTGGCCTTGTTTATGAGGGAAAACACAAGGCATTTGATATGGAAAAACTGCTTCAATCACTCAGATTGCAGCCAACTATGAAAGAGGTTAAACGCAAGCACATTGCACCCGGCAATTCATTCCTTGAATGTGTAAATTCCCGGAAACTCCAAACTCTTTTGGAGTGGATAATAGAAAACAAAATATACATTCATTTTATGGCCATGAACAATCTATACTATGGCGTTGTTGACATTGTGGATTCTTTAATAGCCGACACTGAATTATCTGGGCTACCGTGGGAATATATAACACACATGAAAAACGCGTTATACAAATATATTAACGCAGATATTGCTTATATTCACGAAGTGTTTTTACACTATGGATATCCCAATATCGCTGACGAAAGTGTGCGCGAGTTTTGCGAGGTGCTGATCGGATGGATAGAAGAAATCGAAGCTGAAAATGAAGCTGACGATTTTGCGCTGGAATCCGTGCGCCAGCTTCTAAAAAGCGCACGGAAAAAGAAAAACCTTTGTTTCCTGACCGATAATGAAAACCTTATGCTTATGGATGGATACGAAAGTTTATATATGGAACCGATATATATGTTCCCAAATTCTGAACATATTTTTGATGAAGAAACAGAGATTATGAAAAAAATCTGTTCAACACCTATTATCCTGGGCGGAAATGAATTGCATAATTTCTCTTTTGTCAAATCCACAGAGAACAGAATGGTTCAACTTTCAGATGTAATAATTGGAATTATCGGAAAGCTCATGCTTTATGCAAACGTATCTACACTAGCGGAAATCAAAAAAGAAATGGCATCATTATCTCCACAGCAAGAAAAGAATATCTCTCTGCTGAACAATCTGATTAACGCTTCGTCTGACCATTGTTTAGCTTTCATTCACTATACTGCCAATTTCTTTGAGATGGAAAAGGTGACCTGTATTTTAACTATGGCAAAGTAAAAGATGCCGGACGCAAGCGGCCATATGGTCGCTGCGTCCGGCATTTTATTAGCCTTTTCGTCAATTTTGTGCTATAATTATTTTTATAAATTCTTCCAATATACAATGGAGGCCAGCTATGAGATTCACAGAATTGCTCAACCGCCTTACAGGGATAAGTTGCCCTGTCTTTGGCGTATCATGGAACCCCGTCGATACTGAAAGAAGTATTGCACGACGGATTATTATTTTTCTCGAACCGCGTCGCGTTTTATATTCCGCATATAACTATGAATCTGTTTGCCCATGTATAACGTCAGTAACAGAGATCAAGAACTATCTCACTTCTGAATTGCAGAATATAGACGAGCAATCGGAGCTAAATGCCTATGTTCGATCTATGAGAAACGCTTGCAATAAGTTTTTAAGTAAATGCCCAGACAAAAAGGAGTTTCGTTGCTATGCTTGTCAGCCCGGCAACATTGACAATTGGATTTTTACATCTGCTATTGGAGAACTGCGTGGCGTGTTTGGTGTGATGATCGGCCAAATTGCAAAGGCATACGGACTCGATGTTGAGGATGATTTGGCACAGATAATTCCAGAGTAATTGTAGGAGGTACTTATATTGAGCAATATAACAGCGTTATTAACGGGGGTTTGTATGTACCCTGCTGTCGGCTATCCTGCATTGCCTCTTTGCGCTAATGACGTACAAGCTGTAAAAAAGGCTCTTATTGCAGGTCTAAACGTATCAGAATCTAGTATTACGATTTGTGGTCATCATGGAACAGCGACTACAAAAGACTTAATTACAGGACTTTATTCCTCAATTTCTGGAACTGATAATGAAGATACTTTTATTTTTTATTTTTCTGGACACGGAGGAAAAAATGTCTTAGCGTTGAGTGACGGTAACTTGAATCTTCAATCATTGATTGACGTAATTGAAAAGATACCTGCCAAAAATAAGATTATTATTTTAGATAGCTGCCATTCAGGATATTTTGCAATAAGCGATACACCTGCCTTAGATTTATCAGAAACTATTGAGACATTTGTTGGATGCGGTTATGCTGTTCTTGCTTCATGCAGTGCGGAACAAACATCTGGATTTGAACCCAACCGACAGTTAAGCACATATACCAGCTTTTTAGTTGATGCCCTTACCTCGCGTTTTTTGATAAGAGAAGGGAAAAAATCATTAGAATCTATCAACGAGGCAATTTTTCATTTTGCGAAAATATGGAACACTAAACATCCTTCACAGACACAAACGCCAATATTTCGTTCCAACATTGGTGGAACAATTTTCTTTGATGTAGAAGAATACAAACCATACCGTGTCGCAAACGTATATGAAGAAACAGAAACATATATCATATACAATGTTACCCCAGTACATACAGGACTAGCAAAACGATTATCTGCGAAAGTAATTTTGCGATATGAAAGTTCTTTTGAAGAAATAGCTGATATCGCAAATGAAGTTAAAAACAAAATAAAGTATGCCGATGTTTACCAAAATGCTCTGTCAGAATCTCGTCACAGGGGTAAACCAGCGAACATTATTTGGTGCTATTTTGGATACAGCGAAGATGATATTATAGATAGTAATTATATTTGCCATACAACATGGGTTGATAATACACAAGATAAAAAATGGTGGTATAGAGAAAATAAGAATTCTCGGGTTGTCAATAATGTCTATTTAGAAACAAATCCGTCATACGAAATGATAAACCAGTTGTTGCATAATAAAGTGGTGAGTAGGGAGAATTTAATTGAGGAAACTCATTTAATTACAGAAAAATTGGTAAATGCTGCTCAAAGTTTTATTAAACTCTATCGCGAATATCGCAATGGCGTACTAAGTGAAAGTGAGTTAATTGATGCTGTTGAGCCGCTCAATCGTGAAATCACTTGCTTGTTTTTGGAACAAAGTGATCTCCCATATCCGCCCAAAGAGCTCCACGAATGGGCAAATGCGCATACTCAATTAGCAGGAACAATTCAAGATTTTTCTTTATATTATGACAGGAAAAACCTCAATACATGGACAACCGAAAACAGAATATACCTCATGGATTCATCAATTAAACGCTATGAAACTGATTTAGAAGCATTGCGTACACTGGAAAAAACATATAAATAGAAAGACGTCGGACGCAAGCGGCCACATGGCCGCTACGCCCGGCATCTGCTTTACTTATTCATCGGTGAAATTGAACTTCTGGTTGTCATAGTCGGCATCCGTCATGCGTTCCAGCTTGGAAAGGGTCTGCTGGGCCAGCGTCTGCATCCCCTCGTCCATATCCGGCAAGGCGGCAGTGATCCTACCTATCGTCCTGCGACGGTCAGCATTGTGGTACATACAGATCAGGTTTTCTTCCTCCACGGTAAAGTACATTTTCATACCTCCAATTCCTTTTTCTTGGTTCTGGCCGCCGCCTTTTTCGGGCTGGCGGCCTGTTTGCTGTCGGTGAGCTGCTTGCGGATAGAGGGCCGGGGCCTGCGTATTGACACATCCCGGCGCTCGTCCTTTCCGATCATGGCATATACCCCGTGCCGATCTTTTATCCCGGTAAAACACAGGGATTTATAGGGCAGCATGGCAAAGAGCCGGTCATTGTCCTTGGTGGAGGCCAGCGCGTCAAAGTGCGGTGAAATCTCCACCATGAAATGCGTCTTGTTGGGGCTATTGGGTGCAGACAGATCTTTCAGCTTATCAACAATACGTTGTGCCTCAGTTTCAATCCGGCTGTCATGCAAAGCCGTGATATGGGCCTTGAAATCTCCCGGCCTTGCCTGCTCCCGTCCGCGCTGCTCCTGCTGTAACGCCTCCTGCAGCACAGCCGGGTCGCGGGGCTGGAACTCATAGCGGAGAAAACTGCCCAGCGCACGGTCAGGGCTTCCGTCAAAATACTGTTCCGCCGGAATGTCACGGCTTCCATGCTCATAAAAGAGCCGGCTCACACTCACCGGCAAAGCAGCGTCAATAACGTGCCGGAAATGCTGCTGGTAGTCCAGATCATAGAGATTGCCCCGGATAGTATCATCCTTGGTGCCGGTCAGCTCCACGGCGTAGGCCAGTATCTTGTCGCGGGTCTGCTCCCCGTAGAAACGCCATGTATTGTGCTGCCGGGTGCCTTTCAGAAACACGTCACGTTCCCGGAAACAGTACGTTCCAGAGGGCCGGGACATCCACAGCAGGGTCTTGTCCACGGCCTGATCACTGGCTGCGGCCCGCTGGATAATACCCTTGTCAATGTCAAAGTCGCTCTGATAAAACGCGGTGTTCTGCCGCATGATCTCGCCCAGAGCCGCAATCACATCCACATTCTCAAACTTCTGCATCCGTTACACCTCCAATTCCTGCGATTTTTCCCGCGCCGGTTTCCTTTTTGCCTGTTCCGCCTGTGCGGCTTTGAGCTGCGCCCGGATGGAGGGCTTTTTCTGCTGGGCCTTTCGGGACTGTTGGACCTTGGGCTTCTTGGCCTCGGCCTTGGCAGTATCGGCAAGATCGGTAAGGGAAATCTGTTCCCCGGCTTTTACCTTGGCCTCCAACTCGCCCATGGATGGGGTGTTATTGATAACGCCGTCAATCATGTTTTCGTTCTGCTCTGTGGACAGCTCGGCGGTACGCAAGGGATTTTCCCGTAAAAACTCCGGCACCTGCTGAAAACCAAAGCTGTCACAGTAATGGGCGGTATCTTTCCCGCCCTGATGCAGCACCACCACGTCGGACACAGAAAGGGAATGTCCCTTGAAATCTGCCGGATGGTCAATGTTGAATGTACGGTAAATGTCCTCCAACGTGGTTTTGCCATCCAGCGGTGCGGTGTAAACAAGGTCATAGTTGGCCCTGTCCACAGAGCGGCCTGTAGCCTGCAAGCGGTCATAGGGTTCAAACCGATAGTCCCGCATTTCATCACCACTCTTGATCTGATAGATTGAAAAGCTGTCCTGCTCCGGCGCTTCATAGCCAGCCGCCGCATATTCCTCCACGGTCATACCAGCTGCGGCGGCCTCCTGTGCGATCTCGGCCTGCACCTGCGCTTTGTAGTCCTGCAAGGTCTGGTCAAAATCGGACAGCTTCGGAGGCTCCGGCAACTGGTACTGGCCCTGATTGAGAAGCGGGCGGCACTCCTGCACATAGTCAAGAACAGCATGAAAATAGGCGGACTGCTCCGGCGTCAATTCCTCCCCGGAACGCAGGGGCCGTCTGGCTTCCTGCTCCATCTGTGAGAGATTGCAATGCAGCTTCATATAAGGAACAAACTCACCCAGCAGCATATCCCGTTCTGCTTTGTCCTGCTCCCAGCCCTCTAAGTCGGTTTCCGCAATCACATGATTTTTCCAGCTTTCATCCTGGACGTAGTATTCATGGTAGCTCTGGATGTGCTGTATCAGGGAACCGTCCCCGTCGACAAAATCCTGCCGACCCTCGTAATTGTCCGGCTGTCCCCGGAACGTAAAGTCAATGCGGAACTTGGTCTTATCATAGCCCATGCCTGCCGGATATTCTGCATCCAGCTTGGCAAACAGGGCGTCGGCCTCATGCAGCGGCATGGTCTGGCCCTCTTGCAGATGGGGGCTTTCACTCCAAAGCACCGTAACAACCGGCTCCGCTGCCGGGTCAAGGGCCGGGGCCTCGGTCTGGTCTGGCGTTTGCTGTTCCTGCGGCTGTTCGGCTTCCTGTTTTGCCTCGCGCTCCTGCTGAAGCTGGGCCAGATGGCCGTCAATGTGGGTTATCAGCTCATTGGCCGCCTTTCGGATGGTTTCAAGGGAGGCTTTCAGTTCGGACAGCTCCCGCCCGGAACTCCAACCGGCCACATAGCCAAAGGAATAGTCCGATGTGTCCAGCCCGTAGTGCTGGCAAACGGCATACGCCACGCTTTCGGCCTGCACCTCACGGGTGCGGCGGTCTGGCCGGTCTGCCTGTTCAGTGGCCGGGGCGTCCTTGTCAATAGCGTGGAGCTTGGCATGGGCGATCTCATGGATGGCCGTTTTCAGGGTTTGCAGCTCACTCATGCCCTCGTCAATGGCAATCCGCTTTTCTTCCAGATGGTAATAGCCGTGTGCGCCTCCCTCGATGTTCTCAAAGGCAATCGGAACCGGCGATGCCTTTTCCAGCGCGGCGAAAAAATCCTGATACTGTTCCACACTGCCGGTCAGCTCAGACACGGCAATGTCCGGTATTTCCTTGCCCTCGGTCTGGCTCACATCAAAAACTGTGACGACGCGAAAGGCCGGGATTTCAATTTCCTGTTCCTCGGTGACGGGCTTGCCGTCTGCGCCGATCACCGGCTTTTGAGTAGCCGGGTCGATTTTCTCCATCTGCTTTTTCACTTTATAAGGGGACGGTGCCAGTATCTTGATGCCTTTTTCACCTTTCTTCACATGGCGCTCAAAGTCGTCTCGCCACTTGCCAAAACCGGCAACCAGAGAGGCGTCCGGCTTCTGCATGGCAATCAGCAGCGTATTGTTGAAGCTGTAATTATGGAACTTGGACATCGCCGTGAGATAGGCTTTGTACTGCTCACTTTCAAAAAGGGCCTGTATTCCGGCTTCCAGACGGTCAGTGATCTCTTTCATGCGCTCGGCATTGTTCTTTCCGTTTAAGTCGATGGGGATAACCGGCTGGGGCTGCGGGGCCTCGGCAGTCAATACCGCTGCCTGCCGGGTCTTGATCTCGTCCCGCATAACCTCCGGCTGGGGAAAGGTCATTACCCGGTATTCCTCCGGCACCGGCTGGCCCTCATGGACGCGCTGCCACTCGTCGCCGCTTTTTACGATATAGCCGTACTCGGTAAAGGCGCCCTGTTCCTGCTGGGCAATGTGGCGGCCAAACTGCGCCGTATCAATCCCGGCTTTCCATTCCTGCGGCATATCCACCATGCCGGAACGGTTCAGGTAGTAGTCACCCAAAGCGGTGGCGGTATGCACATCCGGCAGATGCATATAGTAGTCCACGTTTTCGGTAAAGTCGATGATCTGGCCGATATTTTCAAAACTGCCCTTGGGATTTTGCAGGGCGGCGTTCAGCTCTGCGATCTCGGCGGCGTCAAGCTGGCCTAGCCGGGCGGCAAGAAAATTCAGCTCGTCCACGTCGGCGGCCAGCACCATATCGTAAGGCAGCGCAAGACGCTGGCCCTCCGTGTAGGAATACCCATTAATAAAAAAATCCTGCGGATTGTCGGCGGTAATGCCGATCTGCCGCAGGGCTGCTTGTAGTTGTTCCGTTGTAGTAGGCATATCCAGCCAGACACCATCCTTGCCCTGTTCGTAGAACTGGCGGTTATGGAGCCGGATAGAAAATACTTCGTTCACGCGCTCACTCCTTTCATTGTCCTGTTCCATCAGACGGTGCATCAGCTCGTAGTCCTCAATGCTCATGTTGCCGTCATATACATACGGGTCGATGTCCTCGCCATTATAGGGGCGCTCATAAAAAGGCAGCCCCGCTTCATGGGCCTTGGCCCGCGCTTCCTCCAATATCTCCGGGGGCAGCACATCGTCGTGGACCTCCATAAACGGGGCGATATTACTTAGGCCGTTTTCGTAGTGGTGGCGCACTCCGGCGGCCAGCTCATCCATACTCATTTCCTCGCCCAGATAGCCGGAATAGTAGCCGTTCACCACAACGGCCTTTGGATCTGCGGCCTGTATCTCGGCAAGCCGCATTTTGTCACCCGGGTACAAATAGCCGCTCATATCCAGATGAAACGCTTCCCCGTGCCATGAACGGCCCTCCCGCCAGAACGCCAGCCATGCAATGCCGCTTCGTAAATCGTCCTGATATTCCTTTACGGTGTCCCGTAAACTTGCCATCGGCAGCCTCCTTTCTGTAAAAATGGTTAAAAGAAAAGCAGGAAACCTTTCAAAGATTTCCTGCTTTCAAATAATATTTTATATTTGCTTATCAACGAGTTCAGAAAACAAATTAGTCTGCGTAAATACCTTTTTTGTCTATTTTCAGCTTTGCTTTGATTTGATCGATAAAAGGGCGCATACGACGATATGCTCGCTTGCTTAATTCAAGTTCGTATTCAATGCCTTTCCGCTGCTCTGCAACAAGATGAATTGCATTTCTATATCCATATATTTCGATAATTTCTGATGTTAAATCAATTTCAATGCCATCATTATTGATGAAGCTATGAAGTAGTCCTATCTCCTCTGCCGTTTTACACTTATCATCGAATCGAATCTGCGTATCGTCTTTTTTCCGTTCTTGCCTATGATAGGTAAGTATTTCTTCTCCGTTGTGAGTAAGTTCCCTTTTCAAAGCAGCTAATTTTGCTTCTGGAATATCAATTCTGGCAGGCACAACGTGGTATTGCAGTTTATGAAATTCCGGAGTATCTTTGTAATAAGTGTATAGCACAGAATGAATAACGGCTTCGTATATAGTTGCATACGAAAATATCTGATGACGAATTTCAAAAATAAGGTTTTCGTCTTTCGCCTCAATACCCTCATAGAGTTTATAGGCAAATCTTACTCCTTTGAATTCTTCAACAAGCCTCTTACGCAAAGGTTCATCTTCAATAAACTCAAATTCTTCATTATACCATGCTTCATCTGCCAAATGATTATTGCAATAGAGATATACAGCGTCTTTAATTTCTTTTGCCAAAGGCATTTATATACCCTCCCTCATTTTGATTGCTTTATTTTAATTATAGCAAAATCCTCCTCTATTTTAAATGGCAAATAAAGCACTGAAAAAATAACTAATATCGCTATCAGATACATAGCTCCATAACCCGGTTGAAATGGCCGGGTCAGGGGAGACTGTCCGAAAACTAGGATGAGTCTTCACTGAAATTTAGATTGATTCACTCATATGGGTGTTCAATATAAATAAAAAATGTACATTGAAAACTGAATAAAGTACACAGAAATCATGCAGCGATGGTTCAAATATAGTATAATAAAACCAGAGAAAATATTCTGTTTTGAGGTGTGATGAGATGCCATATGTTTCAGGTTTTGATCGTGATCAGTTAATGTGCTGTTCATGG
>SKEI01001475.1_pt1 | contig 12878 bp, 11 predicted proteins | sample 4826701 | NCBI WGS metagenome assembly SKEI01 (sample SAMN11008813, study PRJNA524170) | human gut metagenome | biome: Human fecal sample; material: Feces; isolation source: fecal sample from pouch patient p2, p6, p7, p14 | host: Homo sapiens | place: Israel: Tel-Aviv | collected 2016-08-31 | reverse complement strand
CACCAGGCATGTGGCAACTGCGGTTACTACAAGGGCGAGGAAGTCATCAAGAAGGCCTAATTTGCGCGTAATTGGTGGCATAATGGTGTTATGTACAGAAGGGGAGGGCGCAAAGCCTTCCCCTTCTTGTGCTTTAAAGGAGGTGGATGCAGATGGCGATACGGATCGAGCAGGTGGATGCCGGCAGCGAGGCCGAGGCTCTTGGCCTTGCCCCCGGTGACGAGCTGCTGAGCGTGGACGACAACGAGCTGAACGACACGCTGGACTACGATTTTTATACCGACAGCAGCAGTTTCCACCTGAAAGCCCGGGTAGCGGACGGCATCCGGGAGTGGGAGGTGCAGCGGCCGCAGCGCGGCTCCTTTGGCTGCGGGTTCAAGACCTATCTGGGCGATGCGAAGCATTCCTGCTCCAACCACTGCATGTTCTGCTTCATCGACCAGCTGCCCCCGGGTATGCGCGAGAGCCTGTATTTCAAGGATGATGACGAGCGACTGAGCTTTTTGTTCGGCAACTACATCACCATGACCAATATGCAGGATCACGAGATCGACCGCATCATCAAGATGCACATCTCCCCTATCAATATCTCGGTGCACACAACCAACCCTCAGCTGCGGGTGCGGATGCTGGCCAATAAGCGCGGCGGCGAGGTGCTCAAGTACCTGCCCCGTCTGGTGGAGGGCGGCATTGCCGTCAACTGTCAGCTGGTGCTCTGCCGCGGCGTGAACGACGGCGACGAGCTGCGCCGCACCCTTGCCGACCTGCTGGAACTGACCCCCATGGTGCAAAGCATTGCTGCTGTGCCCTGCGGCATTACGGATTACCGCAAAAATCTGTACCCGCAGGTGCCCTACGATGCAAAGACCAGCGCCGAGGTCATCGATATTATGGAAGAGTTCGGCGATGAGTGCAAGCGCCGCCACGGCAAGCGCATCATCTACCCCAGCGATGAATGGTATCTCAAGGCAGGCCGTCCCATCCCTGCGCCGGAGTTCTACGAGGACTACGACCAGCTGGAAAACGGCGTAGGCATGATGCGCCTGTTCGAGGAAGAATTTCTGGCAGAGCTGGACAAGCCCCACCGGGTCTACGGCACCAAGGAGCTGGATGTGGTCACCGGCACCATGGCAGCGCCCCTTATTACCCGCATGATGGAGGAGCTGCACCGCCAGTACCCCATGATCACCGTGCACGTCCACACCATCCAGAACCGCTTTTTCGGCGGCAATGTGGGTGTGACCGGCCTGATCACTGCCACCGATATCATAGACCAGTGCGCTGGCAGGCTTGCCACAAAAACGCTGGGCATCCCGGCTGTGATGCTGCGGGAGGAAAAAGATACCTTCCTTGACGATATCACGGTAGAGCAGCTGGGACAGCAGCTGGGCGTAAAGGTGGAGGTTCTGCCCACAGCAGGCGGGGACGAAGCCCGCGCTTTGCTGCGCAGCGGCCTGCACATTGCCCGCAGAAGGAAGAGCGGCAGCTGATAACGCCATTTTTATTGTATTTTACCCCTTTTAAGAAAGGAGGAGACCCCATGAGCAAACCGATCGTAGCAGTGGTGGGCCGCCCCAACGTGGGCAAATCCACCCTGTTCAATAAGCTGTGCGGCCAGCGCCTTGCCATTGTGGAGGATACCCCGGGCATTACCCGCGACCGCATTTTTGCCAACTGCGAGTGGAACGGCCACGAGTTTTTGCTGGTGGATACCGGCGGCATCGAGCCCAAGGCCACCGAGGGCATTCTGGCCCACATGCGCGAGCAGGCGCAGATCGCCATTGACACCGCCGACTGCATCATCATGGTCACGGACGTGCGCAACGGCCTGACCGCAGCCGACGAGGACGTGGCACACATGCTGCGCCGCAGCCATAAGCCCATCATTCTTGCCGTGAACAAGTGCGACAAGGTGGGCGAGGCTCCCATGGAGCTGTACGAGTTCTACAACCTCGGCTTTGACGAGGTGATGCCCATTTCTTCCGTGCACGGTCACGGCACGGGCGATCTGCTGGATGCAGTGTGCGCCCATCTGGACTTCAGTGAGACCGTGGTAGAGGAGGACCGTATCCCCGTTGCCATCATCGGGCGCCCCAACGTGGGCAAGTCCAGCCTGACCAACCGCATTCTGGGCGAGAATCGTATGATCGTGGCCAACGAGGCCGGCACCACCCGTGATGCCATCGACACCCCGGTGGACAACGCCTACGGCAAGTTCATCTTTACCGATACCGCCGGTCTGCGCAAGCGCAGCAACATCAGCGATGGCTTGGAGCGCTACATGGTGGTGCGTGCACTGGCTGCTGTGGAGCGCAGCCGCGTGGCGCTGATCCTTGTGGATGCCACCGTCGGCTTTACCGAGCAGGACAGCAAGGTGGCAGGCTACGCCCACGAGCAGGGCAAGGCCGGCATCATCGTGGTAAACAAGTGGGATGCCGTGGAAGGCAAGGAGACCAACACCATGGAGCTGCAGCGCCGGGGCTATGCCGAGTGCTTCAGCTTTATGGGCTATGCACCCATTATCTTCATCTCTGCCCAGACCGGCTACAACGTGAACAAGCTGATGCAGCTGATCCGGGATGTGGATGCCGAGAACGGCGCCCGCGTGCCCACCGGCGTGCTGAACGAGATGCTGGCCCGCGCGACCGCCCGGATGCAGCCCCCCAGCGACAAGGGCCGCCGCCTGAAGATCTACTACCTGACGCAGGCCTCCACCCGTCCCCCCACGTTCGTGGCCTTTGTGAACGCAAAGCACCTGTTCCACTTCAGCTATCAGCGGTATCTCATCAACCAGATCCGCGAAAACTTTGGTCTGGAGCATACGCCCATCCGTCTGGTCGTGCGGGAGCGCGGCTCCGGCGAGGTGGGTGCCAAGGACGTATAACACGTCAGGGAGGCTCAGATGATGAAATCTGTTCTCATCGCTGTGGTGTCCGCTGTGCAGGCGTATCTGCTGGGCAGCATCGACACCGGTATCCTCGTCAGCAAGTTTTTGTACCACGATGACGTACGCAAGTACGGCAGCGGCGCTGCAGGCATGACCAATATGCTGCGCACCTTCGGCAAAAAGGCGGCGGCGCTTACCGCCTTTGGTGATGTGCTCAAGGGTGTGCTGGCGGTGTGCATCGGCCGCTGGCTGTTCACCCTGATGCCGGAAAGCACCATGCTCTCGCCCTATCTTGCGGTGTATCTGGCTGCGATCTTTGCCATTATCGGCCATTTGAAGCCTCTGTATTTCGGCTTCAAGGGCGGCAAAGGCGTGCTGGTGGCGGGCGGCACCATTCTGGCCATCCAGCCGGTTCTGATCCCCTTTCTGGCGGTCATCTTTCTGGCCTGCCTGCTGCCCACCGGCATGGTGTCACTGGGCAGCGTGACCATGGCAGCACTCTACCCGGTGCTCACCATCCTGTACGGGGTGTTCCGGGGCTATTCTGCCGCCGACCTTACCGTGTGCACCATCGGCTCGGTGATTATGGCCGCAATGGTCATTTATATGCACCGCTCCAATATCCAGCGCATCCGCGAGGGCAAGGAGTACCGCTTTGGCCGCCACGGCAAAAAGTAACAGAAAATAGTAAACCACCCCGCAGCAGCCGTTCACCGGCCGCTGCGGGGTGGTTTTTGTATAGGCTTATTCCTTTGTCTCGGTCTCTTCCTCAGGCTTTGCTTCGGAATGCCGCCGACGGAACCAGTCGGCGGGGATACCGCTCTGGGCGGGGGTAAGATCCGGCGCAGGATGACCGTCCGGCAGGTGTGCGCCAAAGGCCGGGACAAAGAAGAACTTGCGCACAATGAAGATCAGCGCAATCGCGCCCACGCTGAGCAGGTTCTCCACGGCGGAATCGTGTCCCACCACCAGATGGCGGGCAATGGCGTACAGCAGCACCTCAAGGCTGCTGCCGGGGCTGTGCTTGGCCAGCATCTTGATGAACTCAATGCCGATCACAATGTCCAAGCTGCGCTCCAGAAAGGTGCGGATCTCTGCCTCGTTGCCATCGAACAGCAGGCCGGGCATCCAGCGGATCAGGGGTACAACGCTGAGCAGCAGACCAATCAGCACCAGCCCGGATAACAGCACTTCCAGCAGACTGGAAGCCTGAATAATGCGGTTGCGCAGGGAGGTACGCCAGTGGCTTTCTACCGGGTGAGAGGGATGTTCCATAGTAAGACCTTCCTTTCGGCATTCTGCTGCATAAAGATCGACAAAATCCTGCCTTTATTGTAGCAGACGAGAGAAGGTCTGTCAATTTCAATCCACGATGGTGACGGTGGTCTGCGGGCCGACGGCCACATAGCCGGACTTTTTGATGCAGTCCTGCCCGGCGTCGGTGTCCAGCCAGTCGTACAGGCGGCGCGCCGGGCTGTCGGCGGCGGCATCCGGGTGGATGACGGCGTAAAAATCGTTGCACCGGGGGTAGCTGCCGTCGGCAAGGGTATCGTTGCTGGGGGTCACACCGTCCACCGCCAGCAGACGCAGCCCGGGTTTGGAGTACATCTGGTCGATGTAATAATACACCGAGAAGCCGATGGCGTTGGCACTGTTGTTGTAATCGGCAATGCTGTCCACCAGCTCACCCATGGCGGCGGGAGCCAGCTCAGAGGGCGGGGTCATCAGCTCACCGCCCTGAATGAGCAGTTTTTTGAACAGGGTCTGACTGCCGGAGTCCTCGCCGCGCTGGAAAGCAACGATTTCCTGATCCTTGCCGCCTACATCCTTCCAGTTGGTGATCTTTCCGGCATAGATGTCCCGCAGCTGCTGCCGGGTAAGCGCCTGCACGGGGTTGTCCTCGTTGACGATGAACACCAGCGCGTCCACTCCAATGGGCTTCTGCTCCAGCTCCACGTTGGCCTCTTGCAGCTCTTCCTTTACATAGTCCGGCGCTTCGTATACCACCAGCATCCGGGAGGTGGTGTCGTACAAGCCAAAGTTTTCCCATGCGTAGGCGGTGGTGCTCACCGTGATGCTGCTGCGGGCTTCTTCCAAGTCCATACCGGTGGTATCGGCCAGCATCTGCGCCATCAGCGGGATGCAGGCGGTGCTGCCGTCCAGCGGGGGAAAATCCTCCACGGTCAAAAACGGCGCTGCCTGCTGCACAGTAGAGGACGCTGCAGAGGACGCGGGCTGTTTTACCACAGAGGAGGCGGTGCTGCCGGAGGGCGCATCCGTGCCCTTGCAGGCGGTCAGTACCCCGGCAGCGGAGCAGGCAGCCAGCCCCAGCAGAAAGCTGCGGCGGGAAATTTTAGCGTTTTTCATAAGAAAGCCCTCCTAACTCAATAGCCATAACTCGGTACATCGTCCGCAGTGGCAGACGAGAAAATACTCTGGCAGTACAGCCAGTTGCCGCTTGTGTCCATCCAGCCCACATAGAAGCCCCGTTGTGCAGCAAACACATGGTCGGGCAGGGCGTTCAGGCTGTTAGAATAGTACCCGGCGCAGCTGGCAAGCCCCTGTAATACTACCTTGCCGTCTGCGTCCAGCACATCGCATACGTTGCCGTAGGCGCTGCCCACAGCGCTGCGGCTGCCGTAGAACATGGGTCTGCCGTCGGGGTCGGTGGTCAGGTAGTTGACGTAACTGTATTTGCCCTGCAGGGCGGTCAGGTCGCTGACAAGCCCCTGCGGGCCGTACAGCCGGGTGGCGGTGGTCTCGTAGCGGTCGTTGTCCTGCAATTTCAGCCAGACGTAGCCGCTGCCGTAGTTGCTCATCCGTACCCGCTGCTGGTGCTCCACCGGCTCTACGGTGGTGTCGGTCAGCAGCTTGCCGTTGTCCTTGCTGTACACCCGCAGGCTGCCGTCCAGCGCGTAGACGGCTATGGTGTTATCGGTGGGTTCACATCGTACAGCGGGGTCTTGGTGCCGGTTTCCAGATCATAGAGCTCGTAGCCATGATCCTCGCCGCTGTGCCATGTTACCACATAGCCCGGGAAATATTGGCTGGGCTGCTCGTCAAAGGCGGCAATCAGTCCGCGGTCCTCTGTGGTCATATCCCGCAGTTCGTACCGGCCATCGCCGGTGGAAAAGCTGGCAAGACCGCCCGGGTAGACCTGCAAAAAGCCCGTGTACTGCTCGCCGGTCTGGGTGTTATACAAAATCTGGTCGGTGGTCTCGGCTCCGGTGGCAACGTCCAGCTCCACCCAGTCGCTCAGGGTATCGCTGTCGTAGAAAAGGCGGTATGCCGAGGCGGCATCGGCGCGGTAGACGGGGGTGCTGTCCTTTTCCTGCACAACTACCCAGCGGTTCTGTTGGTAATCCATATCCCAGTCGTAATCGTCCAGCCCTTCCGGGCGGGCGTAGCAGCTGAACACCAGCTTATCGCCGCATAGGGTGCAGCTGTATGCGCCCTCCGGCACCGGCAGCGCTGCGCCGGTGGCAAGGTCGATGACCTGACAGGTGCCGTAGCCGGACTCCGGGACGTAGCCGCCATCGACAAGGCGGCTCTCCTGCAGCACCAGCAGGCCGTTTTGCAGGGTAGCGTTCTGCTCGCCCTCAAAGGACATCACCTCAGTGCCGGTCTTGTCGTACAGGGCGGTGCGGCGTCCGCCCCGGCCGGTGGGGTCGGACCAGCTGCGCAGCCAGTAGTCCGCGATGCCGGTGGCACTGTCCTCCACCAGCGAGACGTTCTCGCTGCGGGCAGCCTGATGCAGCGGGGTGCTGCCGCACAGGATGGTGGTGCTGCTCCCCGCGCGGTCATAGCAGTACAATACCCGCAGACGGTCATCGTTCAGCACGGCGGGGTCGTACAGGGGCTTGCCGCTGTCGTCCGTGGGCACGGAAACGGCAGAGCTTGCAGCGCCCGGCACGCCGGTGGCGGGCGGCAGCAGGGCACAGCCGCAGCCCAAGGTAAGGGCAAGGGCTGCGCAGACCGCCCCGCAGCCGATACGCAAGACAACACGCTTCATAAAAACCACTCCTTTGCAAAAAACAGGGAGGAAAATTTTTCCGTTCACTCAGAATACGAAACAGCCGCATTTTTCATTGCAGAGCTTGCAGAAAAATGCGGCTAAAAATGGTTACAATTGCATTACAGCTGCGCCGGGGCATGGGACGCTTCTGCCTTGTCCATCTGCTCCAGCTGCCGCAGAAAGGCCAGCAAAAAGGGCAGCGAGATGAAAAAAGTGAGCGCGTCCGCAATGGGCTGGCAGAGCTCCACGCCCACAAGTCCCAGCACCCGGGGAAGTACAAGAATCAACGGGATAAAGCACACGCCCTGCCGGCAGCAGGCCAGAAAGGTGGCACGCCCGGCCTTGCCCACGCTCTGGAAGGTCATGTTGGTCACCACGATCACCGGCTGCAGAAGGATGGCAAAGCACTGGTAGCGGAAGGCGGGCAGCGCCACAGCGGTGACCGCCGGGTCATCCCGGAACAGGCGGATCAGGTTTTCATCGTTCCACCAGCACACCGCGATCAGCACCACCAGCAGCGCAAAGGCGGCTTTCAGGGTAAAGACGGCGGCCTGCCGCACTCGGTGGTATTTGCGGGCGCCGTAGTTGAAGGACGCCACCGGCTGCAAGCCCTGTCCCACGCCGATGGCCACTGAGAGGATGAACATAAAAATGCGGGACACAATGCTCATGCCCGCCACGGCGGCATCGCCGTAGCTGCGGGCGGCAATGTTCAGCAGCATCCCGCCGATGCTGTTCAGCCCCTGACGGCCAAAGCTGGGCGCGCCGCCTGCAAGGATCTGCAAAAACTCGCGCGGCTCCCGGGTGACGGCAGAAAGCCGGAACTGGCTGACCGTTTTGCCCCGCAGGAACATATACAGCAGAATGCCAAAGCTGATGGTCTGACTGAGGGCAGTGGCGATCCCGGCACCGGCAGTGCCCAGCCCTAAAGCGAACATGAACAGCGGGTCCAGTGCAATGTTCAGCAGTCCGCCGGTGACCAGCCCGACCATGGCAAGGTTTGCTTTGCCCTCATACCGCAGGATGTTGTTCATCACCAGACTGGAGATCATCAGCGGTGCGGCAAGCAGGATGGGCCGGGCGTAGGCGCAGGCGTGGGGCAGAATGGTTTTGGTACTGCCCAGCAGCATCATAAAGTCCGGCAGGGTGGCAAGGCCGGCCACTGCCAGCACTACGCCAAAGGCCAGCGCTGTAAAAAAACTGGTGGAAGCAAAGCGGGTGGCGGCGTGGGTATCCTGACTGCCCAGGCGGCGGCTGATGATGGTGCCGGAGCCGTGCCCCAGCATAAAGCCCAGCGCCTGAATAATGGCCATCAGGCTGGAAACGACGCCCACCGCACCGGAAGCGCTGGTGGAGATGCGCCCTACAAAAAAGGTATCGGCCAGATTGTAGATGCTGGTGATCAGCATACTTAAAATGGTGGGCGCGGCCAGACTGAGGATCAGCCGGGGGATGGGGGTCTCGGTCATTTTATGATATTGCACCACAGTGCGGTCCTGCTGGGTCATGGAAAAATATCCTCCTTCAAAAACGAGAAAACCGCCCCTTCCAGAGCGGCAGATAAGCTTTGTAAAAACAGTATAACGCAGTTGCGGCAAAATGTCGAGAGAGAGAAAAAACGGCCTTTCTCCCCTGCGAAGGGGCGAAAAAGCGGGTGAAAACAGGGTGCTTTCTATATAAAGTGCTAAAGAATTGTCGAATTGCTTGTGAAAAATCACGATATGTGGTATTCTTTATGAGAAGGAATTGGAAAAATCTGTGTATTTTATGATTGGGAGGGATTTGTACATGAAATCCGTAGCACAAACTGTGATCGAAGCCGACCGCTTTTATACCATTGCCGCTCACACCGGCAACGTCATTCAGGCAGTGGAAGGCAGCAAGGACGGCGGCACTGTCCGTCTGGGCAAGTATGACCACAAGCCCGAACAGGAGTGGAGCTTTGTCCGCGAGGGCGATGGCGTGTACCGCATCCGCAACCGTGCTTCCGGCAAGTTACTGGATCTGACCATGACCGGCACTGCCAACGGCACATGGCTGCATCTGTGGGAGGACGTGGGCGGCACGTCCCAGATGTGGAAGGTAGAGCACACCCCGGAGGGAACCGTGCGTCTGCGCTCCTCTTGGGCAGGCGGCAAGTGCGTGGACACCGTAGGCATGGGTGCCGAGGTGGGCGCTGTGCTGCAGATCTGGCAGGAAGTGCCCGGCGGTGGCGACCAGCTGTGGGTCATCTCTGAGGTAAAGGACCGCGTAAAGCGTGCCGCTAAGGCTGAGCAGGCAGCAGCCGCTGCCGAGACGAAGTCTGCACCGGCCAAGGAAGCCGCTCCCGCCAAAAAGCCCGCAGCCCGCAAGCCCCGCACCGCCAAGAAGGTGGAGGAGAAGCCCGCTGCGCCCGCAGTAAAGGCCGCAGAGCCGGTCAAGGCAGAAAAGCCCGCCGTGAAGAAGGCCGCTAAGGCAAAGGCAGAGCCAGCTGCCCCCGCCGCAGAGGTGAAGGCTGCGCCCGTTGTGGAGACCAAGGCTGAGACTACTGCTCCTACAACTAAGGCTGCACCTGCTGCGGAAGCTAAGACTGCCCCCGCCGCCGCAAAGCCCAAGGCAAAGCGTGCACCCTGCAAAAAGACCGTAAAGAAGTAAAAGATCATAAAACGCAAAAAAATCGGACAGACCGCAGTCTGTCCGATTTTTTGCGTTTATAGAAGCTTTTTTATGCAGCAGGGGCGGCATCATCGCTCTGGGCGGCGCTCTGCACGAACTGCACGATGCTCTCGATGGTCTTGCGCAGCTGCACAAGGCTTTCCACGTCAGAGTCCTGCATCCGTGAGGTGGGAGCGGTCACCACGGTCTGGGCGGCAGTCACCGTGCCGGTCAGCTCTGCATGGATGTGGTGGGCGGGCACGTCCAGCAGGATGTGCACCTTGGGGGACAGGGTCTTGAGCAGCCCCTGCTTTTCGATGCCCAGAATCAGCTGCGGCGCGCCCTCCCCGGCGGTGAGGTTCGGCAGCTGAAGGTAGAGGTAGCCTTCCTTCGCGTTGGCGGGCTGTACGGTTTTAAGCTGCTTGAGATCCAGCTGGAAGTCGTTTACCTGCTGCAAGCTGGTGGCAGTGGGGTCTACCCCCAGCAGGGTAGCCAGCTGGTCCTGAGAGATGTAGCTGCCCAGCGACCAGCCCGGCAGCAGCAGGCTTGCCAGCGGATATTCGGCAACAACCGTACTGCGCAGCTTGTTGTACAGCTGTCCGGCGTCGTACAGGGTCTCTTCCTCGCTGATGTACATCCGGGTCAGAGGGGCATCGTTGACGGTGCTGGTGCCCGTCGGGTACAGCGCCAGCTGCACCGCTCGGGGGGTGTACTGGCCGGTCAGGCTGCCGGTAGTGCCGCCGAACTTGTCCAGCAGGGCGTAAAGAGCAGGGGGCTCTGCTTCGGTGGAGGTGATGGTGTAGTCCAGCGCAAAGCTGGCACCGCTCTGGAATGCCTTGATCTTGCGGCTGACGAAGCTGTACAGCACTGCCGCAGCCACCGCGCACACCAAAACCAGACACAGCAGAACGATCAGCGCCGCCCGCAGACCGGTGCGCTTTTTGTGGGAAGATGCCATGGGAAAACCTCTCCTTCCGGTAAAACGTATTTGTTCCAGCATAACGGAACTGCCCGCAAATGTCAAGCGCCGCAAACTGCGGACAAAACAAAAAACCTGAAACATTTCTGTTTCAGGTTTCTGGCGGAAAGATGGGGATTCGAACCCCAGAACGCTTTTGACACGTTACACGATTTCCAGTCGTGCGCCTTAGACCAACTCAGCCATCTTTCCACATCTTTTGTTCTGCCTTTGGGCGGGTGCCCTTGGCGCTCCACTATAATACCTGAAAGCAGGCTTTTTGTCAAGGATTTTTTTGAAAAAAATCAGACTTTTTTAAAAGTGACGAAAAAACGCGAGAAAGTATTCTGCCGCATGGACGGAAAGCACAAAAAGCCCTTGACGCACCCTTAAAATGGGTCTATATTGAGGGCAGAGAGCACTGCGGCGGGGCGTTTTGTGCCGCAGCGGCGGGAAATATAAGGAGGATGCTTTTATGACTTATCCTGAAGTGCTTGCCAATGCCCGTACCTGCATTGGTCAATACTGCAAGGCCTGCCCGGTGTGCAACGGCGTGGCCTGTAAAAACCAGATCCCCGGCCCGGGTGCCAAGGGCGTGGGCGATACCGCTATCCGCAATTATAATAAGTGGGCGGACATCCGGGTGAACATGGATACCCTGTGCCCCGGCGGTGCACCGGACACTACGCTGGAGCTATTCGGCAAAAGCTTCCGCTATCCCTTCTTTGCAGGCCCTGTGGGCGCAGTGAACCTGCACTACTCCGATACCTACACCGATATGACCTATAACGATGTGCTGGTGCGCGCCTGCGCCGAAAACGGCATTGCTGCCTTTACTGGTGACGGCACCAACCCCACCGTGATGGAGATGGCTACCCGCGCCATCGGCGCTGCGGGCGGCTGCGGTGTGCCCACCATCAAGCCGTGGAACATCGATACCATCCGCGAGAAAATGGCACAGGCCAAGGCTAGCGGCTGTTTTGCCGTGGCTATGGACGTGGATGCAGCGGGTCTGCCCTTCCTGAAAAACATGACCCCGCCCGCCGGCAGCAAGAGCGTGGAGGAACTGGCCGAGATCGTGCAGCTGGCCGAGCGCCCCTTCATCGTCAAGGGCGTGATGACCGTTAAGGGCGCACTGAAGGCAAAGCAGGCCGGCGCCGCCGCCATCGTGGTGTCCAACCACGGCGGCCGTGTGCTGGATCAGTGCCCCGCCACCGCCGAGGTGCTGCCGGAGATCGCCGCAGCCCTCAAGGGCACCGGCGTGAAGGTACTGGTGGACGGCGGTATCCGCACCGGTGTAGATGTGTTCAAGGCGCTGGCGCTGGGAGCAGACGGCGTTTTGATCTGCCGCCCCTTCGTGACCGCTGTCTACGGCGGCGGCACAGAGGGCGTGAAGTGCTACATCGATAAGCTTGCCGGAGAACTGGCCGCCACCATGCAGATGTGCGGTGCCCATACGCTGGCGGAGATCACCCCGGATATGGTGCGGGTCTGAGGTTTCTATTATAAGTAACAAAAAGGAGATGCCCGGCAGGACATCTCCTTTTTTGTTACTTCAAAGTGCCGTCCAGCACCTGCTGGTAATACCACGGCTTCGGGGCGTGGAAGGTCTTGCCGCTGAGGAAGGCAAAGTCCGGCTGGGTGAAGCGGGGCATGGTCAGCTCCCATGCGCACAGCGCCTGATACTTCAGCTTCAGCTCGCGGTTGGCGCTGTTGTTGCCGTACTTGCTGTCGCCAAGGATGGGGCAGCCGATGCTTGCCATGTGGGCGCGGATCTGGTGGGTGCGTCCGGTGATCAGCTGCACCTTCAGCAGGGCCAGACGGCCGGAGACGGCGATGGTCTCGTACCGGGTCTCTACCTCCTTGGCACCGGGCTGCTTGTCCTCCACGATCTTCACAATGCCGCGGTCAGCGTCCTTCAGCAGATAGCCGCCCAAGGTGGCGTCCGGCGGCATGGGACGGCCAAAGGTGACGCAGAGGTAGGTCTTTTGCACCTCACGGTTCTTGATGGCAGAAAGGAACAGCTCCTCAGCCTCCGGGGTCTTTGCGATGATGACAAGACCGCTGGTGCCGGTGTCGAGGCGGTGGCAGAGGGCGGGGGTGTACAGGTCGTTTTCCTTGTACTCGCCCTGCTTGTTCAGGTACAGCAGCGCACGGTTCAGCAGGGTGTCGTCCTCCGGGCCGTCCACGGCAACGCCGGCGGGCTTATTCACGATCAAGATCTGCGGGCAGTCATACACCACCTGCGCCGGGGTGCGGGCGTTCTTCCACGCGGGGCCTTCCACCCGGCGGTCGGCGTCCAGAACGTCATCCAGAATGAACAGCTTGATCTCGTCGCCTGCCATCACGCGGGTGGAAAGCGGCTGTTTTTTGCCGTTCAGCTT
>SKEI01001467.1_pt1 | contig 12912 bp, 9 predicted proteins | sample 4826701 | NCBI WGS metagenome assembly SKEI01 (sample SAMN11008813, study PRJNA524170) | human gut metagenome | biome: Human fecal sample; material: Feces; isolation source: fecal sample from pouch patient p2, p6, p7, p14 | host: Homo sapiens | place: Israel: Tel-Aviv | collected 2016-08-31 | reverse complement strand
CTCTTAATACTGTCTCTCTGATCTCATCCTGCCATTTGAACGCAAAAGAATCCCTTGGAAATTTTGCAGTTCTTCCAAGCGACCGTCCATACGCTATATCATCATATGTTAACACAAGTCCATCCGACGGGAAATCATTTTCACTGATCTTAGACGAAAATTTAGCAACTTCGTCCTCAACAGTATCTCTGGTCACCATATAATACTCCACTGTTGTAAATCCCTGTGACTTCAGCCATTCCATCTGACAGGCTCTGGAATTCTGAAAATCAACTCCGTCCGCCTGCACCAGTGTAAATGCATAGAACATTACATTACGTTTAGCCGTGATCTGGTTATTCAGCTGTCTGACAGAACCGCTGCACAAATTTCTTGGATTCTTGTACCTGGCATCTACATCTTCAATCTCCTGATTGATTTTTTCAAAATCCTTATATCCTATGACTGCTTCTCCTCTTAAGATCAGTTCTCCCTGATATGCAATCTGGACCGGCACATTTTTGAATACTTTCGCATTGTTCGTGATCACTTCTCCGACTTCTCCGTTACCTCTGGTGACCGCCTTATAAAGCTTTCCATCACGATAAGTCAGTACAACTGTCAGACCATCCATCTTCCATGACATCAGAACTTTCTGATCTCCCACAAAGTTCTTAAGTTCTTCTACTTCTTTCGTCTTATCCAGAGAAAGCATCGGGCTTTCATGTCTTTCTTTCGGCAGTTCGCTTACCACTTCATATCCGACATTTACCGTCGGACTGTTTGACAAGGTAATACCAAGCTCATCCTCAAGCTCCTTAAGTTCATCATACAATCTGTCATATTCATAATTACTCATGATCTCCTGTGCTTCCTGATAGTATGCTCTGGAAGCTTTATTCAGAAGGCTGACCAGTTCTTTCATTCTCTCGTTCTTTGACTGTCCCATACAATTCTTTTAACTCCTGTTCTGTTAATTCTCTTACCTCTCCCGGTTTCAGATTACCTAGTTCTACATTCATAATGCGGATTCTCTTCAGTGTTGTCACCTTATAGCCAAGTGCCTCACACATCCTGCGGATCTGTCTGTTAATGCCCTGCGTCAGAATAATGGAAAATGTGTATTTTCCATTCTTTCTCACTTTACACGGCCTGGTCACCGCATCCAGGTTCTTCTCCCTGTCTCTGATATGTACTCCGCGACTCATTTTTTCTATGAACTCCGGTGTGATTTCTTTATTAACTGTGACCTTATATTCTTTCTCATGGGAGAATCTTGCACGCATCATGCCATTGATCAGATCACCATCATTGGTCATGATCAGAAGTCCTTCCGAATCTTTATCCAGTCTTCCCGCATAGGTCACGCGTAGCGGATAATTCAGGAATCTGATAATATTCTTCTTTTCCCTTTTATCTTCTGTGCAAACAATCCCAGCGGGTTTATATACCGCCAGGACTGTCTTTTTTGTCTTGCTTTTTATCCGTTTTTTCCCCACACAGACTTCCTGTCCGTCTTCAACCTTCATTCCGGGTACGGCATTTTTTCCATCCACCGTTACAACGCCAGATTCTATCAGCCGGTCCGCCTCTCTTCTTGAGCACACACCGGCTTCGCTTAAATATTTATTCAGCCTAATCATTCTGTAACACCCCGCTGATACTGTTATCTTTTACAAAAGTATTTCCATTATATAAAAATAATACACTTGTGATATTATCCTTCTTCATGACCTTTTCAATATCATCATAATAATACCTTGGATCGACAACCACAATTTCCCTGTAATAAGGTATCAGGAACGGAATCAGACTATTGGCATAAGAATCCTTGATGATCAGAAGCCTGTCTGTCGAATCTGCCGTCGTCTTGATGTCAAGGATCGGATAATTTCCGCCAAGAAAAAGTGCATATTTGTCTTTTCCTTTAAGCTTGGAAGTATCATAAAGACTTGCCGTCTTCTTTTTTTCATTTACATTATTTACTACAGCCTCTGTTGCATTCTTAAGATTGTCGGGTGCATAGATATATATCGGTTCTTCATATCCCGTTTCATATCCGCTCGTCGAAGCCAGTGTTCCGTTAAATGCATTGGTCACCGCATAAGGCTTCATGTCAGAGGTTTTGGATGTATCAAGCTTCATGCTTTTTGAAAGAGCCTGATAACCGTAATACGCGCCAAGTGTTGTCCAGTGATGATCTGTGTGATAATAGATTTCTTCTGATCTGTGTTTTTTTAAAATATCACTGACATCCACCCATGTATAAACAGATCCCAGTGTACTGTGAATTGCTTTAAATTGCTTCTCCTGATTCTCTGTAACTGCATATCCCGGAAGTTTATCCGATTCGATATTAGCCGCATTCGGAACCAGCATCATGTACATTGGTATATCTTTATATTGTTTTTGAAACATTTTCATTGCAGACAGATTTTCTTTCATCTGATCTTCATCCGGTTTTGCAATATCCTCCAGAAGATAATGGTCTTTTCCTTTGAACACGCCATTCGCTTTTCTCTTTCCTGCCAGCAGATCCACCCTGCTTTTTAGCATTACCCAGAAATCTCTTCCCGCGAACTGATCTGATACATAGGATTCGTACTGCTCCATCCATCTTCCGCTTTCTATTCCTGAAATTGTAAGTTCTGGTCTCTGTTCCAGTGCCCGGTTCTCTGTCGCCGAGAATTCCCGGTCACCCGTTGCCAGATTCACAACACAGAAAGCAATCATCATTATGACAAATATCACCGCTGCTAATTTATTTCTATGCACTTCTCTTCTTCTTTCCCATTTTTTTCTTGACTGTCTCATTTTTACTCCTAAAATCTGAAATACAGGAACGGATTATATGTCTCTGTCACTAGATATGCGATACACAAAATGAACAGTACCGCATATACGATTCCATTCAGAAGCGTCGTATTCCACTTCTTCTGACGCAGCATATGCTGATATCTGACATCTGTAAGCGGAGTAGAACCAATGATCAGAATGATCCACAATACCAGATTCGTTGTAAGCAGATACAGGCTTTCCCTGTCTGCCACTCCGTGTGCTCCTGCTCCAAACATCATTCCCAGATATCTGGCCGCCCCTCCAAGTGAAGGACTAAAGAATAATACCCATCCGATCACAACCAGCACAATACTGTAAATATGGCGTACAACCGAAGGGAGTTTATCCAGTACCGGTGACAGGATATATTTTTCAATGATCAGTATGATCCCGTAATACAATCCCCATGCCACGAAATTCCATGCAGCTCCGTGCCATAATCCGGTCAGAAACCATACAACCATTAGATTGAAGATATGCCGGCTCTTCGATACTCTGTTGCCCCCGAGCGGAATGTATACATAATCCCTGAACCAGCTGCTCAGAGAAATATGCCATCTGCGCCAGAATTCAGTAATACTTTTCGCTATGTACGGATAATTAAAATTCATACAGAACTCAAATCCAAACATCTTTCCAAGTCCCACTGCCATATCCGAATAACCGCTGAAATCAAAATAAATCTGAAACATATAGGCAAAAGCACCAAGCCATGCACTCAGTACCGACACATTGCCCTTTCCAAGTCCGGTTACTTCCGTAAATATCATACCGGAAGTATTCGCAAGCAATACCTTTTTTGCAAGTCCACGTATAAAATACATGCACCCTTCTCCGAACTTGTTCCATGATGATTTGCGGTTTACAAGCTGCTCTTCAACATCTGCATACTGTACGATCGGTCCTGCGATAAGCTGCGGAAACATTGTTACATATAATGCAAAGTTCAGGATATTCTTCTGAACTTTAACATTTCCCCGATAAACATCTATAATATAAGACAATATCTGGAATGTATAAAATGAGATACCGATCGGCAGTGCCAGCGGATGATATGTAATATGCACCGGCAGCACCGCATTCAGTGAATTCAGCACAAAGCCTTCATATTTGAAAAATCCCAGGATTGCAATGTTCACCACAATATTGAATATAAGGCTTCTTTTTGCCAGCCTTCTGTCCGTCAGATTTCTTGCTATATCAAGTCCACTGAAATAATTGAACAAAATGGATAACAGCATCAGGAAAATATAGACCGGTTCACCCCACGCATAAAAAATCAGACTTGCAAGCAGCAAAACCGGATTGTGGAATCTCTCCGGCAGCAGATAATACAACACCAACACAGCCGGTAAAAATGTAAATAAAAAAACAATACTGCTAAATAACATCTTTCTAATTCCTCTGCCTTCTAATAAATACTATTCTTAAATGCGGCTTCTATGCGATCCGCATCTTTTGAAACAGCTAATAATATGTAATACCCCCTGGTTTCATCGATTGCAGAATGAAGAAGCCTGGTCTGTTTTACACCATAGCCCTCAAAACTCTTCTTCTGTGTAGACAAACGCTCCTCTACAGCCTTCTCCACATCTTCTACCTGGCTCTTATCTTTTACTTTTACTACCAGTATCTCATTTACACTCATGACATCATCCGGTATATACAACATTGTTCCGGCATAATCGTTGGCATTCAGACCATAATACTTCTTAAGGTCCTGAGAACTTCCCTTTTTCATGCCTTTCAGAGAAACAGATTTTTCAATATTCTTTTGTATCGTATCTACGGATACGGTATTATCTCCCTCTCCGGAAACCAGCAATACCACATAGGCAATCAGTGCGATCACCATCAGATACTTACATATATTAATAATATCCAGTCTTCCTTTTCTCATTATAATCCTGCTGCCTCCGCCATATGATCTACCCATTTCGTATAATAAGATGGTGACATATGGATCCCATCATCGGCATAATACTCCTGTTTTACCAGATCTGTATTATCGATGAATGTCACTTTTTCTTTTTTACATAATTTTTTCAGTTTTTGATTGAACTTTGGAACATTGGCAAATAAAGGTCTTGTTTCAATCGCCGACTGCGCCGCCGGAAGAATACAATTGACATAAATCTTCGTATCCGGCAGGGACTCTTTCAGATCCTCTATAACATTTTTATATGCTTTCACAAATCCGGACGCATTTCCATTCTGTGCTTCAATATCATTCATTCCATAGGAAAGAAACAGCACTTCCGGCTTCATCTCTTTGGCTTTTTTTATATGTTCCTCAATCTTTTTACTGCTGACTTCCGAAACTTCCGTTCCGCGGTCTGCCTGTACATTCGCCTCATCCAGCACTCCGTACTCATATAAGCCCTGTGTGATCGAATCTCCAAGGATCAGACAATCCGCAAACTTTTCGCTTACGGATCTGTTATCTGCTGCTTCTTCCTTCACACGTTCTTCCTCTTCAAGTTTCTGGATTTTTTTATTTACTTTTCAGACATCCGTACGATCCATCTCACTCAGGATCTTCCTGCCTTTCGTTGTGTCCTGCTTTGGATTATTAAGCCTTACTGCTACAACGATTCCTCCAAGCACAATGATCACTGTTGCCAAAATTACTGCAGTCGTAAGCACATGATCCTTTTCTTTTTCCGGAATCTCTGCCGGCTGTTTAGCTTCCTTCTCCTCAGAATTTTTATTATCTATTTCCAAAAAAATTCCTCTCTTCTACATTTCTTTTTGTTGATAAATATATATTCAACTTATTTTACTGTTTTTTCATTCCCATGTCAATTTATATCAATTTTTGTGCTATAATACAGATTACATTTATTTTTATCCGGAGGTTATTCCTTATGAACGTATACCAGTTATCAGCCAAAAATTGTATGTCCCATCTTCTTTTAAAGGATACTTTTGATACATTTCTCTTTATCGAAGGAGAATTCACTACATTTAACAAATTCACCATAAGCGGTTATCTCCAGGAAGACTTCTTCGACGAAAAACTGGAAGAGACTTACTCCCGCTGGGAAAAGATCCGTGACTTCTGCTTCCAGATCATCCGTGGCAAACGCACTCCTCTGAACTTCAAGATTGTCCTTGCTCTCCCGGACGATCAGATTCCTGCCTTCCTGACAGCCCACGGCCTGACCGCTTACCGCCCGGAAGATATTCAGGGACTCTACCTCAATTTTCACTACGATGGAAGCACCCTCCAATGCATCACCGGCACTTCCCTCAAAACCTTTTCTATGGATAAGTCCATCGAAAGAGAATGGGATACCGAAGTAAAATCCATCTTAAAATCCAAAAATATCGAAGGCGAATACTAGAATACAAGCAAAGACCATGCAGCTATGGATTTCTCTTTCCACGGCTGCATGGTCTTCTTTACTTCAACTCTCTGCCAGACTTACTTCGTAAGCAGCATCATAATCTTATTACTTCTCTTTACAAACGCTGTCATCTCTTCAGGATTCAATGGCTTATGTGCCAGCATTGCCAGATCATACAACTGTTTGCAGATAATACTTGTATTCTCGCTGTCCTTATGATCAACTACATACTGAACCAGCGGATGATTTGCATTCAGGATCAGTGTACTTGTTGTACCCATATCCATTCCGCTCATGCCGTACATCTTCATCATTTCCTGCATACGGCGGTTCTCTTCAGATAATGTCATCATAGAAGCTATATTTTCATCTTTTAATTTTTCGATCTTAACATCCAGTTTCTCGTCACCAAGCTCTTTACGGAAGATTTCTACCAGGCTGTCAGATGTCTTCTGGAATGCTTCTTTTTCCTCTTCGGCAACTTCTTCTTTTGCTCCTGCTGTTACATCTGCATCAATTCTCTGGAACTTGATGTTCTGATTGCGCTGCTCTAACTGTGTAATAAACGGTGAATCAATATTGTGGCCGAGGATTACTGCATCCATGCCCTGTTTCTTAAACATATTGATGTACTGGCTCTGCTGGATCTCATCGGTTACATAGTAGATGATCGTCTTGTCTTCTTCTTTCTTCTCTGTGTTCTGATCATCTGCTTTGTTGTCCTCTGTCTTGGCATTCGGATCTTCTACGGTTCCACCATTTGCCTCGATACAGTCTTTCAGTGTCAGATACTTGTGATCCAGATTCTTGAACAGAACCGCATCTTTCATCTTGTCACAGAACTTTTCATCTTTCAGGCATCCGAACTTGATGAACGGACTGATGTTATCCCAGTATTTCTCATAGTCTTCTCTCTTTGTCTTGCACATTCCGGAAAGCTTGTCTGCAACCTTCTTGGAAATGTATTCAGAGATCTTATTCACAAATCCGTCATTCTGTAATGCGCTACGTGATACGTTAAGCGGCAGATCCGGACAATCGATGACTCCCTTTAATACCATCAGATATTCCGGAATGACTTCTTTGATATTGTCCGCGATAAATACCTGGTTGTTGTATAACTTAATTGTTCCTTCAATAGAATCATACTCTGTGTTGATTCTTGGGAAGTACAAAATTCCTTTTAAATTAAATGGATAATCCATATTCAGGTGGATCCAGAACAGTGGCTCTTTGTAATCCATGAATACTTTGCGGTAGAAGTTCAGATAATCTTCATCACTGCATTCATTCGGATGCTTTGTCCACAGTGGGTGGATATCACTTAATGAAACCGGACGTTTTTTGATCTTTACTTTTTCTTTGGCAGGTTCTGTCTCTACCATTTCTTTCTCGCCGTTTTCATTCTCTTTTTCTTCCATCTTGGCATCTTCGTGAATATGCTCGATTACTTCATCATCATCTTTCAGATCTGCTTCGTCGATCGTCTCATATTCAGGCTCTGCATTTGCCTTGGAAAGGAAGATTTCTACCGGCATAAATGAACAATATTTCTCCAGAACTTCTCTCATTCTGTATTCATTAGCGAACTCCAGGCTGTCCTCATTCAGATACAGGGTCATTGTAGATCCGACTTCCTGTTTGTCGCCTTCTTCCATCTCATACTCCGTTCCGCCGTTGCTTACCCAGTGTACCGGTTTTGCGCCTTCTTTGTAAGAGAGTGTATCGATATGCACCTCATCTGCTACCATAAATGCAGAATAGAATCCAAGACCGAAATGTCCGATCATATCATCTTCTGTTGTCTTATCTTTATATTTTTCAAGGAACTGTGTAGCTCCTGAAAATGCAATCTGTGTAATATATTCTTCTACTTCATCGGCTGTCATTCCAAGACCGTTATCTGTAAATTTCAGAGTTTTTTCTTCTGGATTAACCTCAACTTTGATCGCCGGTTTGTAATCATCCGGTAACTGGTATTCACCCATCATATCCAGCTTCTTCAGTTTTGTGATCGCATCACATCCATTGGAAACCAACTCACGTGCGAAAATATCGTGATCGGAATATACCCATTTTTTAATGATCGGGAAAATGTTTTCACTGCTGATTGACAAACTACCTTTCTTTGCTGCCATTGTAAATCACTCCTATTTCTACTTTTATATTTCTATCATATTAGTGACAAAAGATGCCGTATTGCCAACTGGCCCACATCTTTTTGTTACATTTTTCATCTAACAGATATGATAATACTGCATATTTTAAAAGTCAATAGAAAATTAGCACTCTTTTAAAAAGAGTGCTAACAATTCTATGAAATTTATAAACCATTTATAAACTTTGATATTTTTATGATATTTTCGCCGAATATCCTTATATTAATATTATATGTGCCGTACCATTTTTCCGGCTACTCTATGCTTTTCAATGATTCTACCATGTCAATTTTCTTTAACTTGAAATACATTACCCAGTTTACGAATAATGAAAATCCTATCGTAAATAAAAAGCTGTAGATATAACTCGGAAGATAAATGCTTCGTCCAAACATCGCCGCATCCACTTCCACCGTCTGAATTACGAACAGGTGCAGGACTTTACCGAATATCACACCTACGAAAGCTCCAATTAGCGTCAGCAGGATATTTTCCCGGAATACATATTCCGCTACTTCCACATCATAGAAGCCAAGCACTTTCAAAGTTGCAAGCTCTCTCTGACGCTCTGTAATGTTAATACTGTTCAGATTATAAAGTACTACGAATGCAAGCATTCCCGCCGAAACGATCAGGACTATGATCACCAGATTCAGGCTGGCAAGCATATCATCCAGCTGATCCTTAATATCATGCAGATAAGAGATTGTCAGTACCTGATCTTTCGCAAGGATTTTTTCTCCGGCTTTTTTCACCTGCTCTTCTGAATATCCATCCTTTGCCCGGAACATGATACAGTTATATTCTGCTGTCTTTCCATATACTTTCTTATAATACTGCGGCGTAAAATATATGTAATGTCCCATATAGTTCTCACAGATATGCGCAATTTTTACTGTGACACCTTTTGCCATACCGTCCTTAAGATTTATCGTATCTCCTTCTTTTACATTCAGAAGTTTTGCCGTCTTCTCACTGACAATTGCACCATTGTCTGTAAGTTTGTATGATTCTTTCGTCTTCCTGTCATGGAAATCTTCATATTTTCCGACAATATCCGGATTGCCAAGTACGCACTGATAAACGCTGCGTTTTTTATTTCCCTTTGATGCCGTCACGCTCTGCATCCTCGCATCCATATAAGTCTGAATATCCGTATCTTCTTTCAGATATTCCTTCAACTCTTCTTTCTCTGTCTTTGTTACATCATCCTTGTAGAAAATGTGCCCGTCATACAGTTGGATCTCATCGTACTGAATATCTGCGATCTCATATACCGAATCCTTTACTCCATATCCAACCAGCATCAGTGCCATACAGCCGCCAATTCCGAATATCGTCATAAAGAAACGTTTTTTATAACGCATCAGGTTTCGGATTGTTGATTTCCATGTGAAATTCATTCGTTTCCAAATAAATCCGATTCTTTCCAGGAACACTCTTCTTCCCTTTTTTGGTGCCGGCGGACGCATCAGCACAGCCGGTTCTGCAGCCAGTTCTTTATAGCAGGATGCAAGTGTCGCTCCCATGGTACACACGATCGAAGCGGCCGATGCCATCACCGCATAACTCATATGATATGGTACATAAATCTTCGGAATATGCGGATACATAATCTCATATGCATAAATGATAATATACGGCAAGATCTTTTCTCCTGTCAGCACTCCCAGAATACTTCCTCCCGCTGTTGCAAGAAACGCGTATCCCAGATACTTGGAAGCAATAGAAAAATTACCGTATCCCAGTGCTTTCATTGTACCGATCTCAATTCTCTGCTCTTCCACCATACGGGTCATACCGGTCAGACTGATCAGAGCAGCAACTAAGAAGAACATCACAGGAAATACTTTTCCGATTGCACGCATACGGTTTGCATTTTCCCCAAATCCATCATATTCTACCAGTGTACTTCTATCGTATACATACCATTTTGGATTTTTTATCTTCTTAATCTGTTCTTTTGCATCAGCAAGCTTTTTCTCACCTTTTGCGATTTCTTCCTCAAATGTCTCTTTTCCGTCCTCATATTCTTTTCTCGCATCGGCAAGTTTGGCTTCATTTTGAGCAATTTCTGTCTCGCCATTTTGCAATGTCTGTTCCTGTGCTTTCAACTCTGCTTTACCGGCATCTAATTGTTTCTGTCCGGATTCTATACTTGCGGCTGCACTGGTAAGCTTTGCTTCACTGGCGTCCAGCTTCGCTTTTGCCTGGTCAAGCTCGGCTTTCCCACTTGCGAGCTTTTGCTTTGCTGCATCAAGTCCGGCCTTCTGGGTCTGATAATCCTGTTCTTTTGCATCCAGTGTCTTCTTGGTCTCCTGCGCCTGCAGCTCCATTACCTGGATCTTCTGTAATAATTCCTGATCCTGGTTGGGATTCTCCTGATCCTGGTTGGGATTCTCCTGATCCGGATTCTGTCCCGAACCGCCTGCTGCCTGTGCTTTTAGTGCCTCAATCGTATTCAGAAGAGTCTGATATCCCGCCCAGCCTTTATCCAGTTCGGCTCTGTATGTAACCAGGCCTTCCTCTCCTGCCTGAATCTTTGCCTGCGCTTCTGCATACTGGGAATCATACGCAGCTTTTCCTTGTTCGTACTGTTTCTTTCCCTGGGAAAGCTCTTTCAGTCCATTTTGATACGTCTTTTTCGCCTGATCCAATTCTTTTTGTTTTGTATCTATCGTCTGCTTTGCTGCTGCAATCTGCGACTTTCCACTCGCGATCTTTTCTTTTGCCTGCGAAACCTGCGTCTCTCCATCGGTAATCTGCTTTTTGGCATCCTCAAGCTTCTGCTTCGATTCCGCTTTGCCATCATCCAGCTTTTTCTGCGCTTTCGCAAGTTTTTCATTTGCCTTATCTTCAAGTTCCGACTTCCGGATCTTTCCTCTTTCTTCTGTGATTGCTTCGATTCTCTTTTGGACGGTCTTTACTTTCTCTTTATATGCCTTCGTATAAGCAGTCAGATCTTTTGCACCTGCCACCTGTACGTACATTTCCGTATACACATCCAGATCAAAGGTTTTCTCCGGAACCACTACGAATCCGCTTATCGTACCGGTTCCAATGGTTGTGCTTCCTCGGCTCAGTGAAATGTAGTATGGGGAATTTCCTTTTCCGACTACTTTTAATTCGTCCGTCTTCAATGTATCTGTCACCTTGTCATCTGTTCCGGACTTTAATTTTATCGTCTCGCCGATTTTATAATTCATCTGGTCATCAACCAGACATTCCCCTGCTTTTTCCGGCATACGTCCTTCCCTTACCGTGATCTTATTCATATCCTCCATCGCTGACATCACATGAAGTACATATTGTTTCTTATTCTTTATATTCAGGAAATCTGCACTGTAGGCACCTTCAGCCTTTCCCACTCCCTTTACGTTTCCGACCGCACTTACATCCTCTTTCGTAATTCCAAGCGTACTGACAGCCTTAATGTCCATCAGATCCGATTCATCAAAATACGCATCTCCCGTAATTCTCATAGATGGTTCCGATGCCCGGATTCCAGAAAAGAACGCAACACCCAAAGCAACAATAAAAAGAATTGAAATAAAACGGCCAAAATTCCGTCGGATCTCCATGTAAAAATTCTTTCGTGTTATCTTTCTTGCCATCTGTTATCCTCACCTCTTTGTCTTACCATTCTATGGTCTCAACCGGAACCGGCTGCGGATTTTCGATGATCTTATCAACCCGTCCGTTCTTGATCTTGATCACCCGGTCTGCCATCGGTGCTATTGCCGAGTTATGTGTGATCAGTATAACTGTCATACCATTGTTCCGGCATGTATCCTGAAGTAATTTCAAAATGGATTTGCCTGTATTGTAATCAAGCGCTCCCGTTGGTTCATCACAGAGTAATAATTTCGGATTCTTCGCAAGTGCCCTTGCAATCGACACTCTCTGCTGTTCTCCTCCTGATAACTGAGCAGGAAAATTATCCAGACGGTCTCCAAGTCCTACTTCTTCCAATACCTCTTTTGCATCCATCGGATTCTTACATATCTGGAGTGCAAGCTCCACATTCTCCAGTGCTGTCAGATTCGGTATCAGATTATAAAACTGGAACACGAATCCGATATCGTCTCTTCTATATGCAGTCAGCTGCTTCGTTGAATACGTAGCAATATCCTGCCCATCTACCAGCACCTGCCCCTCAGATGCCGTATCCATGCCGCCAAGAATATTAAGAACTGTGGTTTTCCCGGCTCCACTCGGACCAACAACAACTGCAAATTCTCCCTTTTTAATCTCAAAATCAATTCCTGCGGCCGCCATGATCTCAACTTCGCCCATCTGATATATCTTCTTAACATCTTTCAAAGTCACAAATTCACTCATGCATACTTCCTCCGTGTGCGTATATTCGTATGTCAATTATACCATCTTTTTCGTGGAAACCACAGGGGCAATTTTCTATTTAATGCATTAAGCGGTTGATACCCGGCCGGAAGAAAAGGAAGAGAGTCCCGCTGCGTGCTGATTCAATCATGGAGTATTTCTAAAGCATAAAAATTGTCCTAAAAGCAGCAGTCAAAAAAACATAACTCGCAAGCTCAGACAATGATTTTTTGACTGCTAACGGC
>SKEI01001459.1_pt1 | contig 12950 bp, 9 predicted proteins | sample 4826701 | NCBI WGS metagenome assembly SKEI01 (sample SAMN11008813, study PRJNA524170) | human gut metagenome | biome: Human fecal sample; material: Feces; isolation source: fecal sample from pouch patient p2, p6, p7, p14 | host: Homo sapiens | place: Israel: Tel-Aviv | collected 2016-08-31 | reverse complement strand
TCCTTTCTTCGATTTGGAATGACGGCATTTTAGCGACGTTGTATTGCGGGAAAAATCGGCTCCCGCAACGTGGTCACAGGAGCCGGATAGTGAGATATTAGAAGTCCGACATGTGGAAGCCGTTCTTCATGTTCATGCTGGCGGTGTACAGCACGGAATCAAGAAGCTTGTCAGTTTCCTCCTTGAGTTGCGCGGCCATGTTCTCGTTGGCTGCGGCAAGGATTTCGCGGGCGTCGTCGTTGCGCACGGCTTCGATGATTTCATCCGGTTCCATCGGCTGCACATCGCCGATTTCGTCTTCCGCATCGAATTCGTCGATAACGTCACCCACCAAGCGTTCAATCTGCTCGTCGGTAGTGGCAACCATGCGGTGGCCCATCGCGCCAGTCTTCTCCTGATAGCGTTCCACAGCGTTGGCGGTGTCGGCGAAGCTGGAATCGCACAGGGCCGCGATAATGCGGTTCTCCCAATAGAAGTTTTCGGATGTGACGCGCGTGGTGGTGTCTTCCAAATACTTCGGCGTGGAGTTGACGTTCGGGAAGAACGGCACGAGTGTGTTGAACGGGTTGGAACCGTAGGCGATCCACTGGATCGCGCGGCTCACCTGCGGGCGGTACGGGCGGATCTGCATTACCGCAAGCTGGCTCTGACGGTTGATGCCGATCGGGCGGAACATATGGCGGGTGCGCTGGTCGCCAAGCTTTCCATACGGATCGTACGGGGTGCCCTGATAGTGGGAGCTCAGCACATACTTCACATCTTCGATGGTGATTTTGCGTTCTGGTTGGCGAGCCCACGGAATATCGTCGGAAACCGGCTTGTGGTCGGCATCCTGACCATCCCACTGCTCGTCGTACGGGTTGAGGAAACGCTGCATGTACCAAGCACGAGGAGTGTTGTACACGTGATCGGAATCGGAGTGAGAGCCAAACGCGTCACGCGGGTTGAACGGCGTAGTGCTCTCCACCGACAGGTCAAGATGGTTGCGTTCGATGAACTCGGCCAGATCGGCGGAACACATGTGGTCCTCCTGCTCGCCAAACGCATCTTCAAGATCAAATTCGTCAATGCCCAGCTGATTCGGCATGGTCACATACGCTTCGTCCGGCACACGCTTGGCGATCCAATGATGGCCGCCAACGGGTTCCAGCCACCAAATCTCGTCAACGTCGGAGAAGGCAACGCCGTTCATCTCATAGGTGCCAAATTCCTCAAGCAGCGCACCCAAACGTTCCACACCCTCACGGGCGGTGGTGACGTACGGAAGCACAAGTGTGAGGAAATCCTCTTCGCCAATACCACCGGCGACTTCCGGCTCAAAGCCTTCTTCGCCTTCCTTGCCCTTGGCAGGCTTGAGTTCCACGAACGGATCGGCGCCAAGCACACGCTCGTTGGTGGTGAGCGTTTCGGTGGCACTCATGGCAACGTTCGCCTCATTCACACCAGCTTCGCCCCAAATGCCTTCTTTCAGATCGGCATTCGGCACAGCCGTATACTGCAGCGGATTGTCAGGAAGGTCGATTTCAACATGCGAAAGCACGCTCTTGTACTTGCGCGGCTGATCTTCAGGCTTGACTACGATGAAGCGCTTCGGGCAAAATTCACCATTTGCACTATCTTCATTACGGGCGATGATGGTCGATCCGTCATAACTTGCGTCTTTGCCAACCAAAATCGTGGTACACGCCATAATTATTCAGCAATCCTTTCGATTATTGTTAATACGTTTTCGTCGGATATATTTCTGATTTCCGCATCTTTATATCGTTATATTGCTGCGAAAATCAGTTTTCTGGTCTTACTTTAGATGCTCTTTCAAAAATCAGGCTTTTCCAGTGAGGAAAATAGCGCCCTGATCAACGATTGTACCGGAAGTACGCAGCGCACGTTCCATTTCATTGAGCCAGAATCCCTGATTGAGGCCGGCGAGCGGAGCCGTGGTGCCCCACACATGCAGGTAGTAGTCGTGATCCTGATCCGGCGGATATGGACCGTTGTAACGCATCGTCACTGCGGGATCGTTGCTGCGGCCTTGCAGCAACGGCGAAGCGGCGGACGTGCGTCCCTGAATCGTTTCAGGAATCATCGCGGAAACCGTGCGCGAGAAATCAGCCGGAATCGCGAGCGCGTGAGAATCGTTGAAATCGTACATCAGTGCGTCCACGGGCAGGTTCGCGAGGGACCAATGATTCCACTGGAAACCGCATACCGGAATCGAATCCGGATCAACGAATTCCCAATGCAGGAACTGCACTGCGGGATCAAGCGCATCAATGTAGAAGGGGAAGGAAACAATCGGTGTACCGTCGATGCAGTTCTCAGGCGGCGCCGCCTTGGCAAACGCGTCGGGAATGACGGTGAAATCTGCGGAAATCTTCATGCACCCAGTATCCCTCAAGCGCCTGACTCATACAAGGTTTCAATTGACGGTATAACGAAACGACCCCTGCGGGCGAGCCTATGTGGGAGCGCGGGCAGGGGTCGTTCCGGGAAACAGGGCCTATCAGACCTCACATCACTTGAAAAACAGGACGTTACAGGCGATAGGCACAGCTAGTACGGCTCAGTTGGCCGGGTGGTAGAAGTCGCCGTTAAGGGCGGCTTCGGCACGGGCCTGAGCCTCTTCGAAGGTGACTTCTGCGAGGGAGGCACGCACGTCGTCGAGCGCCACCGGAGTCATGGACAGAGAGTTCACGCCAAGACCGGCCAGCACTCCGGCCAAGTCCGGATCAGCAGCGGCCTCGCCGCACACGCCCACCGGCATGCCCTTGGCGTTGCCCGCATCGCAGATCATCTTGATGGCACGCAGCACCGCCGGATGCCAGGCGGTCTGATAGTTGGCAACGGAACCGAGTGTACGGTCGGCGGCCAGCGTGTACTGGGTCAGATCGTTGGTGCCGATCGACACGAAATCAGCCACGTCGGCCACCTTGTCAGCCATAAGCGCAATCGACGGCACTTCGGCCATCGCACCCACGAACTTCAGACCGAAGCTCTTGCCAAGCTTCACGAAATAGTCAGCCTCATGCTGGTCAGCAACCATCGGAGCCATAACCCACAGGTTCGCATCGGTGGCGGCATCGGCTGCGGCGAGCGCCGTGAGCTGGCCTTCGAGCACGTCCATGTGGGCGCGCAGGGTGCGCAGGCCGCGCAGGCCGAGGGCCGGATTCGGCTCGTCTTCCGGAGTGAGGAACGGCAGCGGCTTGTCAGCGCCGGCGTCGAGCATACGGATCACGACCTTCTTGCCTGGGAACTGGCTCAGCAGCTCGGTGTAAGCGCGGGTCTGCTCTTCGACGGTCGGCGGCTCGGAGTTGCCGATGAACAGGAATTCGGTACGGAACAGGCCAACGCCTTCAGCGCCATATTCCAGCGCCTTGGCCGCATCGGCCGGCTTGCCCACGTTGGCGAGCAGCGGAATCAGATGACCATCCTTGGTGGAGCCCGGATTGCCGCGCAGTTCCTTGGCTGCGGCCGCGCGGGACTTGGCGGCTTCGGCAACGGCGATCTCCTCTTCGGTCGGGTCAACGACAAGTTCACCCTTGGCCGCGTTCACGACCACGGTAGTGCCGTCGGTCAGGTTTTCGGCTTCGGCTGCGGAGACAACCGCCACAATGCCACGAGCGCGCGCCAGAATAGCGGTGTGCGAGGTCGGGCCGCCCTGCGAGGTGACGATGGCGAGAGTCTTGCTCATGTCGAGCGCCGCGGTATCAGCGGGGGAAAGATCTTCGGCGACGAGCACGAACGGGGTTTCGCTCTGCGGCAAGCCCGGAGCGGGAGCGCCCATAAGGTCGGCGATCACGCGCTGTCCGACATCGTGCAGATCGGCGGCACGCTCAGCCTGATAGCCACCGATGGCACGGAACATGTCTTCCACTGCGGCGAAGCCTTCGAGCACCGCACGTTCGGCGGTCTTACCCTGCTGAATCAGACCCTTGATGGATTCAGCCAGCGACGGATCGGAAGCGAACATGGCGACAGCCTGCAGAATCGGAGCAGCCTGCTTGGCACCTTCGTCACCATTGGCGGCCTCTTCAGCACGACGGTTCAGGTCGGCGTTCACCAGTGCGAGGGACTTTTCAACGCGGGCGATTTCGCTTTCGGCAGCAATGCCTTCCGCACGCGGAGCGTCCGACGGTTCCGGCAGTGGTTGCGCCATACGGATGACCGGGCCGACTGCAACACCGCGACCAATGCCAACACCTTTGATAATCATGTGAACTCCTTTGACCTGTTTCCTTGTTTTGTTGTTTGCCCGCGAAGGGAACGCGAACCGAACGTTTGTTGTTGTGATTTTCCGCGCTTGCTTTGCGCGTCGAGTTACTGCATGATTCCCACCGTCTTTGCCGGTAAATCATTTTCAGCCTGCGCACAGTATACACACTTTAAGCCGCAACACACAACCGGTAAACGTTTTCTGCGTTTCGTGAAAAAGGTGCTATAGTAATTATTAGCGGCGCACCGAGGCATTTCGCTCGGCAAGCAGCACGACTTTCAAATAACACAACCAAAATTAGTCAACACACGACTCAAAGGAGTGTCCATCATGGCAACCCGCACCACCGTCATCAACGATCCCGTCGGCATCCACGCCCGTCCGGCCGCACAGTTCACCCAGGCCGTCACCGCCTCCGGCTGCACCGTCACCATCGCCAAGGAAGGCGGCAACCCGGTTCCGGCTAACTCCATCCTGTCCGTCATGGGCCTGGGCATCAAGCAGGGCGATTCCGTGGTCATCGACGTGCAGGGCGCCGATGACGAAACCGTGGCAGACAACCTGCTGAACATCCTCGTCAACGCCGAGTGATCTTCCTTTTGCTGAAGATTTCAGAACTTCGCAAGATATTCAACAATCTTCAGTTATTGCATCGCAATTATGAAATCGCAATGCAACATGCATGATTGCGATACTTGCTTCCAGCCACCTGCCGCTTTCGACGGGTGGCTGTTTTATTCTTGAATACGCGATTGAGATACGGCAGTAATTCGAATAATCCGAGTTTTTCGAGCATTTCGAATATTTGTGGTGAGGAGAGCATGGCACGTACAACCGACAACGCTTCGGCTTCGGCAACTTCGGCGAACAGTTCGATCACGAACGTCGCAGCGCTGGCCAACGTCTCCATCGCCACCGTCTCCCGCGTTCTTTCCGGCAAACGCACCAAAGACGACGACATCGCACGTCGCGTGCGAGCGGCCGCGGCACACCTCAACTATTCGGTCAATTATGCGGCGAGCGCGTTGCGCAGCACCGTCACCAACACCATCGGCCTGGTGATTCCGACCGCCAACGACCCGTTCTGCGCGCAGCTGCTTGACGAAATCGAACCCGTCATCGACGTGGATTCGCAGCAACTGCTGCTGGGCATCGGCGGCGATCAGACCACGCAGATTCAACGCATCGAGTCGTTGGTAGACCGCCATGTTGACGGTCTGATCGTACTGCCCGCCTGGGAGGCCTACCTTTCCGCAGAGCTTGAACATTACGCCTCCACACTGCCGATCGTGCAGGTGGGCGGCCGTCAATGCTCGTTCCGCACATCCATGGTGAGCGTCGACGAAAACGCAGCCATGGAAATTGTGATCGGGCATTTGGCTGAACGTGGCATCGCATCCGTGGCATACATGGCCGGCAAGGAAATCTCCTTCGAATCGGCGGAACTATTCACCATGTTCCACACTCAGATGCGAGCGCACCATCTTGCCACCGAAACCGAATGGAACAAGTTCGGAGACCGTAGCGTGCAGCGCGGATTCGACTGCGCCATGCGACTGTTTTCCGAGCCGCTCGTGCAACCGGAGGCCGTGGTGTGTGCCGACGATGCGATCGCGTTCGGCGTGATGGTGGCGTTGCATTCGCTTGGGCTTCGCGTGCCTGAAGATGTGCTGGTGGTTGGCTACAACGATTCGCCAATCGCACGCACCACCATGCCGCCACTGACCAGTGTGCGCCCGCCGTTCAAACAAATCGTCTCCGAAGCGCTACGCCTACTCAACGACGGCCCCGACAGCCCCGCACATATCTCACTTGCACCGCAACTGATCGTGCGCGAATCCACCAACTACCAGCGCTGAATCGCAATTTTTGCAATTTTGCCGGCAGTTATCGCACGATAGCAAGCCAGAATCATACCCAAACAACCATTTTTCCGCTCACTGGAGAAATACGGACGCCGGAGAACAGTATGTGCCAACGCCGCTAGCTCTAACTGGCGATGAGAGAGCAGAAGAGGGCTTCGAAGACCAGTACGGGATTGCCGTTGCCGGCCAGACGGCGACGCGCAACGGCAATATCCTCCAGCCGCCGCACCGCTCCCCCACGCGTAAGCCGCACCGACAGTTCGGTGATCGATGAACGATTCTCCAAATTGATCAGTCCCACCGAATCCTCGGCATTGTTCTGTAGCACAGCCACATCACGGTAAATACTGGCAATCGAGTTCAACGCACGGTCAAGCACATCACGCGTAAGTCGCGTAGTCTGGCGCTTCAGCTCGTCTTTTTTGGCGATCGCATTGTACGCGCCACGCAGTTTCGGAGGAATACGATCCTTCACCCCAAGCCCATTGACCCTACGAAAATCAGCTTCCGCCTCTGCCGCCTTGACCTTCACCTCCGCTTCGGCCTGCACTTTCGCATTGTCGATAAGATTGCCGGCAAGCAGCACCGCATCCGACGCGCGACGCAATCCAAGCACACCCACAATCAGCTCGTCACGGTCAGACATCACCTGCTCATTCTCCGCATACAAGGGCGCAATGCCGATATGCCCTTCCGCAAGACGTGCGGCACGCACCGCGATTTTCGGCTCAAATCCGCCATTTTGTTCCAAAAATGCGGCCACTGCCTGCGTGGAAGGCACGGCAAGATTGACGATGCGAGTGCGCGAGCGAATCGTCGGCAACACATCCTGCGCACTCGGCGCGCACAAGAGCCAAATCGTGTGCTCGCTCGGCTCCTCAATCTCCTTGAGCAGCACGTTGGTGGTGCGTTCCAGCATGCGATCGACATCTTCGATAATGATGATGCGCCACGGCGCAGTGCTCGGCATCTGTTCGGAAGTGGTGATGATGTCTCGCACCTCGTCGATGCCGATGGTCACTTTGTTGGTGGCAAGCACGGTCACGTCAGGATGAGTGCCGGCAAGCACCTGCTGCACGGCTTTGGTAGGCTCGCCGCCAAGACCATGATCGGGGCTCTCCAGCGCCGCCGCAAACGCGCGCGCCACATTGGAACGGCCCGATCCTGGAGGACCACAGATTAGCCAAGATTGCGCAATGGCTTTCGGATCGCCACTTGCGATGGCTTTGAGTTGTTCGACAACCCGCTGCTGGCCGACAATCGAATCCCACACACTCACTGGGCAGCCTCCGATTGGAAAGTTTTCGTTTGGCTGATTTGTGCAAAATCGTCTTGAATATGCGACCATACTTCATCGATGGATTGGCTGGCATCAATCACGCGGAAACGTTGCGATTCCGCCTTTGCCAAGTCAAGAAACGCCTGTCGTGTACGACGTTGGAAATCGTTTCCTGCAGATTCCATGCGATCTTCATCATGCTGTAGTCGTGCATGCGATTGCACAGGGTCAAGATCCAGTAGATACGTGCGATTCGGCAATAGCTCGCACGTTGCCCACATACTTAAGTCGCGGATTTCACCTGCCGTCAATTCGCGGCCGCCAGCCTGGTATGCAAGAGAAGAATCAAGGTACCGATCGGTAATTACCACGGCACCGCGTTCCAGTGCAGGGCGAATCACCTCGGCAACATGCTGGGCACGGTCGGCGGCGAACAGCAACGCCTCCGCACGCGGAGCAATATCCGCGTCGGAACCTTCCACACCGCCAAGCAGCAGCTTGCGAATCGCCACACCAAGCACAGTACCGCCCGGCTCGCGCGTGACCACGCATTCGCGCCCCTGCGCCTCAACATACGCACGCAATCGTTCGACCTGCGTGGTTTTGCCGACGCCGTCGATGCCTTCAAAGGAGATGAATATGCCCTGCATATTCATCACCGGGCGGGAACTACGGCGGGACGGGTGTAGCCTTCGTTGGCAGCGAGCCATTCCACATCGGCCTTCACCGTGGTCGGTGTGGAACCGATCTCCTTGGCGATACGGGTGTTGGCCCAACCCTTATCGGCCAATTCGCGCACCTTGGCACGGCGATCGGCACGAACTTGATCAGCAGAAGCCTTAGCAGCAGTCTTCTTAGCACCACCCTTGCCAGCAGCACCCTTGCGTCCACGCCTCTTCGACGGACCCTGCGCACGCTTCTCCGCCAGCAGACGGAACGCCTCAGCCGGCTCGATCGACTCGGGAGCATACTGCTTCGGCAACGTACGGTTCGTTTCACCATCGGTGATATACGCGCCGTAGAAGCCTTCCTTGATGGTCACCTGCTTTTGCGTTTCCGGATCGACGCCCAGTTCACGCAGCGGCGGCTTGGCAGCGCCACGACCGCGCCCACGGCCATACTTCGGCTGGGCGAACAGTTCCTTCGCCTTATCCAAATCAACCGTGAAAATCTCATCTTCCGAAGCGAGCGAACGCGTATCCGACTTGCCATCGGCACCAGTCTTCGTCAAATACGGGCCGTAACGACCATTATTGGCTTGCACAACAACCGTCTGCACTTCACCGGTCTGAGCGTTCGCTTCCTCATAAGAGCCAACTTCACGAGGCAAACTCAGCAGACGCAACGCATCATCCAACGTCAACGATTCCGGGCTCATCGTCTTAAACAACGACGCCATCTTCGGGCGATCGGCAGCCTTCTTAGCGCTCTTGACCTTCTTCGGCTTGCCATCACCAGCCACGTCACCGTCAGCACCAGCATCCGCAGAAGGCATCACCAACGCAACATACGGGCCGAAACGGCCATTACGCACTTCAACAGTGCCCCCGGAAACCGGATCAACACCAAGTGCGCGCGGACCGCCGGAATGATTCTCGATCAAATCATGACCGACTTCCACCGTCAGCTCATCCGGAGCGAGAGTATCCGGCAGCGACGCACGCTTCGGATTTCCCTCATCATCCAGATGGTTCACATCCTCCAGATACGGGCCATACCTGCCGACGCGCACATGCAAACCGTCACCGATCTCAATCGTATTGATCTCGCGAGCGTCAATTTCACCCAACTGCGCGACCTGCTGCTGCAAACCGGCATGCGCCTCGTCCGCAGACTGCGCGGCACCCTCACCGGAACCGAAATAAAAGCGGGTCAGCCAATTGCGGCCGGTCTCTTGACCACTCGCGATCTGGTCAAGACCGCTTTCCATATCGGCAGTGAACTCGTAATCCACATACCGCGGGAACTTCGTTTCCAGCAATTTGACCACGGAGAACGCGAGCCACGACGGAATCAACGCACGACCGCGCTCATACACGTACCCACGATCGATAATCGTGGAAATAATGCTCGCATACGTGGACGGGCGGCCGATTTCCTTCTGTTCCAACGTTTTCACGAGCGACGCTTCGGTGTAACGCGCCGGAGGCTGAGTTTCATGTCCGTCGGCACCAACCGCCACCGCGGCGAGCGCATCGCCCGGATTCATCGGCGGCAGCGACACATTGTCATCCGACTTCTTATCAGCTTTGCTGGATTTGCCGGATTGCGCAGCCTGTTCAACGCTTCCAGCAGCATCACCCTTCTTCGATTCGGCGGACGCGCGGCGACCCTCACCGGTCGCCTTCATAAAGCCGGGGAATTCGATGACAGTGCCGGAAGCCTGGAACATGGCTTCCCCATTCGATTCGGTCGGTGCAGACAGTCGCACGGTCGCCGTGGAACCGGTTGCGTCTGCCATCTGGCAGGCAAGCGTGCGCTGCCAGATCAGCGTGTACAGCTTGAGCTGGTCGGCCGGCACTTTATTTGCGATTTCCGCAGGATCGCGGAATTTCGCACCCGCCGGCCTAATGCATTCGTGGGCTTCCTGCGCGCCCGCGGTTTTTGTGGCATATTGTTTCGGCGCGTCCGACAGATAGTTTTCACCGAAATGCTTGACGACCGCTTCACGAGCGGCTGCGATCGCTTCCTGCGACAGCGTCACCGAATCGGTACGCATGTAGGTAATATAGCCGTTTTCATACAATCCTTGCGCCGCGCGCATGGTCTGACGCGAGCTCATGCCGAGACGATTGCCGGCGGTCTGCTGCAATGTGGACGTAGTGAACGGTGGAACCGGACGGCGACGGTACGGCTTCGTTTCCATCGACGTGACGGTAAACGTTGCAAATTCCAACGCCTGCGCAATCGCGGAAGCCTGCGCCTCATCCAACTGCACGACCCGGTCCTTCGCACCGGCCGCAGTCAGCTTGCCATCGGCGCCGAAATCCTTGGAACCCGCCAAACGACACCCACCAAGCGACACCATACGAGAATCAAACGCAACATTATTGCCATCGGCATCCGGCGCTTCCAACGTTGCGGTGACATCCCAATACGGGGCACGCACGAACGCCATACGCTCACGCTCGCGCTCCACGATCAAACGCGTGGCGACGGACTGCACACGGCCCGCGGAAAGACCCGGTCCAACCTTGCGCCACAGCACCGGAGAAAGCTCATAGCCGTACAGGCGGTCCAGAATACGGCGGGTCTCCTGGGCATCGACCATGTCATCGTCAACGTCGCGAGTATTGTCAAGCGACGCTTTGATAGCTTCCTTCGTGATTTCGTGGAACACCATGCGTTTGACCGGCACTTTCGGCTTGAGCGTCTGCACCAGATGCCAGGCGATGGCCTCCCCTTCGCGATCCTCATCGGTTGCGAGGTACAAGGTGTCGGCTTTTTTCAACGCGCTTTTCAGTTCGGATACGGTTTTCTTCTTGTTGCCATCGACGATGTAGTACGGCTTGAATCCGTCTTCCACGTCAACGCCGAACTTGCCGAATTTGGTTTTGTCGGCGGCCGGCACCTGGCTTGGCTGCGCAAGATCTCGAATATGGCCGACCGAGGCCATCACCGTATATTCGGAGCCCAAATACCCACCGATTTTCTTGGCCTTGGTGGGAGACTCCACAATCACGAGCTTGCTGCCGGTAGCCATAGCCACTCCTTATTACTAGCGTTTGCAACGCAATAATACTCACTGACCGTATGCAGTTGGCAAACCGCCCGTGTGGCGCGAGCGGCCTTCGCCGTAAAATTTCGGTGCGATCGCAGGCATGGTTGTCAGCGTTTCGGCGGTGCCGGAGGAGCCCCCACCAGTCCAAGTTGCGTCAGTGGCGAGGCAGTCAGCTGACGCATGGTCAGCACCAGGCCGAACACCAGCGACGCGACGGAAGCAGTCAAAATCACCGTGGAAAGATGCGCGCCGGAATTCGTCCATTCCGCGCTCATCGCAAGTCCCGGCTGGATCTGCCAAATAATGTACGCGCCATACAGGGTGCCAAGCACACCGAACGTCAGCAACACGCTGCCGACAATCTGCACGGAAGGCGACGATGCACGCGATCCGGGCTCATCCATACCGTTCGCAAACGTTGCGGCGAGCATGAGCATAGCCACTCCTCCGACGATCAGCAATGCCATGATCACGTCGGTCGGGCGGTGCCACTGCCCTGCGATCACCGACAATCCGACAAGCACCGCGTCCGCCCAACCAATCACCGCGACCAACGCACGACACATGCGAGGCACGGCGCACAACAGGATCACCCCCGCAGTCGCTGCGAGTATGGCATGCCCAGAAGGCGCGGAATTATTGGGATTTGATTCCAGATTAATTAAGTACGGACGTGGCAGCAGCGGCTTCAGCAATTCCGCTGCGGCAAAGCAGATTCCGCCGAATACCGCCAGTTGCGCAATCAACAGCCATCGTTTTCTTACGATGAGTACGGCGAGGGCGATTATCGACATAATCGCGCTTGTTGCGATTACAACGGTGGAAATGGTGAAGACATGCACGATCGGTTCCAGCCATCCCGGCAGAGCCGCGTCGAATTTCGACCAGACCATGTCTTCATAGCTTTGACCTTCCATCGTGCGCACGCCCAACCACCAGACGCCCGCTGCGGCGGCAAGCAGCAGCAGACCGAACACCACGCTGAGTATGATGCTCGACACGCGCGGATGACGGGTCAGCGGATCGGCTTTGGCGAGTCCTGCGTTCACTTCACGCGGGGAAAGCACCTGTTCGATCGAATCGATTTGGGAGGTTTGCGCAATCGGCGAGACCGGCGCGGCGTCGGGAAAGCCCAGTCTTTGCCAGGACTGCGGGGATTGTTGATCCGGCGCGGATTGTGCGGCACTCGACACGAACTGCGGCGAGGATTGTTGGGAATCCGTCTGCGACAATGACGGCTGCGGCGCAGGAACGGGCACGACCGGCTGCTCCAGCATATTCGCGGACTTATGCGGGTCTCGGATGATTGGCTTGAATTCGTCGGTCATAGTCACCGAGAATACGACATTGTCTCTACGGTATACGGGAATGGCAAGAAGATATAAGAAAACCTCCACGCACCCGGAAGAGGCCACTTACCCTTGCTGCATTCCTGCCCTGGGGGAGTTGGGTGACGTACCGCCACGCGGAGGCAAGGACCAGTGTACACCATGCCCGGACCGAACCGCGTCACAGGCCACGTACAAGCCCCATGCAAGCCGTGCCGCAGCCAGCGTCACAGACAGTGCCACACGGCAATCAAACATCAAAAATGCCACGTCCCACATTAGAAACCCACGTTAAGGAGGGCGGACGGGTATGCTTGATGAGGAATCGCACACGAGTATTGTGTGTTTGTTTGAGTTCGGAAGGTTGTTCTTATGACTGAAGCGGTGGAGTATCCCGATCTGGTGGTCGTGGGCGCGGGCCTGTTCGGCCTGACCGTGGCCCAGCAGGCCGTGGAGCGTTTGGGCGTCAGGGTGGAGATCATCGACGTGCGCGACCACATCGGCGGCAACGCGTACAGCTACATGGACGAGGAGACCGGCGCGG
>SKEI01001436.1_pt1 | contig 13083 bp, 10 predicted proteins | sample 4826701 | NCBI WGS metagenome assembly SKEI01 (sample SAMN11008813, study PRJNA524170) | human gut metagenome | biome: Human fecal sample; material: Feces; isolation source: fecal sample from pouch patient p2, p6, p7, p14 | host: Homo sapiens | place: Israel: Tel-Aviv | collected 2016-08-31 | reverse complement strand
TGTCAGGACTTACTGTTGCAGAGAATATTTTCCTTGGACATGAAGATCAGTTCGTACATTTCGGAATTAAAAATACAAATGCAATGAACAAAAAAGCAACAGAGCTTTTGAAAAAATATGGCTTTGACAGAATCAAAGCAGCAGATATGATCGATAACTACAATTTCGAGGATCGTAAATTGGTTGAGATTGTAAAAGCTACTTATTTTGATCCAAAGGTTGTTGTAATCGATGAGACAACAACAGCGCTTTCACAGGAAGGACGTGAAGAGCTTTACAAACATATGGAAAGAATCAGAAAGAGTGGAAATACAGTTATTTTTATTTCCCATGACCTTCCGGAAATCTTGGATAAGTCTGATACAATTACAATTCTTCGAGATGGTGTTTACATTGATACAGTTAAGAGTAAAGATGTGACAGAAGAAGACTTGAAAAAGCTGATGGTAGGACGTGAAGTGACAGGTGATTATTATCGTTCTGATTATGGCGAAAAAGTATCTGATGAAGTCGTGTTATCAGTGAAAAATGTTACAGTTCCAGGATTGATTGAAAATGTATCCTTTGATCTTCATAAGGGAGAGATTCTTGGATTTGGAGGACTTTCCGAATCAGGTATGCATGAAATCGGAAAAGCTGTTTTTGGAGCATCTTATGATCGTGAAGGTGCGGTGACACTGGCAGACGGAACTCAGATCAACAGCATTCCTACTGCGATTAAAAACAGTATTGCATATACATCTAAGGATCGTGATAATGAATCAGTTGTCCTTAACCAGAGTATCGGAGATAACATTTGCCTTCCGTCACTGGATGAGCTTGCAGGAAAATCACATATTTTAAGAGATAAAAAACGAAAAGAGTTTGCAGATAAGTATGCAAAACAGATGTCTGTAAAAATGGTGGATGTAAACCAGTTTGTATCAAATCTTTCAGGTGGTAATAAGCAGAAGGTTGTTCTTGCAAGATGGATCGGTAAAGATTCTGATATCGTTGTTTTGGACAGTCCGACTCGTGGTATTGATATCAAGGTAAAACAGGATATCTACCAGCTGATGAATCAAATGAGAAAGAATGGAAAATCTATCATTATGATTTCAGAAGAGCTGATGGAGCTGATCGGTATGTGTGACCGCATTATAATCATGAAAGATGGAAAAGTCAGTGGTCAGCTTGATAGAAATAAGGATCTGAATGAAAACAGTCTTATTTCTATGATGGTATAAGGAGGCAACTATGGGAAGTCAAGTGAGTGTAAAAACAAATGATAAAGAGCAGCAGCTGAAAAAAGCATCAAAAATGTCTTTGATCCGTTCGCTCTTACCGATCGTTGGATTGGTTGTTATTTTCCTGTTATTTAACGTTTTGACAGATTTCAGAATGATGGGAAATCTGTCGCTGGTATTTTCACAAATATATGTAACAATGATTGCAGCAATGGGAGTTTTCTTTATTATGACAATGGGAGGCCTTGATTTCTCCCAGGGATCCATTCTCGGTATTTCTTCTATTGTTGTATGTATGCTTTCACAGAAGAGCATTCCGCTTGCAATTATCGGAGGTATTGTAAGCGGTGCTGCAATCGGAGCGTTGAACGGTTACTTTTATGTATTTCGTAAGATCAAATCATTTATTGTAACAATCTGTACAATGTTCTTGTTCCGTGGATTTATCAAATACCTTACAACAAATGCGCCGGTTGCGGGTTCTGCAAAACTGATCAACTACGATAGTACAGAGCTTAAGATTGCTTGTACAGTAGTGATCCTTCTTATTGGATTTGTTGCATTTCGTTATACGAAATTCGGAACTTATCTGAAAGCAATCGGAGCAGGAGAGAAAGCAGCGATGTTTTCAGGTATCCGTACAGATAAGATGAAATTCCTTATCTATGTACTTGCAGGAGCAATTACAGGATTTGCTGCATTTATCAATGTAATCAAAGTTGGATCAGTTACTTCTTCAGGAGGTAATCAGCTCGAAACACAGATTCTTATCGCGTTGGTATTAGGCGGAATGCCTATTTCCGGTGGTGCAAAGGTTCGTTTTGAAAATATTATTGTTGGATCATTACTGTATGTTGTACTGAATAGTGGACTGACAATGATGGGATTCTCAACACAGATGATGCAGTTGATTCAGGGAATTGTATTCTTAATTTTCGTTGCAGTATTTGCAGATCGTGAATCTATTCAGGTAATCAAATAATATAGAATAAACTATACGTGATCGGGGAATGCTCTTGTCAGAAGCACTTCCTCGGAAGTATAATATAAAGATCAGAATCTTTACCATAAAGCGCGGTTAGAGAGTCTGATCTTTATTTTATGGGAAAGGCAGAAGTTATGAGTAACATGGATCAAGAATGTTTGAAATATCAAAAATTATATAATTGGGCTCATACACTTATCACCAGTGGTGTGATAAAAAATATGGATAAATTTCCGTCAGAACCAAGTCTTCAAAAGAAATTTGGGTATTCCAGACAGACTGTAAGAACTGCACTGCAGAAACTAGAGGAAGAGGGGCTGGTAACTCGTGTAAGAGGAAGCGGAACCTATGTGTCTTATGACTGCAGTAAGGTAAATGAAGAACGACCGCAGGTCGGACTTCTTTTGAGTTATTATTCGGATTATCTTTTTCCAAGAGTATATGATGGGATTGAATCTTGTCTTACGGAAAAAGGATATGCTATAGAGGTGGCTGTGACAAAGAATCGATTGAATGATGAAGCTATCTATTTGGAAGGGATTCTGAAAGGGGATGTCAGTGGTTTGATCATAGAAGGCTCAAGATCTGCATTTCCGAATCCAAATATCCGACTTTATAAAGAAATTAAAAGAAGGAATATTCCGACACTTTTTATTCATAATCATTATGAAAATATGGTGTTTGACAGTGTGGAAATGTCAGATAAGAAGTGTTCGTACGAATTGACAAAACTTTTAATTGAGAATGGACATCGCAGGATAGGAGGGATTTTTAAATATGATGACATGCAGGGGATTGAGAGATATAAAGGTTTTATTCAGTGTTTATCAGATTATGGAGTAAAATTTGATGATGATTATATTCGTTGGTATTCAACAAAAGATATGGAAGAAAAGCTGAGCAAAAAAGGTTTACTCCGAATGTATAGACGTACGAAAGACTGTACGGCAATGATTGTATATAATGATGAAGTTGCGAATTATTACATGGATTTCTTGGAGGAGAGGGGATTACATGTGCCAGAGGATGTTTCGCTGGTATCATTTGATGATGCGGAGCTTTTAGATGCAAACAACGGGGCTCAGCTGGTTTCTGCAATTCATCCGAAATATCAGCTTGGACGTATTACAGCAAAGAATCTTCTTAGAATGATGGAAGATGAAAAGTGGCAGGAAAAGAATTATTCGTACCGATTTCCGGTGAAGATAAAAGAAGGTAATTCTATACAAAAAATAGGCAGATAGAAATTTGGTGACGAAAAGGAGGCAATCACGATGGATTTCTACAAGAGAGCACTTGAATTAAAAGACGAAACGGTAGCAGACAGAAGATACATTCATCAGAATGCAGAGACAGGACTTGAGCTTCCGAAGACGAAAGCTTATGTGATGGATAAGTTGAAAGAGTATGGTCTGGATCCGGTTGAATGCGGAGAGGGAGTTACGGCAACGCTTGGAAATGGCGGTAGGGTTCTTCTCCTGCGTGCAGATATGGATGGACTTCCGATGCCGGAGGAAAGTGGTGAAGCATTTGCTTGTCCAACAGGAAAAACAGCACATACTTGTGGACATGATTTTCATGCGGCAATGCTTTTGAGTGCGGCAAGAATCTTAAAAGAACAGGAAAGCAAGTTGAAAGGAACTGTGAAATTCATGTTCCAGCCGGCGGAAGAGACATTTCAGGGAAGTAAGAATATGATTGAGCATGGGATTCTTGAGAATCCGAAGGTAGATGCAGCACTTGCGTATCATGTATCTCCGGGAAAGATGCCGGTCGGACTTTTTATGTATAATGATAAAGGCACAATGATGTATTCTGTTGATGGATTTAAAATCACGGTCAAAGGGAAAGGTTCTCACGGAGCCTATCCTCATGCGGGTGTGGATCCGATTAATATCGGAGTGCACATTCATCTTGCATTGCAGGAGTTGATTGCAAGAGAGACTGATCCGGCGCACGCATGCGTTTTGACAATTGGACAGTTTAAGGCCGGCGAGGCGGCAAATATTATCCCAGAGACAGCAGTTCTTCAGGGAACGATCCGTACAAACAATACGAAAGAGCGCGAACTTCTTGTTCGTCGAATGAAAGAAGTGGCAGAGAAGACCGCAGCTGTATATAATGGCAGTGTGGAAATCGAGATGATCTCTGAGGTTCCACCGCTGATCTGCAATCCGGCGTTGACGGACGAAATGATTGGATATATGAAAGAGATGGATATTCCGGGTCTTACTCCAGTTCCGGATGTGAGTGCAAGTGCATCGGAAGATTTTGCGGTGATTGCAGAGAAAGTTCCGAGTACATTTATGTATCTCTCAGCAGGTTATACGGATGAGCGGGGAACTTATCCGGCACACAATCCGAAGGTACAGTTTAATGAAGATGTCTGCCCGATCGGTGTGGCATGTCTGGCACAGTGTGCGGTGAAATGGCTGGAGAGTCATCAGGAATAAGAAGTAAAATACAAAATCAAGAGAAGAAACAAGAATACGATTGGAGAGCGATATGAGCATATTAAATGTAGAACACCTGACACATGGATTTGGAGACCGTGCAATCTTCAATGATGTGTCATTCCGACTTTTGAAAGGAGAGCACATTGGTCTTGTCGGGGCCAACGGAGAAGGAAAATCCACCTTTATGAGTATTGTTACAGGGAAAATGTTACCGGATGAAGGGAAGGTTGAGTGGTCAAAGAATGTGCATGCAGGTTATCTGGATCAGCATGCAGTTCTTGAGAAAGGAATGACGATCCGTCAGGCTTTGAAATCCGCATTTGATCCACTCCTTCAGAAGGAGCAGAGAATGAATGAAATCTGTGATATGCTTGGAACAGCAGATGAGGAAGAAATGAATGCGTTGATGGAAGAACTTGGTACGATCCAGGATGAACTGACACTGCATGATTTCTATACGATTGATGCGAAGGTAGAAGAGGTTGCGCGTGCACTTGGATTACTTGATCTTGGATTGGACAGAGATGTGACAGACTTAAGTGGTGGACAGAGAACGAAAGTGCTTCTTGCGAAACTTCTCCTTGAGAAGCCGGATATCCTGCTTCTTGACGAGCCGACAAACTATCTGGATGAGGAGCATATTGCATGGTTGAAGCGTTATCTTCTGGACTACGAGAATGCATTTATCCTTATTTCACATGATATTCCGTTCTTAAATGAAGTCGTGAATATTATTTATCATATGGAAAATCAGGAATTGAACCGTTATGTGGGCGATTATGATCATTTTCAGGAAGTTTATGCGGTGAAGAAAGCACAGTTGGAAGCGGCTTACCGGCGTCAGCAGCAGGAAATCAGCGAGCTGAAGGATTTCGTTGCAAGAAATAAAGCTCGTGTGTCTACAAGAAATATGGCGATGTCCCGTCAGAAAAAGCTGGATAAGATGGATGTGATCGAGCTTGCGGCAGAAAGACCAAAGCCGGAATTCCATTTCAAATATGGAAGAACTCCTGGTAAGATGCTTTTTGAGACGAAGGATCTTGTGACAGGATATGATGAACCATTATCTAAACCGTTGAATTTCTCTATGGAACGTGGACAGAAAATCGCACTTGTTGGAACAAATGGAATTGGAAAAACCACATTGCTAAAGAGTATTCTTGGATTGATTCCTTCTTTATCAGGAAGTGTTGAACTTGGTGATAACCTTGAACTTGGTTATTTTGAGCAGGAAGTAAAAGGAGAAAACCGTAATAGTTGTATTGAGGAACTGTGGCAGGAATTTCCTTCTTATACACAGTATCAGGTGCGTTCCGCGCTTGCAAAATGCGGACTTACAACGAAGCATATCGAAAGTCAGGTGCGTGTACTCAGCGGTGGAGAGCAGGCAAAGGTGCGTCTCTGTAAGTTGTTAAACAGAGATACGAATTTTCTTCTCCTTGACGAGCCGACGAATCATCTTGATGTGGATGCAAAGGACTCTCTCAAGCAGGCATTACAGGAGTACAAGGGAAGTATCCTTCTGATCTGCCACGAACCTGAATTTTATCAGGATGTGGTTGATGAAGTGTGGGATATGAGCCAGTGGACAACAAAAGTATTCTAAAAATTGCACAAATAGAGCTGCATGTGAATTATGCAATAATCACGAAAATGTTTGAAAATTTAAAAATCTCTTAAAATAATACTGAAAAAATGTTATACTACACACGTAGAGTCTGTTATAAAAAGGGCAGTACATTGTGGACAACAACAGTGTAAATGAAAAGAACAGGAGGTTTTGAAAATGCTCAGCAGAGGAGACGCAGTTGTATATAAGTGCAGAGGAGTGTACAAGGTAGAAGAAGTAGGAAAACTGGATTTTTCATTTGTGGATGGCAAGAAAGATTATTATACATTACAATCCATAGACAATCAGAGAGATAAGGCGTATGTTCCGATTGATGATGAGAAGAACATCCGTCGTCCGGTGAGTGAGCAGAAGGCGAAGGAACTGCTGGATAATCTTGCAGAGGTTGGTATACTGAATGTAAAGAATGAAAAGTACAGAGAACAGGAATACAAGGATTGTATCTCAAGCTTCTGTCCTGAAAACTGGGTCAAAGTGCTGAAGACATTGTATAGCCGAACAAAACGAAGAGGCAGCATGACAAGCATGGATAAGAAATATCAGCTGCTTCTGGAACATGCTCTTTCGAGTGAAATGAATTATGTTCTTGGAATTCCGGCAGGCGAGATGACAGAACTGATCAAAAAGAGTGAATAGTTACTAGAATTTAATAGAAAGAGGTCCGAAGCTACGGAAAATCAGGATTTTTCATTCAATAGCTGTCGGGCCTGGACTTGCGAAAAAAGCATGTGCATGATATACTTCTCCTGAATCTATTATTTTAGGAGAAGTTTTTCGTTTTTTTCTAGTAGATTGTCAAGAAAGCGAACGTACCGAAAGGAGAACAACAATGAAGATGCTGTCGATTGAGCAGGAACTTAAGAGTAACTCTTATCCAGGAAGAGGAATTATTATTGGTAAAAGCCCGGATGGAAAGAAGGCTGTCACTGCCTATTTTATTATGGGACGCAGTGAGAACAGTAGAAACCGTGTGTTTGTAGAGGACGGAGAGGGAATCCGTACACAGGCATTTGATCCATCGAAGCTTACAGACCCAAGTCTGATTATTTACGCACCGGTCAGAGTATTGGGGAATAAGACGATCGTAACAAACGGAGATCAGACAGATACGATTTATGAAGGAATGGATAAGCAGCTTACTTTTGAGCAGTCTCTTCGTTCTAGAGAATTCGAGCCGGATGGTCCGAACTACACACCACGTATTTCTGGTGTGATGCATATTGAGAATGGCAATTTCAATTATGCAATGTCAATCCTGAAGAGCAATAACGGAAACCCGGACAGTTGCAACAGATATACTTTTGCATACGAGAATCCGGCAGCCGGTGAAGCTCATTTTATTCACACTTATATGCATGATGGCGACCCGCTTCCAAGCTTTGAGGGAGAACCGAAGTTGGTAGAGGTGCTGGACAACATGGAAGAGTTTGCAGACCTTCTGTGGAACAGCCTGAATGAGGAAAATAAAGTGTCATTATTTGTCCGTTACATTGATATCGAGACAGGTAACTATGAGACAAAGATCGTGAATAAGAACAAATAAGGAGCGTAAAGACAGATGAAAGAATTAGAATTGAAATACGGATGTAACCCGAATCAGAAACCTTCAAGAATTTACATGAACGACGACAGAGAGCTTCCAATCAAGGTGCTCAGCGGACGTCCAGGATATATTAACTTCCTGGATGCGTTCAATGGATGGCAGTTGGTATCAGAACTGAAGAAAGCAACAGGACTTCCGGCTGCAACTTCATTCAAGCATGTATCACCGGCCGGAGCGGCTGTTGGTCTTCCACTGTCAAAGACACTGGCGAAGATTTACTGGGTAGATGATCTTGGAGAACTTTCTCCACTTGCATGTGCTTATGCAAGAGCGCGTGGCGCAGACCGTATGTCTTCTTTCGGTGACTTTATTTCTCTGTCTGACGTCTGTGACGTTGATACAGCGCGCCTGATCAAGAGAGAGGTATCTGATGGAGTGATCGCACCGGGATATGAGCCGGAAGCACTTGAACTTCTGAAACAGAAGAAAAAAGGAAATTACAATATTATTCAGATCGATCCGGATTATGTGCCTGCACCGTTAGAGCACAAGGAAGTATTCGGAATTACATTTGAGCAGGGAAGAAATGAACTGAATATCGATAAAGATTTCTTCTCAAATGTTGTGACAGATGTGAAAGAGATCCCGGATGCAGCGAAGATCGACCTTGCTATTTCAATGATTACACTGAAATATACACAGTCTAACTCTGTATGTTATGTAAAAGATGGACAGGCAATCGGAATCGGTGCCGGACAGCAGTCAAGAATCCACTGTACACGTCTTGCCGGACAGAAGGCAGATAACTGGTGGTTACGTCAGAATCCGAAGGTACTTGGACTACAGTTCAAGGATGGAATCGGACGTGCAGACAGAGATAATGCGATCGATCTTTACATCGGAGAGGAATATATGGATGTTCTCGCAGATGGTGTCTGGGAGAATACATTTAAGGTAAAACCGGAAGTATTTACAAGAGAAGAGAAGAGAGCATGGCTGGACCAGCTGACAGGTGTTGCGCTTGGCTCTGATGCATTCTTCCCATTCGGTGATAATATTGAGCGTGCACATAAGAGTGGTGTAACTTATATTGCACAGCCAGGTGGATCTGTGCGTGATGATAATGTAATTGCTACATGTAACAAATACGGCATGGCAATGGCATTTACAGGAATCCGTCTGTTCCATCATTAGAAACTTAAGATAAGATGATAAAAGAACCGGGACTTTTGGTGAAGAACCGGCGGTATAGAAAGGCTGAAATATTATGGTAATAGAGACAAGAAGCCCGGAAGAGACATTTGCAGTCGGTAAAAGTCTTGGTGAAAAAGCATTCCCAGGTCAGGTGTTAACCCTGACAGGGGATCTTGGAGTTGGGAAAACGGTCTTTACTCAGGGACTCGCAGAAGGACTTGGGATTGAAGAACCGGTGAATAGCCCGACATTTACCATCGTTCAGGTTTATGAAGAAGGGCGTCTGCCCTTCTATCATTTTGATGTCTACAGAATCGGTGACATTGAAGAGATGGACGAGGTGGGATTTGAAGAATACGTGATGGGAGAAGGTGTCTCACTGATCGAGTGGGCGAATCTGATAGAAGAGATTCTTCCGGAACGTCGGACAAATATTCTGATCGAGAAGGATCTGACACAGGGATTTGATTATCGTCGGATCACAATCGAGGAACAATAACGATAAAAAATTAGAAGAATGGAACAAAGAGAAGGCTGTTGATACAGAGAACATTTTTACAGCAGCTGACAGAGGAAGGAAGCAAGACCATGAGAGTATTGGCGATAGACAGCTCAGGACTGACAGCAACGGTTGCAGTCGTTGAGGATGAACAGACAATTGCGGAGTATACCGTGAATTATAAGAAGACACATTCGCAGACACTTCTGCCGATGATTGATGAGGTAAAGAAGATGATCGATCTGGATCTGTCCAGCATTGATGCCATTGCTGTGTCAGGAGGACCGGGCTCTTTTACCGGGCTTAGAATCGGATCTGCTACTGCGAAAGGACTGGGACTTGCTCTTGGAAAACCTCTGATCCATGTTCCGACAGTGGATGCACTGGCCTATAATGTTTATGGATGTGGCGACTTGATCTGCCCAATCATGGATGCCAGAAGAAAACAGGTTTATACAGGATTGTATTCATTTTCACATGAAGTGAAAGATGGAACACATCTGACAGAGGCTGCATTTCATGTGGAAGAACAGCAGATGGCGATTGCAGTAGAAGAGTTGATCGGTAAGCTGAATGCGTATAAACGTCCGGTTGTATTTTTGGGAGACGGAGTACCAGTGTATCGTCAGATGCTTGAAGAGGGACTTGAAGTCCCGTATTCATTTGCCCCATCATACATGAACCGTCAGAGAGCGGCTGTAGTAGGAGCACTTGGTATTGCGTATTATTATGCAGGAAAATATGAGACAGCAGAGGCGCATAAGCCGGATTATCTGCGTGTGTCTCAGGCAGAGCGCGAACGTGCTCAGCGTGAAAAGGAAGCAAAGACAGAAGTGCGTGAGATGACGATTGAAGACGGTGCTGTAGTTGCTGAGATTGAGCACCAGTCATTTTCTGATGCCTGGAGCGAGAAGGCGATTCTAGAGACGCTGGAACAGAACAATAGTGTCTGCTTTGTTGCGGAAAAAGCAGGGAAAAGAGTAGGATATCTGCTTGGCTATACTGCAGTTGATGAAGTGGAGATTGCAAGAATCGCAGTGATTGATGAGATGAAACGTCAGGGGGTTGGTCATGCATTAATGCTAGCTTTGAAGGCGTGGAGTAAAGAACATCAGATTGCAAAGGTTCTGCTGGATGTAAGAGAAAGTAATCAGGTAGCAGGAGTATTTTATGCGAGAGAAGGATTCGTAAACGATGGAGTCCGCAAAGCATTCTATCAGGATCCGAAGGAAGATGCAGTACTGATGAGTCTGGAAATAGATAAATAACCAGCAGTTTCCAGTGGAAATTGCGAAAACTGTTTTGTATAATTGAGGCGTAACAAAGGAAGAAAACAGGAATATTCCGTTTTTGTAAATTACAATGATGAGTAACAACATAATTGCTGCTCACAGGAGGAAAACGTATGCGCCAGTATCAGTTGAAAGAAACAAAAGAAATTACGAAAATTATTTGTAACCGGTGTGGAAAAGAAACAAAAGTTGTGAGTGGGATTCCGAAAAGAGAGATGCTTCATGTAGAGCATACCTGGGGCTATTTTTCTGGAAAAGATGGAGAAAGCTGCAGTTTTGATCTGTGCGAGGAGTGTTTTGATGAAATTACAAAGGGGTTCCTCATTCCAACCGAATGTAAAGATGAATGAAAGAGTCTGGTTTGCAGTTTCGGGCAAACCGTAATGGACCAGAAGATAGAGGAATATTATGTTAGATGTATGTTTGCTTGGAAGTGGTGGGATGATGCCGCTTCCTTATCGTTTCCTTACTTCCTTAATGACAAGGTTTAACGGAAGCAGTCTGATGATTGACTGCGGAGAAGGAACACAGGTAGCTGTAAAAGAGAAGGGCTGGAGCTTTAAACCAATCGATGTGATCTGTTTTACTCATTATCATGGGGATCATATCAGTGGACTTCCGGGTCTTCTACTTACAATGGGAAATGCAGACCGTAGGGAACCGTTGACACTGATCGGACCGAAAGGTCTTGAAAGGGTTGTCAGTTGCCTGCGCGTAATTGCGCCGGAACTGCCATTTCCAATCATTTATCAGGAGATTCAGGGAGCGGAGCAGACATTTGAGTTAAATGGATACCGGTTGAAAGCATTTCGTGTGAACCATAATGTACTTTGCTATGGTTATACGATTGAAATTGACCGCGCCGGTAAGTTTGATGTGGAGCGTGCCCGTGCAAATGAGATTCCGCAGAAATACTGGAGTCGCTTACAGAACGGAGAAACTGTAGAAAGTGAAATGGGAATTTTGACACCGGATATGGTGCTCGGTCCACAGAGAAAAGGAATTAAGCTGACTTATACAACAGATACAAGGCCGACAGATTCGATTCGTGAGAATGCGAAAGATTCTGATCTTTTCATCTGTGAAGGCATGTATGGAGAGAAAGAGAAAGCAGCGAAGGCAATAGAGTATAAGCATATGACATTTTATGAAGCGGCGGAACTGGCGAAAGAAGCGAATGTTGGCGAGATGTGGCTGACACATTATAGCCCGTCACTTACAAAGCCGGAACATTATATGAATGATGTGAAAAAGATATTCTCTCGGGCGAAAGCTGGAAAGGATGGAATGTCTGTTGATCTGATGTTTGAAGATTGAGAGGGATAGAAAATGAGTGAAAGCAAAGAGATTAATATACTGGCGATCGAAAGTTCCTGTGATGAGACAGCGGCAGCAGTAGTACGAAACGGGCGAGAAGTGCGCTCAAATATCATTTCTTCTCAGATTGATCTGCACAAATTATACGGTGGTGTTGTGCCGGAAATTGCATCAAGAAAGCATATTGAGAAGATTAATCAGGTGATTGAAGAGGCGCTTAGTGAAGCAGGGACAACATTAGATGAGATTGACGCAATCGGTGTAACTTATGGACCTGGGCTTGTAGGAGCCCTGCTTGTTGGCGTGGCTGAAGCAAAAGCAATCGCATGGGCGAAAGATATTCCACTGGTTGGAGTGCATCATATTGAGGGACATATTTCTGCAAATTATATCGAACATCCGGATCTTGAACCACCGTTTGTATGCCTTGTTGCATCTGGTGGACACACACATCTTGTGTGCGTGAAAGAATATGGAAAATATGAGATCCTCGGAAGAACTAGAGATGATGCAGCGGGTGAAGCTTATGATAAAGTGGCTCGTGCAATCGGACTCGGTTATCCGGGCGGTCCAAAGATTGACCGTATTGCCAAAGAGGGGAATCCGGATGCAATCCAGTTCCCAAAGGCAAAGGTAAATGATGCAGAGTATGATTTTAGTTTCAGTGGACTGAAATCAGCGGTATTGAATTATATTAATGGCTGTAAGATGAAAGGTGAGACATTTGATCCTGCAGATCTTGCGGCATCTTTCCAGAAGGCAGTAGTAGAAGTTCTTGTGGGTAATTCAATGCGTGCGGCAGAAAAACTCGGCATGAAGAAATTCGCGATCGCGGGAGGAGTTGCGTCTAATTCAGCGCTTCGTGAAGCGATGGAAGAAGCCTGTGAAAAACGTGGAATGAAATTCTACCGTCCGTCACCGATTTACTGTACAGATAATGC
>SKEI01001434.1_pt1 | contig 13106 bp, 13 predicted proteins | sample 4826701 | NCBI WGS metagenome assembly SKEI01 (sample SAMN11008813, study PRJNA524170) | human gut metagenome | biome: Human fecal sample; material: Feces; isolation source: fecal sample from pouch patient p2, p6, p7, p14 | host: Homo sapiens | place: Israel: Tel-Aviv | collected 2016-08-31 | reverse complement strand
CGCCTATTCTGGACCGGGAGCATTAGTTGCTGTGGGATATATGGATCCAGGCAACTGGTCTACTTCGATTACGGGTGGGCAAAACTTCCAGTATTTATTAATGTCGGTCATTTTTAGGTCTGCCTAACATTTTGCTTTGATTTTATAAAAAAAAGGTGTATACTTATGATATTCTTAAAGGAAGGTGTAAATATTTTGAAAGATACAACAAGTCAGTCTGGTAAAGAGCACAAACCTCGATTAATTCAGCATGCGAATGGTCCCTCTCTAGAGGAAATTAACGGAACTGTCGAGGTACCCAAAGGCAAAGGCTTTTGGAAAACCCTGTTCGCCTATTCTGGACCGGGAGCATTAGTTGCTGTGGGATATATGGATCCAGGCAACTGGTCTACTTCGATTACGGGTGGGCAAAACTTCCAGTATTTATTAATGTCGGTCATTTTAATGTCTAGTTTAATTGCAATGCTATTACAATATATGGCTGCTAAATTGGGAATTGTTAGTCAAATGGATTTAGCTCAAGCAATTCGAGCGAGAACGAGTAAAAAACTAGGAATCATTTTATGGATTTTAACGGAATTAGCGATTATGGCAACAGATATTGCGGAAGTAATTGGCGCATCAATTGCTCTTTATTTACTTTTTAATATTCCGCTTGTCGTCGCAGTCTTTATTACGGTATTTGATGTTTTATTATTATTGTTGTTAACGAAAGTTGGTTTTAGAAAAATTGAAGCAATAGTTGTCTGTTTGATTTTTGTAATTCTTTTTGTGTTTGTTTATCAAGTAGCGTTGTCTGATCCTAATTGGGGGGATGTACTTAAAGGATTGGTTCCGACTGGTGAAACGTTCTCCTCTACACATTCAATTGGTGGTCAAACGCCTTTAACTGGTGCATTAGGAATTATTGGTGCAACCGTTATGCCTCATAATTTATATCTACATTCGGCTGTGTCTCAGACTCGAAATATAAATCGTACGGATGAAGATGAAATCGCCAATGCTGTACGATTTTCAACATGGGATTCTAACATTCAATTGACTCTCGCTTTTTTTGTTAACTCCTTATTGCTCATAATGGGAGTTGCTGTTTTTAAAACAGGGGCAGTGAAAGATCCATCATTCTTTGGGTTGTATGAGGCTTTATCAAATTCGGATACATTGAGTAACGGAATTTTAATCACCGTTGCAAAATCAGGTCTTCTCTCTACATTATTCGCAGTCGCGTTACTAGCTTCTGGACAAAATTCAACGATTACCGGAACTTTAACTGGACAAGTAATTATGGAGGGATTCATTCATATGAGAATGCCAATTTGGCTAAGACGTTTAATTACGCGTTTGATTTCAGTTATCCCAGTGTTAATCTGTGTAATTATTACAAGCAGGCAAGGAACGATTCGGGAGCACACAGCGTTAAATACACTAATGAATAATTCACAAGTCTTCTTAGCTTTTGCGTTACCATTTTCGATGGTACCATTATTAATGATGACCAATAGTGAGGTGGAAATGGGAAGCCGGTTTAAAAATTCGATAGTTATTCGGATAATAGGATGGGGTTCAGTAATTGGATTGACATATTTAAATTTGATTGGATTGCCCGGCCAAATTGAAGATTTTTTTGGTGAAAAGGTGACATCAAGCCAACTTGTACTAGCTGATTCTATTGCTTATGTCATTATCGTCGCAGTATTACTACTGTTAGCGTGGACAATTATTGAACTGTATAAAGGAAATAAAAAATATAATCAATTAATTAATGAAAGGTAAGATGCACTATGGAAGGATTTGATGAATTTAAAAATATTTTAGTTGGGGTAGATGAATCAGAAGGAGCTCAAAAAGCCTTTCAATATGCTGTAAAGCAAGCGAGTAAAACTGGAGCCGCATTACTGATTGCCTCAATTTTAGAAATTGAAGAGTTGAATGTTTATGAAGCGTTAGACCCTGAGTACTTGAGCCAGAAACAAAGTCAATTGTTACTTAATTTGAAAAAGTACAAACAATATGCAGAAAATAGCGGTGTAAAAAACATTCAGCTGTACAGTGGAGAAGGTGATCCGGCCGAGGAAATTACTAAGACGATTTTGCCAGCAACATCTGCAGATATCTTAATCATTGGATCGCGATCAATGCATGGAATTAAAGGATATTTTGGTTCGCATGCTACTTATATGGTTAAAAATTCTCCAATCTCAATTACAGTTATTAAGTAAATATTGCAGATAATATGTATTTGGGTCAATATCTTGGACAAATTTTAATAGAGGGCGCGTTTGATTTTCAAACTTCGCAACAGAACCAAAATAAGCATAACTTTTAAAGTGCTCCATAATTGTTAGACAAGAAATCTAACAGTTATGGAGCACTTTAGGTTCCCTGTGCTTTTTTATTTGTTCAAAAACAGCAACCGTAATTTGTTTTTTCCCAGTACTATAGCTAACTTAAATGTACTTTTCATTAGCCAACGTTAAAATTCGTCTTATACTAAAATTTAATTGTTTAAATGTGATAAACAATGTGATATTATTATTATATGCCAACAATGGTTGTGAACAACGTTTAAATTATTCGTATACTTATTCGTATAGGGCACCTCTAAAAACTGCTTTTGATAACTTTTGAGATAAATTTTTCTAGCGCTAGGCATTGCGACAAAGCTTACTGCTGTAAGGTGCGGAGCAATAACGACGCGATAGGTAAATTTAGCCAAAAGTGGTAAATTTGAGTTTTTAGAGGTGCCCTATACTATCAAAAATGGAGGAATTTGTCTTGAAAACAAATCGCTATGTTGTTGCGTTTGCAGGTGTCATGTTTCATTTAATGATTGGTTCCGTTTATGCTTGGAGTGTTTTTACTAATCCAATTGCAAAACAAAATGGTTGGGCAGAATACTCAGTCGCTCTTGCATTTAGTATCGCTATTTTCTTCTTGGGAATGTCAGCCGCCTTTATGGGCAAAGTCGTTGAAAAAATAGGCCCTAGACTAACGGGAACTATTGCTAGCTTTCTTTACGGAACTGGAACCATTATGACTGGTTGGGCTATCCATCAAAATTCAATTTGGCTATTATATCTCTCATATGGTGTCATAGGCGGCTTAGGACTGGGAGCAGGATACGTTACCCCTGTATCAACAATTATTAAATGGTTTCCAGACAAACGCGGTTTAGCAACGGGGTTAGCTATTATGGGATTTGGTTTTGCAGCAATGCTGACTGGTCCTGTTGCTCAACAGCTAATGGCTAGTGTTGGTCTTGAACAAACATTCTATCTCTTAGGAACATTTTATTTTGTTATTATGCTGCTCGCTGCACAGTTTATTGTTCGTCCAAATCTGGCACTATCAAACACTACTGAAAATAGCATTTCTCAAAAAAAGGGAACACGTCTAACACGAGGACCGGAGCTAACAGCTAACCAAGCCCTCAAAACTAAATCCTTCACTTTTCTTTGGATAATGTTCTTTATCAATATTACATGCGGGATCGGCCTTGTCTCAGCTGCATCCCCCATGGCTCAAAGTATGACCGGCATGTCTGTCCAAACAGCCGCAATTATGGTTGGAATCATAGGCCTTTTCAATGGCTTTGGACGTTTGATATGGGCAACTTTGTCTGATTATATCGGGCGCCCTGCTACTTTCAGTGCCATTTTTATTCTCGATATTGTAATGCTTTCAGCTATGCTCATCTTCAAATTACCGCTCCTATTTGTCATTGCATTATGCTTGTTGATGTCTTGTTATGGAGCAGGCTTTTCTGTCATCCCAGCCTACTTAGGTGATGTCTTTGGTACTAAAGAATTAGGAGCTGTTCATGGATATGTACTGACAGCATGGGCTGCTGCCGGAGTTGTTGGACCATTACTATTATCATTAACACATCAACTGTTCCACAATTATACTTTGACATTAGCTGCCTTTATTTTGATTGATCTATTGGCACTGCTAATCTCATTCTGGATACAACGAGATTTCATTAAAGCCAGCAAATTAATAAAAAGCAAATCATAAAAAACTACTTTAAAGCGCATTAAATTATTAAAAACTAAGACAAAATTGCATAAAAAAGAGTCTAAAACAGCATGAGCCGTAAAGTGCAACACAAAAGTTAGACAAAATTGAATATTTTTAAACTGCTAAGGCATGTTCCCTGTATTCGCAGGGAGTCATGCCTTTTGTTTTCTGCGATATTCGTCGATTGTTAAACCGGTTCTGTTGCAAAGTTTTCCAAAAAATCTATTTTAGTGTAAAATTGAGAAAAAAGAAGATGTCTTAAAAGAATTTGAAATTAAGCTCTATTTTTTTTCAAAAAGGGGGATTGGGGGACACCACCAAAAATAAAAATATTCGTCTGAAACAAACAAAAATAAAATTGGAAATTTTAGGTTTTGTGAGTGAAAGATGAATTATTTTTAGTGTAAGTGTAGCCACACTTGCGAAGTTCACCACAATACTTTATAACGTTTTTATTTACATGAGCAAAGCGAGTTTTTCCAACACGTTTAATCTAAAATATTGGCAATTTATACCATGATTTTCATGGTATATAAGTGCGCCCTTAGGAAAATAATTTGAATATATTTCAGATTTTCAATCTGACTGCTTCTGTCATCGAGCAGACCAATGAAGTCTAATCAAAAGGCTTGCCAACACAAACCGTTGACAAGCCTTTTGGTTAGGGATATTTTTTTATTTTCTTTTAATACCATACTTTGTTAAATATCGTTTTAGTGTACTGACTGGAATTTTAGTATGATGTTCAATTTCTTTTAAAGTATATTCTTTTGATTGATATAGATTAAACGCTCTTTGTAGTAAAGGGTCGTCTTTTTGAAAGGTACTTTTTCTTCCAGTAAATCGTCCTTTTTTCTTTGCTAACTCAATCCCTTGTGCCTGCCTTTCCTTAATTCTTTTCCGTTCGCTTTCCGCTTGATATTTGTATAATTCAACGACTAAATTATTAATTAATCGTCTCAAATTTTCGTCTTCAATCCCATTCATTGAGGGCAAGTTTAAGACTTCCAGCGTAGCTCCTTTTTGTTGAATGGCATTCATAATCTCTGTAAGGTCTTTATTGTTCCGCCCTAAACGGTCTAACTCCGTTACAATGACAATATCCCCCTCACGCAGATAGTCCAGCATGGCTTGTAATTGAGGACGTTCGGTGGATTGTCCGCTTGCTTTATCTGAAAAGACCTTAGAAACGCTCTGTAACGCTTCTAATTGTCTATCTAGGTTTTGTTCTTTGCTACTCACTCGTGCATAACCAATTTTACTCATAAATCACACTCCCTATTTTGGCAAACTCTAATGAGCCTTTACAAATCCTATTATACCACAAAATAAAAGTAGACCATTAGAGTGTACTCAAATGAGCTGTTTCACTTCCAAAATTGATTTTCCATACCCCCACTATAAACATTTAGAACTCATATTTCGGTTCTGTTGCAAAGTTTGAAAATCAAACCTAAGATTTCTAACCTCTCATGTTCTTAAGCCGGTATACCCATTAAGACTTTTATTTCAGTTGATACTGAAAATCCGAAGAGCATTCCATTTCTTCAGTTCTTTTTGTATATTCATTGGAGGGGTTATATTGATAAAAAATAAGAAAACAGCCCCTATTATCTAAATGTTAGATAATAGGGGCTGTTTTTATTGTATTTCTAAGGGGCTATTATCTAATTATAGACCCTAAACAAACATCTTTTGTAAAAAGCCTTTTTTCTGTTCCTTGAGTAGATCTAACTTACGTTGATGAAGAGCGATAGTATCATCTAACCGTTTGTAGAAGGCACCTATTTTCTTTTGTTCCTCAATTATCGGAACAAAAGAAATGAAATTTTCTACACTGCCTTTAGAGATATTCAGTTGTGACATTCCAGCTCCTTGTGCCTTGAAATAATATTGGTGTGCATTGATATAAGAGAACAGAAATTGTGGATCAGCGGTTGTATTTGGTCTCAATAAAGCAACACGTTGATTAAGAACAAACCTATCATCTTCCGGTATCAACGCAACACGTCCCAATAAATCACCATGACCAACGTCACTAAGAATCATAACTAAATCATCTTTCTGGAGAGTATCATCTGCTTCATCAATAAATTTACCCGAATGTTTTAAACCACCTGAAATAGAGATAGAATTTAGGTTTATCAATTCAAGTTTTCCGCTCGTAGATTGCTTATCTTCATGACTCTTACCGTTCTTATAATTCGTCATTGATGATAACTTACGCTCTTCCCAAAAACCCCGCAAATCGCAATTCAGGAACTTTGGCACCATTTTTAGGGAACATTTTTTGTAAGTAGCCTTTTTTCTGTTCCTTGAGTAAATCCAACTTACGTTGATGAAGAGTGATAGTGTTATCGAGTTGTTTGAAGAACGAGCCGATTTTTTGTTGCTCGTCGATATCCAATGGGACAGTTATAGATAGTCCTTTTAATGATTTTTGACTAACCCCTTTAGCAGTTCCACCGCTTGATAATGCTGATAAATTATTGAAAACTAAAGGAGATTTTAATAATACAGCTAAGAAGTCATTAGTCATCATATCTTCTTTGGTCTCAAATGCTACAGTTCTTTGACTTAAAATATATCCGTTATCATCAGGTACTTGAGCGACATTTCCCATAGGAGCCTCTGTTGTAAAGAGAACCTGTCCTTTTTTTAGTTCTCTTCCTGACATCCATTTTCTGTATAATTTCTCATCACCATAGTGAGCATCAGCTAACGGATCAATATATCCATTTTTTACGTTCAAAGCGGATAAAGCTAAATATCCAGAATCACTCCAGTCCATGCCTAACTTTTTAGGAGTTCTACCTCTAAAATCTATTGTTGAAGCTATACTTTCAAAAAACTTACGCTGTTCCCAATCATCCGTAAATCCTTTAAATCGCAATTCTGGAACTTTCTTTTTAAGTGAATCATCTATTTTCGCCATAGTCCCCACCATTTTCTTGGTTTTTCTTGTTCTTCTATCCTTTTTTGGTCTTTGATTTGTTCCTGCAAATTTTCCAACTTCTCTTTAAGAGCGTTCACTTCATATTTATATTGATTATCTAAGTGTTTGAATTCTGTTTCCTGTGTAGGCATTTTAAGAGCTTTTAAGTCATTGATTTCTGACTTATACTCATCAAGTAACTTTTTATCCTGCAAGGCTAAACGTTGTTGCTGGTCTAACAAATTTTGCGTTTGCTTTTGAGATTCCAACAATTGTTTATTGACTTCTTTCAAGTCTATAATTTCTTTTAATAAATGATTGTTAAAGGCAAAAACATCATTATTTTTTTGCCTTTTTTTTGTTTCGTCATTTATATTTTTTTGCCTTTTTTTTGTTTCGTCATTTATATCTTTAGCTTTATTTTTCTTTATTCTACCTGATATAAACATTTGCTCTTCAATGTTTAATACTACAATGCCACTTTCGTTTTTTTGCCTTTTTTTTGTCGGCAAAAATTTAACATGATACTGCAAATTTTGCTTTGAAACTCCTAACTCATCAGCCAACTCTTTAATGGTTTTCAAGTTTTCACTCATGGTCTAAGCCCTCACCATTCATTTGTTTTAAAATATCCGATTTAATCTTATCTAATTCTGCTTGTGAGAGTTCTTCGTTATTTTCCGTCATAAAATCTTTTGCGACTGCTTCAACCGTTTTTTGAGACTGTTTAACAAACTTTGTCTTAATAATTTCATGTTGTTTTGTATCACCACTATCGAGATAGCGCATAACAGCCGTTTTAAGGTACTTAACAAGGTTTGGTTTAGAATAGTCCAATTTCTTGTTTGAAACGTATTCTAGGTGTTTTTTGACACCTTGTAATCCTACTATTTCTTCAAGTTGTTTATAGAGTGGATAAACTTCAAGTTGAAGATTAGCCATTAAAGTAATATCTTGCATATCAAATGGAGATAATAAACTACTTTCTAAAAGACTAGTGGTATAGAGACTTTGCATTGCTTCAGCAAATAAAGCCTGTTGATTCACTTCCTTATTTATCTTATCTTGTAAATAATCAGGGTCTTGTTCTCTTGCTTTATACTCGCCATTTAATTCTTGTGTTTGCTCTTTTTTAGAAATATGAAACTGTATACGGTCGATTGAACGTCCTACTTTGAGTTTTTCATAAGACACGTTAAAATGCGTGTGTTCGTTTATTTCTTTTAAAGAATTTTTCAATACATAACTATCAAAATCTTTAAATGTTTTATACAAGTTAATTGTATCTGTCATTATTCTTAATTCTTTGATTGAAATAGACGGATTTTGATAGACTTCAAGCTGTTCTTCTCTCCGTCCACCTTTAAAGCTGTAATGCTCGTATTGGTTATAATTCATAGATAACCACTTGTAGAGGATAATAGAATACTTGCTATTCAACTCCATAACATCAGACAAGGCATACTGCGTGAAATTCTTCTTTAACTCAATCAGATAGGGCATAATTTGAGGTTGAAATTGTAAAATTACTTCGTCAGTATAATCAGTCCATTTGATATAAGGGATTGGCACGATACTTTCATATTCGATACCTAGTTCTTTATTTGCTTTAATATTAAAATAGGCTTGTTTCTGCATAACTTCGATTGCTTGCTTAAAGCGACTGTGTTTATTGCTATCATTCACTTTAAAGAAAGTAAAGAGTTCCGATTTTGAAAGATAGATGATATTATCCTTTGGTGGATTGTCCGTATCAATACAAGATACTGCTAACTCAAAAATCTTTAACGGTATTTTGTCCATTTTCGCAACTGATGAGATTAAATCGTTGTGCTGTACAACTTTTCTTTTTTGGATTTCGTCCATATGGCACACCTGTTTCTTGTTAGGATTTGTTAAATCGGTTATAATAGGTATATAAAGTTATTCCTTTGTGAATGATTTTGGTTGGCATAGAGAAAAACATTTAGTCGTGATATTTCTCTATGCTTTTATTATACCACAACATAGGGTAACTCAGTAGTTTTTTTCCCTTATATACATAGTTTTTTTTCCTTATGTACATAGTTTTTTTCCCTTATATACATAGTTTTTTTCCCTTATATAATTCTTTAATCCATTGTAAACACTGACTTTTTTTTCACGCAAAAGAACAAAAGATAAATATATATAAGATAAATAAAGAATAGGCGTAGCCTACTTCTTATTTTTTTTGAAAAATGAAAATCAAGGTCAAAATCAACCAGTAACAAAAAAACAGACTGAGCAATTTGGATATTGCTCAGTCTGTTTTTTTAGATCGTGTTCATAGATCTTCTGTTTTAATCTCGTAATAACCCTCGTAATAATAACTGGCATCAATTCCTTTAAAGAATTGTTTTTTACCTAGGTCATCGGTCAAAGCTTCTTGAATCAAATACTTTAATTCATTGGTACTGACTGTACTACGGATCATGGCATTTAAATACTCATCCTTATCAATTTGATTCCAATCTACGATTTTACCTAATTTATTTTTAAGAATTAGATCTAACCATATCCGAGTTGCACGGCCATTACCTTCTCTAAACGGGTGGGCTACATTCATATCCGAGTACTTATCAATAATTTCATCGAATGTTTCTTGAGATAATTTGTCAATATACTCTAGTGTTTGCGCTAAAAAAATACGTGGCGCAAATTGAAAGTTCCCTTTCGCAATATTCACTTCTCGAGTTTTCCCTGCAAAATCGTAAATATCTTGGAATAGAAACTGATGAATATCAGATAAGCCTTTAAACGTCCCGATTTCCAGTTCATCCAGTTTCCCAGATTCAAACAACTCTTTGGCTCTCGTTTTCGTTAAGATTTCTTCTTGCTTAGCTAACTCTGCTGAATTTGTTAAACCTAATTTATTGTTTAAAACCACAGGATTACCTCACTCTCTATTTTTTAGGAAAGATTCTTTTGAAAATTTTTGGACGTTGATCTAACCATGTTGTCGCTGTATACATCAATCGAAAACTGCCATAAATTCCAGCACTAATTAAACCAAAACCACCTAATCCAAAAACGACTGCGCCATAAGGATGTTTAGGTTTTATCTCAATCACCGTATCATACAAAATATGCAAGCCCCAACCATCCCAGATACCTGTATAAATCCATCTTCCTACTAAAATTCCGACAACCAAGAAACACAAAAGACAAACAATATTCGCAATCAGAATACAGTAACGTTCGACAACCTCACTTTTGCGATCTGCTTTTATCTGCTCTTTTTGTTCATTAATTTCTTTTTTCAAAGCGATTAATTCTTGTTTTTCAACTTGAATTTCTTTCAGTATGTCCACTTTTAACTGTTCTGCCTCTAAACGATGTAGCTGTTCTTGAATAGCGGATTCAATTTTTTGATTCGCAACAGATTCTATTTTTTCTTGGTAGTCCCTAAAATCTTTATTGACTTCTTGACGGACTAAGATTTCTAGTTCAGGAACGTTACTGAAATCAATTTTGCCATTTTTATAAGCATTTAATACTTGAACAATGAGTTGTTCATCTTTATTCATAGACTCATCCCCCGATCATGATCTTTTGTTGGTTTCTTTTCGGACTGTACGTCTCTATTCGCTTGTTTTTCTAGGCTTTTCTGTTGTTCTAGCTTGTAATTTTTCATATCCTTTGAAAAGCGACGTTCAAAATCATCGAGTATTTTCTCTTTGGTTTGCTTTAATTTTCTTGTAACGAGTTGAGTAAGCTCTGGTACTCGTCCTGCAAGCTGTTTGATTGTGTCAATAAATCGATTAATTTTTGATTCTCGTTTGAGAGATTCTGATTTTCTTGGTTCAATTGCTTGTTCAAGGCTAACAATTTCTGATTCTCTTTGTTGAGTGTCTCGCTCAAGCGGAGTAATCGCTGGTTCTCGTTGTTCAAAAGCGCTAAATTCGTTTTGTCTTGTTCGGTTTTCCAACTCATGTAAAATAGTTTCCCTTCCAAAGTCAGAGCCCAAACGTGTCTCTCGTGCTCTCCTTTGCTTGTTATTGGCGTCTAAAAAGGCATATGAGAACGTTTGGCCTCTTTCTGATAGAATTACCCCATAAGTAGATAGGCGTTCTTTAAACGCCTCGTATGAGCTCACAGAGACGTCTTGAAGCGATTGGTTGATTCTTCCTCTCAAATCATCCATGTAAGAATACTCATTTTTTGCGAGCAGTTCTTTCTCAGTATCTGTTTGTCGCTCTTTTGGTGGTTCTAAAATATACCAGTTTTCTCGAAAAGCGATTTGGTCATTCAGTTCTCGTGCTCGCTGAACACTTTCCCCTTTTTTTTCTCTTAATTTCTTTCCTGTTTCTAAATTTACCTTATTGACAATGATATGGTTGTGTAAGACATGATTTTTTCCATCTAAATGCGTATATACAGCGCTTTGATGGTTGGGATAAAGTTTTTCTGCTAACTCCACCCCTAAATCATTAGCTTTTTGCCAATCATTTTGTATTTTCGGATTTAGTTCATTTAAGGCAAAAGATTGCGTAATGCGTAAGACTTGATTGGATTCTTTCGTTTGGTTATGAAGTTGTCGAACAACATCAAATTGTTCTTTGGCGATAAAGGGATCAATCCCGTTGGTTCCACCCACGGCAACTGCTCGACACTTTGCCAGTTCAACAGGACGTTCCAATTGATTGTCTTGCAACCACTGTTCTGTTTTTTCATGCATGGGTCTATCGTGACCTAAGGCATAATTAATGGCGCTCGCTGCACTTGCGCCATTGCTTATTTTTGCAATTGTTGCCATAACTCTTGATACCCCTTTTGAGCTTGGGCGAGCACACCATATGTATAGCGTAAAGCCTCGATCAGCTCTTTATCTTGGTTCTCCATTCGATCGAATTGATTCAGTTTCTTGGCGATTTGATTTAAATTCGTTCCTTGTTTCGATAGTTCTAACAATAAAGATTTTGCTTGGTCATGTTCGAGATAAGGTTTTTTTAGATGGGATTTTTGAGCTAATTTTTTTGCATAAAGATTTGGAGAGAGTCCATACGTTTCTCCTGATATTTTTAGCTTTTCATATTGCTCTTCAGATAATCTAAATTGAATGTACTTCGTTTGATTTTGTGATACTTCTTTATGATCCATAAATAGCCTCCTCAAAGATAAAATGCCACAGCGCTCATTCTTCAATCGCCCTTTGTCGTTGATTTTGTAATAAGCATTGCGCCCTATTCGGTTACAATCATTATAACAAAATAGCAAATATAAATCAAAAAATACTGCAAGCTATCACATTGTAATACAAATCACTTCGTTCTCGTATTACAATGTGGCTTGAAAAGGGGGAAGTTTCACTTTCCCCTTTTATCCCCTTTGGATTGTGTCGATTTGCTTTACGCAAACGCCACCTACCCATTTTATAAAAATAAAATGGGCAAAATATCTTTCTTTTTGTCATACAAAAAGAAGAAAAAAAAGAGACGATTTTCTTCTTCCGAAATCGTCCCTCTTTTTCCTAAAACCATGGATGAACGAACAAAAAATCTCTCGTATTTTGTTTGTTCATCCACTAAAAATATGCGAACAGTATGGCTTTATTCAATCCTGTTCTTAAAAGTCAAAAGCATTGAATCGTCCGAGGACGATTCAACAAAAAAAGTAGTCGTTTTTGGATGACTACTAAGTTCTAAACATTCATTACCCAAAATCAATTTGGTCTAACATCGTTTCTCGACTAGCTTGATCTAATCCAAGATACGTTAAGGTCATGGCTTCACTTGAATGGTTTAGTAGATGCATCACTAAACCAATATTATAATTCGACTGCGTATAAACACGGTAAGCGCCTGTTTAACGCATGGTATGCGTTCCTAAGTAATTGATACCTAAAAGATCGCCAACGTGCGCCATGACCTTATAAAAATGCTTTTCAGTGATATGACGCTCTGTCCTCTCTGTCTTTTTTCTCAATTTTACACTAAAATAGATTTTTTGGAAAACTTTGCAACAGAACCAGTTCGTCTATGGTAAGATGTTTGTAGGTCATTTATGGTTACACTCCTTTGTTTTCTTTCGTCGGAAATACAATTTGAGTGTACCATAAATGCCTTTTTATTTTTATAACTTAATTTTACAATTCGCGCCTCTAAAAATATTTTGGTCAACCTTATTTTTT
>SKEI01000418.1_pt1 | contig 13115 bp, 8 predicted proteins | sample 4826701 | NCBI WGS metagenome assembly SKEI01 (sample SAMN11008813, study PRJNA524170) | human gut metagenome | biome: Human fecal sample; material: Feces; isolation source: fecal sample from pouch patient p2, p6, p7, p14 | host: Homo sapiens | place: Israel: Tel-Aviv | collected 2016-08-31 | reverse complement strand
TTGTCCGGCTGAAGATCAGCTCATACCTATCGCACAGTGCCAGACAGTCATCCAGGAGGGATTTATCCTGGGAATCGTAAATGGTGATCTGTATGGCTGTGTTCAATTTGATGCTGCTGATGCTGATAGGCTCCTTCTCGGTGGCAGTGCTGGTGCCAGTGGTATTCTGGCAACCTGTGAAAAGGAGCATTGGACAGACAAGAACTGTGCATAGTATTAAATAGAAGAAACATCGTTGAAAGCGATGTTTTTTTAAATAAAGATATAAAGTTGACATAATCTCTCTCCTGAATTGATGATCGTATGACCGGATGCAGCTCAAAGCTATCTGCCGGATTGTTTATAAAGATAATTTATTATACCACGCATTCTCAAAACCAGAAAGGCTTATGCCTGCCGCAAAAATCATTGTATTTTGCAATAATATAAGATATAATTTCTCCGAAAAAAGAACATATTTGCTATGGATGATATGGATCAGAATGATTGAGTGGATTTTTACAGATAAAAGGAGAAATTTTTTATGATAAAAGTAATTGCAAGTGATATGGATGGCACACTTCTTGGTGATGACCATAGGATCGCACCGGAAACCCTTGCGGCGGTCAGGCGTGCCTGCGATGCGGGAATCCGCTTTATGGTTGCCACCGGCCGGAATTTCCCCGGTGCCATGGAGGAACTGAAGGGAACAGAGCTGACCTGTGATTATGTGGTGAGCAGCGGTGCTGAAGTACGGAATCCGCAGCAGGAGGTTGTAAAGAGTACACCGATCTCTATTGAGCTGTGTGAGGAGGTCTACAATACGGCAAAAAAATACCCGGTATCTGTAGCATTTTTTACGGATCGCTATGATTACCGTATTGGAACAAAGAAAGAAATTGAAGACGGGATCATTCAGCAGATCCGTCTTTTCAATATGGACATAGATACCAGCGAGGAAATTGTCCGGAAATCACCCCAGTACCGCAGGATCGCCGGAAACACGAAAGGGATTTCCGATATCCGTTCCCTGGAGAGCAGCGGTGCGCCGGTATATAAGATCTTCATTTTTGCGGCAGATGTGGAGCAGCTGGAGAAACTCAGCGATGAGCTGAAAGAAAATCCAGCCGTTGCAGTGGCTTCTTCCTTTATATATAATCAGGAGATTACAGCAGTAGAGGCGCAGAAAGGCCCGGTGCTGAAAGAATATATTGAGTCTCTGGGTTATACCATGGATGAGGTGATGGTCCTTGGTGACAGTCTTAATGATTATTCCATGATTTCCATGGATTTCGGCGCAACTGTTGCAATGGAAAACGCAGTTCCGGAGATTAAAAGAGCAGCAAAATACATCACAAAGAACAACAATGAATTTGGTGTGGCCTATGCTATTGATCAGGTTCTGGAACGCCAGGGAAAATAGTTTTTCCCCCTTTTGAAAAAGTGTCATATATATTATAATGTAGAAAGATGAATACAGAAAAGCGAAAGGCTTGCGTTCCTGTGTATGAAGCAGAGTGGAATGAGAAGTTTCGCTTTACAAAAAACACAGACAAAGAGAGGAAATCACGATGAAAAAAATGGAAAATGTTTATATTATGGATCACCCACTGATCAAACACAAAATTTCAATGCTCCGTGATAAAAATACAGGAACAAACGAGTTCCGTAAACTGGTAGAGGAGATCGGTATCCTGATGGGATATGAGGCACTTCGAGATCTTCCTACAGAAGAAGTAAAGGTTGAGACACCAATCGAGACATGTATGACGCCAATGATCTCCGGAAAGAAGCTGGCCATTATCCCTGTTCTCCGTGCAGGCCTTGGAATGGTAAACAGCATCCTGACACTGGTTCCGTCAGCAAAAGTCGGCCATGTAGGACTTTACCGAGATCCTGTAACTCATGAGCCGCATGAGTACTACTGCAAACTTCCGGAATCCATTGATGAGCGTATTGCAGTAATCGTTGACCCGATGCTTGCAACAGGCGGTTCCGGTGAGGCTGCTATTGATTTTGTTAAGAAACAGGGAGGCAGGAATATTAAGTTCATGTGCATCATTGCAGCACCGGAAGGACTGAAACGACTTCACGAGGCACATCCGGATGTACAGATCTACTGTGGTTCCCTTGACAGAGAGCTCAATGAGAACGCTTACATCTGCCCGGGACTTGGAGATGCCGGAGACCGTATTTTTGGTACTAAATAATTTTGGAAAAATCTTAAAAAATACTTGACACACCCGGCACTGTTATGGTATTCTACCTAAGAACGCTGCCGAAGACAGTAGGTGCCGTAAGGCATAAGGATCAAAACGCCTACCGAGGTCCAAGTATTCTGAGTTAAGATTACACAAGGCCTTATTGCGAAGCAGTAAGGTCTTTTTTTAAACAGATTGACTTATTGCGACGGCGGTATACAAAATCTATAAGGAGGTGTACCATTTCATGGCAAAAGTAGAACTGAAACAACCAATCGTAGAAGAGATCTCTAACAGCATTAAAGACGCACAGTCTGTTGTACTTGTAAACTACAGCGGTCTTACAGTTGAGCAGGATACAATTCTTCGTAAAGAGTTAAGAGAAGCTGGTGTTCAGTACAAGGTATACAAAAATACCATGATGCGTCGTGCATTCGAGGGTACAGCATTTGAGAGCCTCAGTGATCATTTACATGGCACAAATGCGATCGCTATCTCCGAGACAGACGCAACTGCTCCGGCAAGAATCCTTGCTAAATATGCAAAACAGTTCCCGGCACTGGAGCTGATCGCAGGTGTAGTTGAAGGTAACTACAATGATCAGGCCGGAATTCAGGCACTGTCCACAATTCCTTCAAGAGAGGAACTTCTTGGAAAACTGCTTGGAAGCATGCAGTCTCCGATCGCAAACTTCGCTCGTGTGCTTAATCAGATCGCAGAGCAGAACGGCGGAGCTGACGCAGCAGCTGCTGAGTAATCCCAGCAACGTGCAATTGGCGGCATAACGACCGCATGATTATTAATTAAAATTTATAAATGGAGGGAAATTAAAATGGCAAAATTAACAACAGAAGAATTTATTGCAGCAATCAAAGAATTATCTGTATTAGAGTTAAATGACCTTGTAAAAGCTTGTGAGGAAGAGTTCGGCGTTTCCGCAGCAGCAGGTGTTGTTGTAGCAGCAGCAGGTGCAGCAGGCGAGGCAGCTGAGGAGAAAGATGAGTTTGACGTAGAGCTTACAGAGGTTGGCGCTAACAAAGTTAAAGTTATCAAAGTTGTTCGTGAGGTTACAGGTCTTGGACTTAAAGAGGCTAAAGCTATCGTTGATGGTGCTCCGAAGGTTGTTAAAGAGGGCGCATCCAAAGCTGAGGCTGAGGACATCAAAACTAAACTTGAGGCTGAGGGAGCTAAGGTTACACTTAAATAATCCAGTCAGAATAAGAGCTTTGAGGCTGTTGTGCCTGCCGGTTTACCGGCGGCACAGCAGCTTTTTTTGTTCCTTGCTTTTTGGGAACAAAAGAAGGATAATGGAAAAAAGAAAGGGGGATGAAATATAAATATGAAAAAGAAAATGTTGGCCGGTGTTCTGGCTGCGGTAGTCGGACTAACTGGAATTCCGGTGCCGACAGCAGCACAGCAGACATCTCAGAAAAAACATACCAATGCAGTTTCAATGATTTCTCCGATGGAGGCGATTCGGGCTCAGAATGCAATAATGAATCAGCAGGAGAAACTCGAAGAGGAAGAAAATGTACCTGCGGAAGAACCAGATCCGTTGGTTATTGACGATAATGGGAGTGTGGTACCTGCTTCTACGGCAGCATGGACAAAAGAAAATCCAGATTCAGAAGAAGATGTAACATCTGGAGAAGCAGAGGATGTTTTTTCGGATGGAAGTACAGAAGTATCGGCAGCCAGTACTGTATTGTCAGATGACAACGGTGAGGAAGATTCAGGTGTGGACAGTATTGGAGATCAGGAAGAGGAATTGACGGATGATGTATCAGAAATAACAGAAACACCGGATCAGGGGAGTGAGACAGAAGCTGAACAGGAAAATGCCGAAGAAATTCAGCAGGAATCAGATGGGGAAAGTGCGGACAGCAAACAGGGCAAAGATACTGTGAATAATCAGTTTATTCAGGAAGATTTTACTGCTGGAGAAACGGAAGATTTTTCTGATGGAAGTGCTTCAGAGGGAAAACAGGGAGTATATCGGACAGTGACGCTTCAAATAAAAGACGGAGAGGACATTACAGCTCCTTTGAATACTCTTTTGTGGAAACTAAAGGATAAGGCTACAGATGAAAATCCGTATAAGATCATTATTCCGCCGGGAAATTATAATCTGACAGGAACTCTCTGCATGTACAGCAATATGTATTTATATGCACAGGGAGCTACGATTACCAAGACCTCTGTGAATAAACATATTTTGCTCCGCTTGGGAAATACGCTGGAATCAGAAGGCGGTTACAATGGTTATCGAAATATAGTTATTGATGGAGGAACCTGGGATTTTAATTATAAGATTGTAAAAGAAAAAGATGCACCAGGAGGTTTTGTGGGTTTCAGCATCGGCCATGCTACTAATGTTACTGTCAAAAATGCTACATTTCTTAATAATCTGAAATCGCATTTTCTGGAATTTGGAGGTATTAAAAATGCCAGGATCACAGGATGTACATTTCGCGGATATTATAAGAATTATGTAAAAGGCGGTCAGGAATGTATTCAGATAGACTGCTGTACAGATGAGAATAATGTTTTTCCACAGTATCAGCCTTATGATGGAACTACCTGTGAAGATTTTGTTATTGAGGATAATGTGTTTGAGGATGTTTTTGCAGGGCTGGGAACCCACAGCATGATGGCAGGAAAGACTTACAAAAGGATTACTGTCAGAGACAATACATTCCATAATGTAAAGAAACGCTGTATAGAATTTCTTAATTATGAAGATTCTGTAGCAGAAGATAATACTATGGTAAATGTGGGGACGGGTGTTGAAGTTTCTGCTGTAAACCTGAAAAATACTCATAAGACGAAGGGGTATAATGGAGGACCTGGAACAAGCGCAAACCGGAATATCCGGGTAACAGGGAATTATATCAGCCTGTCTAAGACTTCCAGCATTGGAGGATATGCATGGATATGCAGCGGCATCAATGTGCTTGGATATAATATGAAAAGAAACGGTGGTGTGATTCCGAAGGGAATTTATTCAATAAAAGGTATTACAGTGGAAGATAACCGTGTTACAGGATATGGCAATGGGATTCGCATGACTCTTTCAGATTCAGGAACTTTGAATAATAACCGTATTAAGGTAAAAAATACCTCTGCGTTTTCCAATCTGGGAATCAGTGCGGAAGACTCCAGGGGGACAGCGATCAGAAAAAATACGGTTTCCGGAACCGCAAATGCAGGTGTTTATGTTTACGATGGGGTATATGTCAAAAAATCCCAAAAGAAAAACATCATCAGCGGAAATGTGGTTTCTGCAGCAGGAGGGGACGGAATTTATCTGGGGTCAATGGCAGCCCATTCTACAGTGGAAAAGAATACTGTAAAATCAACGGGCGGGTCAGGAATCCGTGTAAATGTCGGCAAAAATGTCAATATATTCAGCAACTCTTCTTCAAAAAACAAAAACCACGGAATTAAAATTGAATATGCTACAGGCGGAATACGCGCAAAGAGCAATCGTGTCTTTTCAAATAAAAAAAGTGGTATTCTGATCTGGAAATCAAGAGTAACAGAAATTTCCGGAAATAAAGCGGACAAAAACAAAGGAAATGGTATTTATGCCTATACTTCTGTGATACCGGTAATGAAATCCAACAGTTTCAGCGGAAATGGAAAAATCCAGGCTGTATATGCTAAAAGCTGCAAGGGTTGGACGAGCATTAATCGTCCAGCCTGCAAAAAGATTACAGCTGCAAGCACTGCTATAAACGGAACAGCATCTGGCAGCAGAAGTGTCACTGCTTATGTGCAGAAATCCGGAAAGTTTGTAAAGCTGGGTGTATCATCCGTAAACAAAAAGAAACAGTACGTTATTAAAATAAAGAAGCAAAAAAAGAATACTGCTCTGAAACTTGTCTCAAAAGATAAATACGGAAATACAGTAACAGTAAATACTGTTGTGAAGTAAGTATGTGTGATAAATAAAAGATTCTGTTCCGGATATCCATACATCGTATGTATAGAAGGAACAGAATCTTTTTTTTGAAAAATGTAAAAAAATCAAAAAAAGTGCTTGACACGCTTTTTTTCTTATGTTAAAGTGGAGGATGCTATATTATGGCTAGATATGCCTGCCTAAAAGCCAGGCGGGATCATGTTGTAATAAATAATAAAAAAACAGGGGTGAAACGTCAATGGAAAAAAACAGAATTCGTTCTGTAAAAACTGGAAAAAGCATGCGTATGAGCTACCAGAGACAAAAAGAAGTCCTGGAAATGCCAAACCTGATCGAAGTTCAGAAAGATTCCTACCAGTGGTTTCTTGACGAAGGTTTAAAAGAAGTATTTGATGATATTTCTCCGATCGCAGATTACGGCGGAAAGCTCAGTCTGGAATTCATCGATTTCACATATGATGAAAAAGATGCGAAATATTCCATCGAGCAGTGTAAAGAACGTGACGTGACTTATGCCGCACCTTTGAAGGTTCGAGTAAGGCTGATCAATAAGGAAACAGAAGAGATCAACGAACACGAGATTTTCATGGGAGATTTACCGCTGATGACTGCAACAGGTACTTTTGTTATCAATGGTGCTGAGCGTGTTATTGTCAGCCAGTTAGTACGTTCCCCTGGAATCTACTACGCAATCGCTCATGATAAACTTGGCAAGAGACTGTTTTCCAGTACTGTAATTCCTAACAGAGGTGCATGGCTGGAGTATGAGACAGATTCAAATGATATATTCTATGTACGTGTAGACAGAACAAGAAAGGTTCCGATCACTGTTCTGATCCGTGCGCTGGGCATTGGAACCAATGCTGAGATCATTGATCTGTTTGGTGAAGAGCCAAAGATCCTTGCCAGCTTTACAAAGGATACTTCCACAAACTATCAGGAAGGTCTCCTTGAGCTGTATAAGAAGATCCGTCCGGGCGAGCCGCTTGCAGTAGAGAGCGCAGAGAGCCTTATCATGGCAATGTTCTTTGATCCGAGAAGATATGACCTTGCCAAAGTCGGACGTTATAAATTTAATAAAAAGCTTCATTTCAATAAACGTATCGTAGGCCACAAGCTTTCTCAGGATGTTGTTGATACAACAACAGGAGAGATCCTTGCTGAGGCTGAGACACTTGTTACAAAAGAGCTTGCTGATACATTACAGAATTCCGCAGTTCCGTATGTGTGGATCCAGGGTGAGGAGAGAGAGATCAAAGTCCTTTCCAGCCTTATGGTTGATATCCGTCACTATCTGCCGGAGCTTGAGGATCCGAAGTCCCTGGGTGTTACAGAATTAGTATACTACCCGGTACTCGAAAAAATTCTGGAAGAAAATGACACATTTGAGGACAGATGTGATGCGATCAAGCGTGATATCCATGACCTGATTCCGAAACACATCACCAAGGAAGATATCCTTGCGTCCATCAACTACAATATGCATCTGGAGTACGGCCTTGGAAACGATGATGATATCGACCACCTGGGCAACCGTCGTATCCGTGCTGTCGGTGAGCTGCTTCAGAATCAGTACCGCATCGGTCTTTCCAGACTTGAGCGTGTGGTACGTGAGAGAATGACAACACAGGATACAGAGAGTATTTCTCCGCAGTCCCTGATCAATATCAAACCTGTAACTGCAGCAGTGAAGGAATTCTTCGGATCTTCCCAGCTGTCACAGTTCATGGATCAGAACAACCCTCTTGGAGAGCTGACTCATAAGAGAAGACTTTCTGCACTGGGACCTGGCGGTCTGTCACGAGACAGAGCCGGATTCGAGGTTCGAGATGTACATTACTCCCATTACGGAAGAATGTGCCCGATCGAGACTCCTGAGGGACCGAATATCGGTCTTATCAACTCCCTTGCATCTTATGCAAGAATCAATCAGTACGGTTTCGTAGAGGCTCCGTACAGAAAAATTGATAAAACAGATCCTTCCAACCCGCGTGTAACAGATGAAGTTGTATACATGACAGCGGACGAGGAAGATAATTATCATGTAGCACAGGCGAATGAGCCGCTGGACGAAGAGGGACATTTCCTTCATAAGAACGTTTCCGGTCGTTACCGTGAGGAGACACAGGAGTACGAGCAGCATATGTTCGACTACATGGACGTATCTCCGCGAATGGTATTCTCCGTTGCTACAGCCCTGATTCCGTTCCTGCAGAACGATGATGCGAACCGTGCGCTGATGGGATCAAACATGCAGCGTCAGGCCGTTCCGCTTCTTACAACAGAGGCTCCGGTTGTTGGTACTGGTATGGAGACCAAGACAGCCGTTGACTCCGGTGTATGTGTTGTTGCAAGAAAAGCAGGTACAGTACTTCGTTCCACATCTACAGATATCTCCATCAAGAATGATGACGGAACCAAGGATGATTACCATCTGACCAAATTTATGCGAAGCAACCAGAGCAACTGCTACAACCAGAGACCGATCGTGTTCCAGGGTGAGCATGTTGAGGCTGGACAGGTTATCGCTGATGGTCCTTCAACATCCAATGGTGAGCTTGCACTTGGTAAGAACCCGCTGATCGGATTTATGACCTGGGAAGGTTATAACTACGAGGATGCTGTTCTTCTCAGTGAGAGACTTGTACAGAACGATGTTTATACATCTGTCCATATCGAGGAGTATGAGGCAGAATCCCGTGATACCAAGCTGGGACCGGAAGAGATCACACGTGACGTTCCGGGTGTCGGTGATGACGCTCTGAAAGATCTGGATGAGCGCGGTATCATCCGTATCGGTGCTGAGGTACGTGCCGGTGATATCCTTGTCGGTAAGGTTACTCCTAAGGGAGAGACAGAGCTTACTGCTGAGGAGCGTCTCCTTCGTGCTATCTTTGGTGAGAAGGCAAGAGAGGTACGTGATACTTCCCTTAAAGTACCGCACGGTGAATATGGTATTATCGTAGATGCCAAAGTATTTACAAGAGAGAACGGCGATGAGCTGAGCCCTGGAGTAAATCAGGCAGTACGTATTTATATTGCACAGAAGAGAAAGATCTCCGTTGGTGATAAGATGGCTGGTCGTCATGGTAACAAGGGTGTCGTTTCCCGTGTACTTCCGGTTGAGGATATGCCATTCCTTCCGAACGGACGTCCGCTCGATATCGTGCTGAATCCTCTGGGTGTACCTTCCCGAATGAATATCGGACAGGTCCTGGAGATCCACTTAAGCCTTGCTGCAAAAGCACTTGGCTTCAATATCGCAACACCGGTATTCGATGGCGCAAACGAGGTTGATATCCAGGATACTCTGGAGCTTGCCAACGATTACGTTAATACGGAAGACTTCGAGGAATTCCGTGAGAAATATAAAGATATTCTTGCACCGGATGTTATGCAGTACCTTGATGAGAACAAAGCTCACAGAGCACTCTGGAAGGGCGTTCCTATTTCCAGAGACGGTAAGGTAAGACTTCGTGACGGACGTACAGGAGAGTATTTCGACAGCCCTGTAACAATCGGTCATATGCACTACCTGAAACTGCATCATCTGGTAGACGATAAGATCCACGCACGTTCCACAGGTCCATACTCCCTGGTAACACAGCAGCCTCTGGGTGGTAAAGCTCAGTTCGGTGGTCAGCGTTTCGGAGAGATGGAGGTTTGGGCACTGGAGGCATATGGTGCTTCCTATACACTGCAGGAGATTCTGACAGTGAAGTCTGATGATGTGATCGGACGTGTTAAGACCTATGAAGCGATCATCAAAGGCGACAACATTCCTGAGCCAGGTATTCCTGAGTCCTTTAAGGTTCTTCTTAAAGAGCTTCAGTCCCTTGGTCTGGATGTACGTGTGCTCAGCGAGGACGGATCAGAGGTACACATTATGGAGACTTCTGATTACGGAGATACAGATCTTCGTCATGTCATCGAGGGCGATTCCAGAGGACGCAGAGATGAGGAGTCCTTCGGTAAACACGGCTATACCAAGCAGGAGTTCAGCGGAGAAGAGCTTGTCAATGTAGAAGAAGATGAGGACATGGAAGACGAGGATGACATGATCGAGTTTGAAGAGTCCTTTGATGATGAGGAATAAGAAAGGGGAAAGAATACATGGCAGAAACAACGAACGCCAATGAAACATATCAGCCAATGACTTTCGATGCCATCAAGATCGGACTGGCGTCCCCTGAGAAGATCAGAGAGTGGTCACACGGTGAGGTTTTAAAACCTGAAACAATCAACTACAGAACCTTGAAGCCTGAGAAGGACGGTCTTTTCTGCGAAAGAATTTTCGGACCGAGCAAGGACTGGGAGTGCCACTGTGGAAAGTATAAAAAAATTCGCTATAAAGGCGTTGTCTGCGACAGATGTGGTGTTGAAGTAACCAAATCTGCCGTTCGTAGAGAGCGTATGGGACACATCGAGCTTGCAGCTCCGGTGTCTCATATCTGGTACTTTAAAGGAATTCCGTCCCGTATGGGCCTGATCCTTGACATTTCTCCGAGAACACTGGAGAAAGTGCTTTACTTTGCCAACTATATCGTTCTGGATCCAGCAGACTCCGGACTTATGTACAAACAGGTACTCACCGAGCGTGAGTACCAGGAAGCACGTGAGTCTTACGGTGAGGGATTCCGTGTAGGTATGGGTGCTGAATCCATCATGGAGCTTCTGCAGGCTATTGATCTTGAAAAAGATTCCGAAGAGCTGAAAGCAGAGCTTGTAGATGCAACTGGCCAGAAACGTGCAAGAATCATCAAACGTCTTGAGGTTGTGGAGTCCTTCCGTGAGTCCGGCAACCGTCCTGAGTGGATGATCATGACTGTTATTCCGGTTATCCCGCCGGATCTTCGTCCTATGGTACAGCTGGACGGAGGACGTTTTGCAACATCTGACCTGAATGATCTTTACAGAAGGATCATCAACAGAAACAACCGTCTGAAAAGACTTCTGGAGCTTGGTGCTCCGGATATCATTGTCCGCAACGAGAAGCGTATGCTGCAGGAGGCTGTAGATGCCCTGATCGATAACGGACGCCGTGGACGTCCTGTAACAGGCCCTGGAAACAGAGCTCTGAAATCCCTTTCCGATATGCTGAAAGGTAAATCCGGACGTTTCCGTCAGAACCTTCTTGGTAAACGAGTTGACTACTCCGGACGTTCTGTAATCGTCGTAGGACCTGAGCTGAAGATCTATCAGTGTGGTCTTCCGAAAGAGATGGCTATCGAGCTGTTCAAACCATTCGTTATGAAAGAGCTTGTTGCCAACGGAACTTCCCACAACATCAAGAATGCCAAGAAAATGGTAGAGAAACTTGAGCCGGCAGTATGGGATGTCCTTGAGGAAGTTATCAAGGAGCATCCGGTTATGCTTAACCGAGCACCTACACTGCATCGTCTGGGTATCCAGGCGTTCGAGCCGATCCTTGTAGAAGGTAAGGCTATCAAGCTTCATCCGCTTGTTTGTACAGCGTTCAACGCTGACTTCGATGGTGACCAGATGGCCGTACATCTTCCGCTTTCCCAGGAAGCACAGGCAGAGTGCCGTTTCCTTCTGTTATCACCGAACAACCTTCTGAAACCGTCAGATGGTGGTCCTGTAGCCGTTCCTTCACAGGATATGGTCCTTGGTATCTACTACCTGACTCAGGAGAGACCTGGAAATAAGGGTGAAGGCAAGTTCTTCAAGAGTGTCAACGAGGCAATTCTTGCATACGAGAACAAGGTCATCACACTCCAGACAAAGATCATTGTCCATTGCCATAAGACAATGCCGGACGGAACTGTTTTAAGCGGTAATGTTCAGTCCACACTGGGACGTTTCCTGTTCAACGAGATCCTTCCACAGGATCTTGGATTCGTAGACAGAAGCGTACCTGGAAACGAACTGCTTCTTGAGGTTGATTTCCTTGTTGGTAAGAAACAGCTGAAGCAGATCCTTGAAAAAGTTATCAATACTCACGGTGCAACAAAGACAGCCGAGGTACTTGACTCCGTTAAGGCTATGGGTTACAAATACTCCACACGTGCAGCCATGACCGTATCTATTTCCGATATGACCGTGCCGCCGCAGAAGCCGGAGATGATTAAGCAGGCACAGGATACTGTTGACCGTATCACAAAGAACTACAAACGTGGTCTTATCACAGAGGAAGAGCGTTACAAAGAGGTTGTTGATACCTGGAAGAAGACTGATGATGAGCTTACAAAAGCACTTCTTACAGGTCTTGATAAGTACAACAACATCTTCATGATGGCTGACTCCGGAGCCCGTGGTTCCGATAAGCAGATCAAGCAGCTTGCCGGAATGCGTGGATTGATGGCTGATACAACCGGTCATACAATCGAGCTCCCGATCAAGTCAAACTTCCGTGAAGGTCTTGACGTACTGGAGTACTTCATGTCCGCTCATGGAGCCCGTAAAGGTCTTTCCGATACCGCTCTTCGTACAGCCGATTCAGGATACCTGACAAGACGACTTGTTGACGTATCCCAGGATCTGATCGTTCGTGAGGCAGACTGCTGTGAGAACAGAGCAGAGATCTCAGGTATGGTTGTTCGTGGATTCATGGACGGAAAAGAAGAGATCGAGAGCCTTCAGGAGCGTATCACAGGACGTTTCTCCTGTGAGACAGTTAAGAATAAAGACGGAGAAATCCTTGTTAAAGCAAACCACATGATCACACCGAAGCGTGCAGCCCGTATCATGAAAGAGGGCGTAAGCAACCAGACAGGCGGACCGATCGACAAACTGAAGATCCGTACTATCCTTTCCTGTAAGTGCAAGGTTGGTGTCTGCGCAAAATGTTATGGTGCAAACATGGCTACCGGTGAGCCGGTACAGGTTGGTGAGTCTGTTGGTATCATCGCAGCACAGTCTATCGGTGAGCCAGGTACACAGCTGACCATGCGTACTTTCCATACCGGTGGTGTTGCCGGTGGAGATATCACACAGGGTCTTCCTCGTGTCGAGGAGCTTTTTGAGGCAAGAAAGCCGAAGGGTCTTGC
>SKEI01001431.1_pt1 | contig 13120 bp, 9 predicted proteins | sample 4826701 | NCBI WGS metagenome assembly SKEI01 (sample SAMN11008813, study PRJNA524170) | human gut metagenome | biome: Human fecal sample; material: Feces; isolation source: fecal sample from pouch patient p2, p6, p7, p14 | host: Homo sapiens | place: Israel: Tel-Aviv | collected 2016-08-31 | reverse complement strand
ATGTCAAACGTCTTGCCAGTGATCTGGGTGTTGCTCAGGTCAAGGTTGTGGCAAACAAGGTAAGAAATGAGGAGGATGAGGAATTTATCCGTTCCAGAATCCCGGCAGAAGACCTTCTTGGCATGCTCCATTACAACACGGAGGTTATAGATGCTGACCGTCAGGGAAAATCCCCTTATGATTTCAGTCAGACCGTAACAGCTGAGATCACAAAAATAAAAGAAAAGATTGATCAGAATTCAAATCTGTAAAAACAGGAGGTATTAAGGTGACTTTATTTGATAGAGTTTTTAGCGGAAATGATGCTGTATTTGGTTTAACAGAGGGCGCTATCGACGGAGCAATCGCTCAGTACGGCGAAGACAAAGCTGTCAGCTTCCCGAATACCGCATACAGCCTTCCATGTTACTACGCTGTAAAAGGAACAAAAGTTACAACTTTAAAAGAATTAAAAGAAGCTCTTGGTGTTGTTAAAACACTTATGACAAGAGAAAAAAGATTAAATGATGCATTCATGTCTGGTGTTGCCACAGCACTCTGCGCAGAATTCATCGAAGTTCTGAAATACATTGATGGTGCAACACCATACGAAGAACCATGCTACGGACATCTTGCAGATGCAGTTATCCGTGAACTTGGTGTACCGCTTGTAACAGGCGATATCCCTGGTGTAGCAGTAATCCTTGGATCTGCTCCTACAGTAGAAGAAGGCGTTGCTCTTGTTAAGAGTTATCAGGCACAGGGTATCCTGGTAACACTGGTTGGCGGAATCATCGACCAGGTTGCAGAAGCAGGAATGAAGACAGGTGCAAACGTACGTGTTATTCCGCTTGGAAAAGACGTTACAGCAGTTATCCATGTAGTATCTGTAGCTCTTCGTGCAGCTCTGATCTTCGGTAACGTAACACCTGGAGATGCAGGCACACTGATGAAATACACAATGGACCGTGTACCGGCATTCGTTAACGCATTCAAACCTCTGGATGATGTTATCGTAGCCTGTGGTGCAGGTGCTATCGCACTTGGATTCCCGGTTATTACAAACGAAACAGAAAATATCTTCCGTGTACCAAAGAGCCTGATCGTTCAGGAAGACGTAAGCAAATTCAATGCTACATCTCTTGAAGCACGTGACATTAAGATCAAGATTACAAATATCGATATTCCGGTTGCATTCGCATCTGCATTCGAAGGTGAGATCATCCGTCGTAAAGATATGCAGGTTGAATTCGATGGTTCCCGTGTAGACTGTGCAGAGCTTGTACAGACATGTGACGCTTCTGAAGTAGAAGATCACAAGATCACAGTAGTAGGACCGGAAGTAGACGACATGGAACTCGGAAGCAAGAACAGCATTGCATATGTTGTTAAAGTTGCAGGCAAGAACATGCAGCCTGACTTTGAGCCGGTTATCGAGCGTAAATTCCACAACTACATCAACTGTATCGAAGGTGTATATCATACAGGACAGCGTGATATGCAGCGTATCCGTATCAGCATTGATGCATTCAATGCAGGATTCAAGATCAAACACATTGGTGAAGTTCTTTACGCATCTGTGAAAAATGAATTTGACGCAGTTGTTGATAAATGTGAAGTTGTTATTTATACAGATCCGGCAGAATGTACAAGAGTACGTCACGAAGTTGCAATCCCGATCTTCGACAAACGTGATGAGCGTCTTGATACTCTGACAGATGAATCTGTAGATGTATATTACAGCTGTATCCTCTGTCAGGCATTCTCTCCAAGCCACGTATGTGTAGTAACACCAGAAAGACTTGGACTCTGTGGTGCCGTTTCATGGCTGGATGCAAAAGCAACACATCAGCTGGATCCTAACGGACCTTGCCAGGTAATCACAAAAGAACGTCCGATCGATGAGAACCTTGGTTCTTACGAAGACGTTGATGAAGCAGTTCAGAAATTCTCACAGGGTGCTCTGGAGCACGTTACACTGTACTCCATCATGCAGGATCCTATGACATCATGCGGATGCTTCGAGTGTATCTGTGGTATCGAACCATTCTCCAACGGTGTTGTTATTGCAAACCGTGAGTATGCAGGCATGACTCCTCTTGGAATGACATTCCCGGAAATGGCATCCATGACAGGCGGCGGTGTTCAGACACCTGGATTCATGGGACATGGAAAACATTTCATTTCTTCCAAGAAATTCATGAAGGCTGAAGGCGGTATCGAGCGTATCGTATGGATGCCAAAAGAACTGAAAGAATTCGTTGCTGAACGTCTGAACAAGACAGCACAGGAACTTTACGGAATTGAAAACTTCACAGATATGATCGGTGATGAAACAGTAGCAACAGATCCGGAAGCACTGGTTGAATACCTTACAGAAAAAGGACATCCGGCACTGGCTATGGATCCAATGATGTAATCCCCTCGAGGGCCAGGAGTGCTTGCACTCCTGACCCGGGGGATTAATCTGGAAATCGAATCACAGCGTAAAGTTGCGTAGCAACGGGCTGCGAGAGATTTTCAGATTTAGCATGGAAATGGCGTAAGCCATAACATGCGTTTGACTCGGAATATTTCCAGACGTAAAGCTGTTGCAAACAGCGAGTCGCAGGGAAAATTCAGGGTTTGTAACTTACGCAAACATGAAATGCTTCGCAGGGAACGCGGCTTTGTAAACATTTCAGGTTTAATAAATCAAAGAGTGGAGATGTGCACATGTTAATCAACAGAATCTTTAATGGAAATGATGCAGTATATGGCCTGACCGTCAATGCTGTGGACGAAGCAGTCAAAGAACATGGCGCAGACAAACCAGTGGGCTTTCCCCATACGGCATATTGCCTGCCATGTTATTACGCAGTAACAGGCGTAAAGGTCAAAACATTGGGAGAATTAAAAGAGGCCCTGGGCGTTGTAAAGACACTCATGACCAGAAATCATGAGCTGGACGACGCACTGATGTCAGGGGTAGCAACCGCACTCTGCGCAGAATTTATTGAAGCTCTGAAATATCTGGATGGAGCGGAACCATACAGCGAGCCGTGTTATGGACATCTTGCAGATTCAATTATCCGTGAGCTTGGAGTACCGCTTGTAACGGGTGATATCCCTGGCGTTGCTGTTATCCTTGGATCAGCTCCGACTGCACAGGAAGGTGTTGATCTGATCAAGAGTTATCAGAAACAGGGTATTCTTGTAACACTGGTTGGCGGTATTATCGATCAGGCAACAGAACTTGGACTGAAGATGGGGTATAATGTAAGAATCGTACCACTTGGCAAAGATGTAACATCTGTTATTCATGTAGTATCTGTGGCAATCCGTGCAGCACTGATCTTTGGTAATGTAACACCTGGAGATGTCGGCGCATTGCTTACATATACAAAGGACAGAGTTCCGGCTTTTGTAAATGCTTTCAAACCAATTGATGATGTCATTCTTGCGGCAGGTGCAGGTGCAATCAAACTCGGCTTCCCAGTTATTTCCAATGAAGATGAGAATATCGTAGAAGTTCCGGGCGCATTGATCGCATGCCCGGATGTGGCTGATTTCAATAAGGTTTCACTTGAAGCAAGGGGTATCAAGATCAAAATTACAGATATTGATATTCCGGTTGCATTTGCATCTGCATTTGAAGGTGAGATCATCCGTCGTAAAGATATGCAGGTTGAGTTTGATGGCTCACGTGTAGACTGTGCAGAACTTGTACAGACAAAGAATATGGATGAAGTAGAAGACCACAAGATCACAGTTGTAGGTCCTGAGGTAGATACTTTTGAAGAAGGCAGTAAACACAGCCTTGCTTATGTAGTTGAAGTTGCAGGTAAGAAGATGCAGCCTGACTTTGAACCGGTTATCGAACGTAAATTCCACAACTACATTAACTGTATTGAGGGAGTTTATCACACCGGCCAGAGGGATATGTTCCGTATCCGAATCAGCAAAGATGCATTCAATGCCGGATTCCGGGCAAAACATTTTGGTGAAGTGCTTTATGCACAGGTCAAAAATGAATTTGAAGCAGTTGTTGATAAATGTGCGGTTACAATTTACACAGATCCTGCAGAATGTACCAGAATCCGTCATGAAGTTGCAATCCCGACATTTGACAGACGAGACGAACGTCTGGATACTCTGACAGATGAATCTGTAGATGTATATTACAGCTGTATCCTCTGTCAGGCATTTTCTCCAAGTCATGTATGTGTAGTAACACCAGAAAGACTTGGACTTTGCGGTGCCGTTTCATGGCTGGATGCAAAAGCAACACATGAACTGGATCCGAACGGACCATGCCAGGTGATCACAAAAGAACGTCCGATCGACGAGAATCTTGGCTCTTATGAAGATGTAGATGAAGCAGTTCAGAAATTCTCACAGGGAGCTCTGGAACATGTTACACTGTATTCTATCATGCAGGATCCTATGACATCCTGTGGATGTTTCGAATGTATCTGCGGAATTGAGCCGTTCTCTAACGGCGTTGTTATTGCAAACCGTGAGTATGCAGGTATGACACCACTCGGAATGACATTCCCGGAGATGGCATCCATGACAGGCGGTGGTGTTCAGACACCTGGATTTATGGGCCATGGAAAACATTTCATTTCTTCCAAGAAATTCATGAAGGCTGAAGGCGGAATTGAGCGTATCGTATGGATGCCGAAGGAACTGAAAGATACTGTAGCAGAACGTCTGAACAAGACAGCACAGGAACTTTACGGAATTGAAAACTTCACAGATATGATCGGTGATGAGACAGTAGCAACAGATCCGGAAGCGCTTGTAGAATTTTTAACAGAAAAAGGCCATCCAGCCTTGTCAATGGACCCAATGATGTAGTATAATATATACGTTTATTAATTAAGAGGAGGCTTATGAGAAATGCCGTTTAATCAGAAACCACAGAAATTTAACGCAAAGATCAACTCTGTCACAATCGGTAACGGAGACAAGACTGTGACTATCGGAGGAGAAAACTCCTTCCCATTTTATAGCTTTGACGCACCAACAGAAAACGCACCGAAGATCGGTGTTGAGATTTCTGACCTTGGACTGGACGAATTTTCCGAAGGCGTAAAGGCTTACTATGAAGGTGCAACTACTATGGCTGATATCGCTAAAAAAGCAGCAGCTATAGAAGGTGCAGATTTTGTTGCCCTGATTCTGGATGGTGGAGACCCGAATGGAGCAAACAAATCTGTTGAAGAACTTATCGGGGTTGTTAAAGAAGTAGCAGATGCTATCGACTGTCCACTGGTTGTAGAAGGCTGCAAGAACGTAGAGAAGGATGCGGAACTTCTCCCGAAAGTTGCAGAAGTACTTCAGGGAAGAAATGCACTTCTTCTTTCCGAAAAAGAAGAAAACTACAAAGCAATCGGTGCAGCAGCAGGTCTTGCTTATAATCAGATCGTTGGTGCTGAATCAGCCGTTGATATCAACCTTGCAAAACAGCTGAACGTTGTTACTACACAGCTTGGTGTTGATGCGAAGAAGATCGTTATGAACATCGGTAGTGCAGCAGCTGGTTACGGATATGAGTACGTAGTATCTACTATGGACCGTATCAAAGGTGCAGCATTAGGACAGAACGACAATATGCTGCAGATGCCTATTATTACACCTGTATCCGCAGAGACATGGGCAGTTAAAGAAGCAACAGCTTCTGAAGCTGATATGCCTGAATGGGGATCAGCAGATGAGCGTGGAATCGATATGGAAGTTATGACTGCTGCAGCTGACCTTGCAGCTGGTTCTGATGCCGTAATCTTAAGACATCCGGAATCAATTAAGACTATTTCCAAAATGATCAAAGCACTTGTGTAAATAATAGGAGGAATAATTAGCTATGGCACTGAATGGTATTCAGATTTTTAAATTAACACCAAAGAAAAACTGTAAGGAATGTGGATGTCCGACATGTATGGCTTTCTCCATGAAAGTTGCACAGGGCGCAATGAAAATTGAACAGTGTCCACATATGTCTGACGAAGCACTGGCTTCCCTTTCTGAGGCAACTGCTCCGCCGATGAAGACAATCAAGATCGGAACAGGCGATGCAGAGTTCACACTCGGTGGAGAAACTGTTCTGTTCAGACATGAAAAAACATTTGTAAGCAAACCAAGATATGCTGTATCTCTCTGCACATGCATGGATGATGCAGAAGTTGAGGCTAAGCTTGCAGAAATCCCACATGTAGACTATGACCGTATCGGTGAAAGAATGCATGTAGAACTTGTATACGTGAACTGCGATGCAGAAGCAGATGCTGCTAAATATACAGCACTTGTAGAAAAAGCAAAAGGTCTGGGAAGAACTCTGATCCTTGGATGCACAGATCCAGAAATCGCAAAAGCAGCTCTTGAAGTATGCAAAGATGGCAAACCGGTTCTTAACGGAGCAAACGCTTCCAACTATGAAGCAATGAATACTGTTGCAACAGAGGCAGGAGTAGTTCTTGGAGTATCCGGAAAAGACATCAACGAGCTTTACGATACCGTAGCAGCTCTTGAAAAACTTGGCAACAAAAACCTTGTTCTTGATACAACAGGTGCTGACATCAAAGAAACATTTGCAAATACTGTAATGGTTCGTCGTGCAGCTCTGAAAGATCAGGACAGAACATTTGGATATCCATCCATCGTTAACCTGGTTAAACTTGCCAAAGGTGATCATCATTTACAGGCAGCACTTGCTTCCGTATTTACAATGAAATATGGTTCCATCATCGTTATGGAACAGATGACATATGCAGAGGCTCTTCCACTGTTTGGTCTTCGTCAGAACGTTTATACTGATCCACAGAAACCGATGAAAGTAGAGCCGGGTATCTACCCACTCAACGGTGCAGATGAGAATTCTCTCGTTGTTACAACCGTAGACTTTGCTCTTACATACTTCGTAGTTTCTGGTGAACTGGAACGTTCCGGTGTACCGCTTAATCTTGTTATCAACGATGCAGGCGGACTTTCCGTACTGACATCCTGGGCAGCTGGTAAATTCTCCAGCACCAGCATTTCTGAGTACATCAAGACAGAAGTTGAGCCGAAAGTAAAATGCCGTAAACTCGTTATCCCTGGTAAAGTAGCTGTTCTTAAGGGAGACCTTGAAGCAAAACTTCCGGGATGGGAGATCATTGTAGGACCTAGAGAAGCAGTTCAGCTTGTGAAATTCTTAAAAGATATGCAGGCATAAGCCGGCATAAAATATAATTTTTCTCAGGGAGGAGGAAACTTCCCTGAGACATTAAAAACCATGTAAAGGAGAACACAGGTATGGCAAAATTTGTTACTATTGGAGAGAGACTTTCCACAACAGCACCAGCAGTTAATAAAGCATTTACAGAGAGAGATCCTGAGCCGATCCTCAAAAGAGCAAAACAGCAGCTCGATGCAGGTGCTACATACCTCGATGTAAATATCGGACCAGCAGAGAACGATGGACCGGAACTGATGAAATGGGCTGTAGAGCTTCTGCAGAGCAACTTTGACAATGTTCCGCTTGCACTGGATACTTCCAACGTTGCAGCTATCGAAGCTGGTATTTCTGTATACAATCGTTCCAAAGGAAAACCGATCGTAAACTCCGCTGATGCTGCAGGAAGAATCGGTTATGTTGATGTTGCAGCTGCTAACGATGCAATCGTTATCGCTCTTTGCAACGGTGAAGGAATTGCAAAAGACAATGATGAACGTATGATGTACATGCAGACTCTGATGGAGAGAGGTATGGAACATGGTATGGACGTTGAGAACGATATGTGGTTCGATCCGTTATTCCTGGTTATCAAAGGAATGCAGGACAAACAGATGGAAGTTCTTGAATTCATCAAAATGATCTCTGATATGGGAATGAAGAGCACCGGTGGTCTTTCCAACAACTCCAACGGTATGCCGAAACATATCCGTCCGATCATGGACTCCGCTATGGTAGCTATGGCTATGATGCAGGGACTTACATCCGCAATCGTTAACCCTAACGACCTGCGTCTGATGGAAACAATCAAATCCTGTGATATCATCAAAAATAATTACCTGTACGCAGATTCCTATCTGGAAATCTAATCAGTCTGACTTTTTTACGGCTGTAGATAAAAAAAGGCTGGAGGCTTCGCGGCCTCTGGCCTTTTTTATAAATATCAATAAGTCTGACGCCCAACGCCACAGCTGAAAGACAAGAATATTCACGAGGCGAGAAAGGTGGTTACCGCATGTTTAAGGTGACATTTGCATTTGAAAATGGCAGTGAGGTAGAAGCATTTGCCAATGCGGGGGATAATCTGCTGGAGGTTGCACGTGGTGCGAACGTGGCAATTGATGCACCATGTTCCGGAAACGGAGCCTGCGGAAAGTGTCGGGTGCAGTTAAAAGGCGGAGAACTGGACTCAAAGAAAACTCTTCATATTTCTGATGAAGAATTTGAAAAAGGATGGCGTCTGGCATGCATGAGCAAAATCTGCGCGGATGTGGAAGTACTTGTGCCGGACATCGCATCTGCTTACAAAAGCAGAATGAAAGTGGCAGACTTAAGTTCTAAAGAAGAAATCGCAATTTTTGAAAAAGCAAAAAATCAGGTCGAAGAGACCGGAATTCAGTTAAGAAATAGTCTGGAAGTTGTAGAACTCCAGATGACTGAACCAACACTGGATGATACCATGCCGGATGTTGAGAGACTGACAAGAGCACTTCGCAAATTTATGAATCTGAAACGGATCAGAGTTCCGTATGCAGTTCTCCGTAAACTTCCGGATGTGCTCCGTGCAAGTAAATTTTCAGTGAAATGTGTGGTCCGCGTAACACCGGATGATATGTTTGTCTATGATATTTTTGATGCAAAAGAAGACGTGATCATGGGTGGACTCGCAGTAGATATTGGTACAACAACCGTTTCTGCTGTCATCATCAATATGGCTACGGGTGAAATCCTTGCCAAGAGTTCCTCCGGTAACGGACAGATCCGTTATGGTGCGGATGTTATCAACCGTATCATTGAGACAACGAAACCTGGTGGAATCAAAAAACTGCAGGATGCAGTGATCAAAGAAACGATCAACCCGATGATTCATGAGATGTGCAGAAGCATTCACCTTCCGGAGAATCAGATCTATCGTATGTGTGTGGCTTCCAATACGACAATGAACCATCTGTTTGCAGGAATTAATGCAGATTACCTGCGTACAGAACCATATATTCCGGCTTTCTTTAAAACAAATTCGCTGTTTGCATCAGATGTCGGAATTGAGATCAATGGAGACGCCCATATTATTATGGCACCGAACATTGGAAGCTATGTGGGTGGCGATATCACAGCAGGTACACTGGTAAGTATGATCTGGAACAGACCGGAATTTTCACTGTTTATCGACCTTGGTACCAACGGTGAGCTCGTTTTTGGAAACTCTGATTTTATGATGAGCTGTGCCTGCTCTGCCGGACCGGCATTCGAAGGTGGAGATATCAGCTGCGGTATGCGTGCGACAGATGGAGCAATCGAAGCATGTACCATTGATAAAGAAACCATGGAACCGACATACAAAGTTGTCGGTGATCCTGGAACCAAACCGGTCGGTCTTTGTGGCTCCGGAATCATTGATGTGATCAGTGAACTGTTTATGACCGGAATCATTAATCCGAAGGGCAAATTTGTCCGTGAAGGTAAGCGTGTCCGCCATGACCATTATGGAATGGGCAGCTATGTGATCGCATTTGAGGAAGAGGCAGGATCTGTAAAAGATGTTGAGATCACAGAAGTAGATATCGACAACTTCATTCGTGCAAAAGGAGCTATTTTCTCTGCAATCCGCACGATGCTGTCTTCGCTTGATTTTGATGTATCCATGATTGATGATGTTTACGTTGCCGGTGGTATCGGAAGTGGAATCAACATGCAGAATGCAGTTAATATCGGAATGTTCCCGGATGTTCCGCTTGAGAAATTCCACTATATTGGTAACTCATCACTGACAGGTGCTTATCTGATGCTTCTTTCCACACAGGCCGAGAAAAAGACCTATGAACTTGCAGCAAATATGACATATATGGAGCTTTCGACAGTTCCGACTTACATGGATGAATTCGTGGGAGCATGTTTTATCCCACATACCGATGCATCTATGTTTCCGAATGTGCATCAAAGATGATATCCAAGGGTGAAAAATACAAATGCTGTTCATGCTTGCAGGATAAAGCATTTGTTTAATAACTTAGAAGAGGTGTGTTATGAGTTCTGACGTAAAAACAACAACATTTAGTCCGGCAGAAACAGAATCTGTAGGAGATAAACTGGGATATGGAAAAGACAGCAAAGAGCGTCTCCCATGGGAACATTATCTGAGCCAGTATCAGGAATCAGATCCAAAGGAAATTGCTGCAAGACTTGGCATTTTCTATGATGAAGAACAGAAGTATTTTACTCTGAAATTTCTTGGGACGGTTTATCAGATTTCCTGGCCGGATTTTCAGGTCAGCCACGAAGCGGATGATATGGGATTTTATCCTCTGGAAACCATGACCTATGCCAGAACTCTGACGATTCGTTTTCTGCTGAATGGTGCGGAAGCATCAAGTACCGGGAAATTCAAAACCTACAGAGAAATGCCGTGGGGTGAAGTATACCTTCGGCAGTTTGACGGACGCTGTATCAAGCGGCTGGCATTCTCCTATGGAAACCGTATCAAAGATTTTCAGGCAATCATGGAACACATGCACTGTGTTCCGGTGAAGCATGGAGACATTGCTTATCAGCTGGAGATCTTTCCAGATTATCTGGTACAGATGATCCTGTGGGAAGGAGACGATGAATTTCCGCCATCCTCACAGATCCTGTTTTCGGATAATTTTCCGATATCTTTTCAGGCAGAAGATATGGCTGTTATGGGCGATGTGATCATCGGATCACTGAAGTCCTTTGCGAAATGTATATAAAAAGGAGGTAACTTTTATGGGATTCAAAAGTGACATCGAAATTGCACAGGAGTGCGAAATGTTGCCAATCACAAAGATTGCAGAAAAAGCAGGTATTGATGATAAATATCTGGAGCAGTACGGAAAATACAAAGCAAAAATTGATTATAATCTTCTGAAAGAAAGTGACAGAAAAGACGGTAAGCTGATCCTTATGACAGCAATCAATCCGACACCGGCCGGTGAAGGAAAGACTACTACAACCGTAGGTCTTGCAGATGCAATGCAGAAGCTTGGAAAGAGTGTTATGGTTGCTCTTCGTGAGCCATCTCTCGGACCGGTATTCGGTGTCAAAGGTGGTGCAGCAGGCGGCGGCTATGCACAGGTAGTTCCGATGGAAGATATCAACCTTCATTTCACAGGTGACTTCCATGCCATCGGTGCAGCAAACAACCTTCTTGCTGCAATGATCGACAACCATATCTTCCAGGGCAATGCTCTGAACATCGACCCGAGAAAGATCACATGGAAGAGATGTGTGGATATGAACGACCGTCAGCTTCGTAACGTAGTAGACGGACTTGGCGGAAGAACAAACGGTATGCCTCGTGAAGACGGATACGACATCACAGTTGCATCCGAGATCATGGCAGTCCTTTGCCTTGCAAGCGATATTACAGACCTGAAAGAAAGACTTTCCAAGATCATCATCGGATATACATATGGTAAAGTTTCCGAACAGAAACCGGTAACAGCTGGCGATCTTCATGCAGAAGGTGCAATGACTGCACTTCTGAAAGATGCCCTGAAACCAAACCTCGTTCAGACACTGGAACATGTTCCGGCAATCGTTCATGGCGGACCATTCGCAAACATTGCTCATGGATGTAACTCTGTAACAGCTACAAAAATGTGTATGAAACTTGCTGATTACACAATTACAGAGGCTGGATTCGGCGCTGACCTTGGAGCAGAAAAATTCCTGGACATCAAGTGCCGTATGGCAGGTCTGCACCCAAGCGCAGTTGTTATCGTAGCTACTGTACGTGCTCTGAAATATAATGGCGGTGTAGCAAAAGCAGACCTTAATAATGAAAACCTGGAAGCACTGGAAAAAGGACTTCCAAACCTTCTGAAACATGTAAGCAATATCAAGAATGTATATAAACTTCCTTGCGTAGTTGCTATCAATGCATTCCCGACAGATACAAAGGCAGAACTTGACCTTGTAGAAGCAAAATGTAAAGAACTCGGCGTAAACGTTGCACTTTCAGAAGTATGGGCAAAAGGCGGCGAAGGTGGAGTGAAACTTGCAGAAGAAGTTATTCGTCTGGTAGAAGAACCGAACGACTTTTCCTATGCATATGAACTGGAAGGCTCTATCGAAGACAAACTGAACCAGATCGTACAGAAAGTATACGGTGGTAAGAGAGTTGTCCTGACAGCAAATGCTCAGAAACAGGCAAAACAGCTCGAAGCTCTTGGCTTTGGCAACTGCCCGATCTGTGTAGCTAAGACACAGTACAGTCTGACAGATGACCAGACCAAACTCGGTGCACCGACAGACTTCGAAGTTACTGTACGTAACCTGAAGATCTCCGCAGGTGCAGGTTTCATCGTAGCTCTGACAGGCGAGATCATGACCATGCCAGGACTGCCAAAAGTACCGGCTGCAGAGAGAATTGATGTAGACGAGACCGGTAAGATCACTGGACTTTTCTGATAAAAGCGGATTGGAAAAGACTTTGTTTTTTTGCTTTGTAAAGCAAGGTAAATTATATTTTGTAAAATAAGAAACCCTGAGGGGGACCATCTCACAGTTGCGAAGGCCGAAGGTCCCCCTCAGACTCCCCCTACTTGGCCACGCTGAAAAACATGTCGTTTAGGAGAAGTGAGTATCCTATCGGCTATGTTTAAAAGCTTGTTGTGGCAGGAGTCAGGGAATATGTGGTGTTGGTATCGACAAGTAACGTTGATTTCCAGTACAGTATATTTCCTGATTGCGTGGCCTGGTGGGGTGCGCGAGGGGAGAGCGGCCTTCGCAACTTTGAGCGCCTCCCCTCGCATTAAGTTTCTTTCGGTTTCCAAACCGATAAATATTTCTCATATTTCCAAATATGAACAGGTCTTAGGATTCATCCTAAAAATATTATTATAAGAAAAGAAGAAAAGAATATTAAGATATCCATCTTAAAAATGTTTTTTCTAGGAGGAGAAAAAATGGGATTCTCAACAAGTA
>SKEI01001430.1_pt1 | contig 13121 bp, 9 predicted proteins | sample 4826701 | NCBI WGS metagenome assembly SKEI01 (sample SAMN11008813, study PRJNA524170) | human gut metagenome | biome: Human fecal sample; material: Feces; isolation source: fecal sample from pouch patient p2, p6, p7, p14 | host: Homo sapiens | place: Israel: Tel-Aviv | collected 2016-08-31 | reverse complement strand
ATAGTACCACCAAGTACATGGATGGACATGCGATGACTGTAGGCGGCTGTATCGTGGACAGCGGAAATTTTGACTGGGAAGCTCATCACGACAGATTTACCGGTTTAACAGAGCCGGATGAGTCCTACCATGGCATTATCTATACCCAGAAATTTGGAAAACTTGCTTATATCACTAAGGCAACTTCCCAGCTGATGCGTGATCTGGGATCCATCCAGTCCCCACAGAATGCATTTTTGATCAATGTAGGTCTGGAAACACTTCATCTTCGCATGCCAAAGCATTGTGAAAATGCCTTAAAGGTAGCAGCTTACTTAAAATCCAGGGAAGATGTTGCATGGGTCAACTATCCGGGACTGGAAGGAGACAAGTATTACGAACTGGCGAAGAAATATATGCCAAATGGTACCTGCGGTGTTATCTCCTTTGGATTAAAGTCCGGAAGAAAAGGTGCCGCAGACTTTATGGATAAGTTAAAGCTTTGTTCCATTGAAACTCACGTTGCTGACTCCCGTACAGCAGTTCTTCATCCTGCAAGCCATACCCATAGACAGCTGACAGATGAGCAGTTAGTAGAAGCAGGCGTAGACCCGTCTATGATCCGCCTTAGTGTAGGTATTGAAGGTGCAGACGATATTATTGAGGATATCCGGCAGGCTCTGGAATAGACAAAATGAAAGAAATGCGTTATTTTTTGTCAAGAATAGCGATTAAACATCAATAAAAACAGATAAAATTGTGCAATATGCACAAACACAATAAAATATTTTTGAGACTTTTCAATCTAGACTAAAAAAATAGTTAGATGTATAATGAAGACAATTAAATAAACCAATTGTCTGATATGTATATCCTGGGGATTGGCCCAGAGTCTCTACCAACTACCTTAAGAGTTGACTACATAGTTTATGTAGTCAGCTCTTTTTTTCTACCCTCAGGGTACATTTTCCGTAACTACCCTGTAAGCATCTGCGATGGGGTTGGCAGGTCAAAACGGGGAAGTGGAAAGGGCTGTTTTTTCATCAGATGAGAGATGTCCACTCAGGTACAGCAGACAAAAAACTTCTCACATGATCAGGTACAGAAAGATTCCGGGAGAACATAAGGTTAGTAAAGGAGGAAGTGTTTATGAAAGTTGTAGGTCAGGGATTAAACCGTGTCGATGCATATGGAAAAGTAACTGGCGAAGCAAAGTACAGTGCGGATTTAGAGCCAAGAGATATCCTTCATGGAAAGGTGATCCATTCTACCATTGCAAATGGTCTTGTAAAAAGCTTTGATCTGACAGAAGCATTAAAAGTTCCTGGTGTTGTAAAGATCCTTACCTGTTTTGACGCGCCGGACTGCCAGTTTCCAACGGCAGGCCATCCGTGGAGCGTGGAGGCAAAACATCAGGACATCTGCGACAGAAGAGTATTAAACCAGAGAGTAAGACTGTATGGAGATGATATTGCTGCAGTTGTAGCGGAAAACGAGGTGGCAGCTGCGCAGGCAGCCCGTCTGGTAAAGGTAGAATATGAAGAATATGAGCCTATCGTTACTGTAAAGGCAGCTATGGCACCGGAGGCAACACCATTGCATCCGGATATTCGTAAAGACAATGTGATCGTTCACTCCCACATGACTATGGGGCAAAAGGATTTTACCTTTGAGGATGGCTTAAAACAGGCAAAAGAAAAATACAAAGAGGAAGATCTGGTGGAGATCAATGAAGTATACGATACACCACGTATTTCCCATTGTCACATTGAACTTCCTGTTTCCTGGGCTTATGTAGACGTAAACGGAAAAGTGACTATTGTTTCTTCTACCCAGATCCCTCATATTGTACGCCGCTGTACATCACAGGCCCTGGGTATTCCTATCGGTAAAGTCCGCATCATCAAACCATATATTGGCGGTGGATTTGGAAATAAGCAGGATGTGCTTTATGAACCGTTAAATGCATTCCTTACAATGAGTGTAGGAGGAAGACCTGTAAGGCTGGAGATCAGCCGTGAGGAGACTATTTCCGGAACCAGGACCCGCCACGCTATTGAAGGTGTATGCCGCGGCCTGGTAACAAAGGATGGTACCGTTCTGGCAAGACAGTTAGAGGCTTATGCAAACAACGGAGCTTATGCTTCCCATGGCCACGCTATCTGTGCAAACTGCGGAAATGTATTTAAGGATCTGTACAGAGACCGTTTAGGTGCCCAGATCGATTGCTGGACCGTTTATACCTCTTCACCAACAGCAGGGGCTATGCGTGGGTATGGCATCCCGCAGGCAGCATGGTTTACAGAATGTCTTACTGATGATATGGCAACAGCCATTGGCATGGATCCTTATGAATTCCGTATGAAGAACTGTATGGAGGATGGTTTCGTGGATCCTGCAAATGGTATCACCTTCCATTCATATGGTTTAAAGAAATGTATGGAAGCAGGAAAGAAATATATCCACTGGGATGAGAAGAGAGAAGCATACAAGAACCAGACCGGTCCAGTAAGACGTGGTGTGGGAATGGCCATTTTCTGTTACAAAACAGGTGTACATCCAATTTCTCTGGAGACATCTTCAGTACGTATGGTATTAAACCAGGACGGATCTATTCAGGTATCTATGGGTGCTACAGAGATCGGACAGGGCGCAGATACTGTATTTAGCCAGATGGCATCTGAGACCACTGGTATTTCCTTTGATAAGATATTTATCGTATCTACACAGGATACAGACCTTACGCCATTTGATACAGGTGCTTATGCTTCCAGACAGACCTATGTATCAGGTATGGCCTGCAAGAAATGTGCTGTTGAATTAAGACACCGTATTCTGGATTATGCTGCATACATGTTAAATCATGATGTGACAGACCTTTCTAAGACTATATATGCAGATCAGGTAAAAGAAGCAGCCCAGAAGCTGCGTAAAGTGCTGGGACTGCTTCCTGAAGATGAGATTAAAGAGGATATGTTAGATATCGTTGACAGCAAGATCGTTGTACATGGTGGTGATCCGGTTCTCTTTGATGTGGCAGTGGTAGCAGATACAGCCTTTTACTCATTGGATAAATCCATTCATCTGACAGCAGAAGTGACCAATCAGTGCCTGGATAATACCTTCTCCTCCGGCTGCTGCTTCGTAGATGTAGAAGTAGATATGCCATTAGGACTGGTAACAGTAAAGGATATCGTCAATGTTCATGATTCCGGTATCCTGATCAATCCAAAGACAGCAGAAGCACAGGTTCATGGTGGTATGAGCATGGGGCTTGGATTTGGACTTTCAGAGGAATTATTAGTAGATGAAAAGACAGGACGTCCATTAAATAACAATCTGTTGGATTATAAGATCCCTACTGCTATGGATGCACCGGATCTTCATGTAGAGTTTATCCAGTTAGATGATCCTACAGGCCCTTATGGAAACAAGGCATTAGGCGAACCGCCTGCAATTCCTACTGCACCTGCAGTAAGAAATGCCATCTTAAATGCTACAGGTGTCCATATGAATGTAAGTCCTATGACAGCACAGAGACTGATTGAAAAATTCAAGGAAAAAGGTCTGATCTAGGGAGGTGAATGAGTATGTTTGATATTAAATCATTTTATGAAGCAAAAGATGTAAAGGATGCAGTAGAAGCACTGGTACGGGAGCCTGAGGCAGAAGTCATCAGCGGCGGTACTGACGTACTCATCCGTGTAAGAGAGGGAAAGGATGCAGGAAGAGCACTGGTATCCATCCATAATATCAAAGAATTAAAAGGTGTAAAAATCCTGGAAAACGGAGATCTGTGGATCGGGGCTGCAACCGCATTTTCACATATTACCAATGACCCGACTATCCAGAAGCTGGTTCCCATGTTAGGAGAAGCAGTGGATATGGTAGGAGGACCGCAGATCCGTAATACAGGTACTATTGGCGGAAATATCTGTAATGGTGCTACATCTGCTGATTCTGCAGCAAGTATGTGGACATTAAATGCACTGATCCAGTTAGAAGGACCGGAAGGACACAGAGAAGTGCCGATCCATGAGTTTTATACAGGACCAGGACGCACAGTAAGAGACAGATGTGAGGTCTGCACAGGCTTTATCATCAAAAAAGAGGATTATGAAGGCTGGTATGGACAGTATATTAAATACGGAAAGCGTAAAGCCATGGAGATCGCAACCTTAGGCTGTGCAGTACGTGTAAAATTATCTGCTGATAAAAAGAAGATTGAAGATGTAAGACTGGGATATGGGGTTGCCGGACCTACACCTTTAAGATGTCATGCAGCAGAAGCGTATTTAAAAGGAAAGACTGTTTCTGACAAAGAGGCAGCAGCAGAGTTTGCCAGGCTGGCACTGACAGAAGTAAATCCAAGATCTTCCTGGAGAGCTTCTAAAGAGTTCCGCCTTCAGTTGATCGAGGAACTGGCAAAACGAGGACTGGCAGAGGCTATAAGAAGAGCGGGAGGTGAAGAGAATGCTTAAGATCATTCATATGACAGTAAATGGAAAGGAAACAGAACTTGCAGTGGATGAGAGGGAATCTCTTCTGGATACACTGCGTAATCGTTTAGGACTTACATCCGTAAAAAAAGGATGTGAAGTAGGAGAGTGTGGTGCCTGTACTGTGCTGGTTAATGGAGAGGCCATTGACAGCTGTATATATCTCACTATGTGGGCAGACGGCAAGAGCGTGATGACTGTAGAAGGATTAAAGGGGCCAAACGGGGAATTGTCCCCAATCCAGAAAGCATTCATTGAGGAAGCCGCTGTACAGTGCGGATTTTGTACTCCGGGTCTGATCATGAGTGCGGTAGAGATCGTAGGAACAGGAAAAAAATATAACAGGGAGGAGCTGAAGAAATTGATCTCCGGGCATCTGTGCCGCTGCACAGGATATGAGAATATCTTAAATGCCATGGAGCGTATTGTGGAGGAAGTTTACAAAGTAAGCCATTCATAAACAACCGCTTGTAAAAGCAGACAGAAGAGTAAAAGCCCACAAAGAATAAAAATCCATTCTGTTTTTTGGGGAAAGACAGTAATGAAACCTGAAATCGCCTGTAAGAACAGGCAAATGTGCGCGAAAGCGCGGGGTTACGAATTTGGTGCACTCTCGGAATGAGAGCACATCGCAAAAGATTGGAGGCAGCAAAAACTATGAAAGAGAATGCAAACTGCAGCATCAGCAACATTTACAAACTAGACGGACGGGTGCCCATTGGAAAGGCCATTCCATTTGGTCTTCAGCACATTTTGGCAATGTTCGTATCCAACCTGGCACCTATCACCATGATCGCAGGTGCTGCAAAGGTACCAGTAACCGGTGCAGAACTTGGTATGCTTCTTCAGAACGCAATGTTCGCAGCAGGTATAGCAACTATGATCCAGCTGTATCCTTTATGGAAGATTGGATCAAGACTTCCGGTTGTAATGGGTGTCAGTTTTACTTTCGTAACTGTACTTAGTACGATTTCAGCTAATTACGGGTATCCGGCAGTAATAGGAGCCGTACTTATAGGTGGTCTTTTTGAAGGAACCTTAGGACTTTTGCAAAATACTGGAGAAAGATCATAAGCCCTATCGTGGCAGCATCTGTAGTAACTGCTATTGGTTTCTCACTGTTTACAGTAGGTGCCAGATCCTTTGGCGGCGGTTATGCAACAGATTTTGGTTCTATGTCAAACCTGCTGTTAGGTCTGATCACATTAGCAACCTGTCTGCTTTGGAACATGTTTGCTAAGGGATATTTAAAACAGCTTTCTGTATTAGCAGGTCTGATCGTCGGCTATGTTGTTGCGATCTTTATGGGAAAGGTAGATTTAAGTATGATCATGTCCGGCGGCATCATTGCATTTCCGCATCTGCTGCCTATTAAACCGGAATTCCATGCAGGAGCTATCATGTCTGCATGTATCATCTTTATGGTATCTGCAGCTGAGACCATTGGTGATACTTCTGCACTGGTAGCAGGCGGTTTAGGACGTGATATCACAGGAGAAGAGATTTCCGGTTCTTTAGCATGTGATGGATATGGTTCCTTTATTTCAGGTTTGTTTGGTTGCCCGCCAGTTACCTCATTCTCACAGAACGTAGGTTTGGTAGCAATGACTAAGGTTGTAAATCGCTTTACTATTATGACAGGTGCAGCAGCAATGATCCTGGCAGGTCTGTTCCCGCCAATTGGTAACTTCTTTGCATCCCTTCCTCAGTCTGTACTGGGCGGATGTACTATCATGATGTTTGGTACTATTTTAACATCTGGCATGCAGATGATCGCAAATTGCGGATTCTCCCAGAGAAATATCACCATCGTTGCAATGGCATTATCTATTGGTATTGGTTTTACTACTACCAGTGAAAGTGGTATCTGGGCTGGATTCTCACCAGTTGTTCAGTCTGTATTCTCTGCAAACGTAGTAGCAGTGGTATTCGTAGTGGCAATTATCATGAACCTGATCCTTCCAAAAGATATGGAAGTACAGAAACTGGATAATTAAGGAAAATACAAAAGAACGTGACAAAGGTCCGGAGCCGGAATGTGGCTCCGGATCTTTTTTCGTTTGACAATGATCTTTAATATACATTGCATTTTCTGGAAAAAAGTGGGATAATTATTGATTAAATAAGTTATGATAGAAGAAGTTGTTAGATGTTGAGAGAGAAATAAGGAGCGATATACATGAAATCAAAGCCAAGGCCAAGAAGCCTTTTCAGGATCATTTTTGGAAGGACCACTTTTGTGATAGTGGGTCTGCTGCTGCAGATTGCTTTTTTCTTCAGTATTTTCCACTGGCTGGGAAATTATATTCATTTTGTATATGCTGGTTATGTGCTTGTCAGCGCATCTGTTGTGATCGCTATTTTAAATAAGCCTATGGATTCCAGCTTTAAAATGGCATGGATCATACCGGTACTGCTGATACCTATTTTCGGCATTGTCTTATATGTGTTTGTACAGGTCCAGTTCCAGACCAGGGCGCTGGCAAGGCGGGTAAACCAATCCGTTGAAAAGACAAAGCCTTATCTTGTCCAGGATCCCCAGGTGCAGAAAAGGCTGCGGGCTGCCAGTGTACGTGGAAGCCGTCTGGTAGATTATATGAATCACATTGCTGGTTTCCCTGTGTATGAAAATTCGGCAGCGAAATTCTTCCCCCTGGGAGAAGATATGTTTGAGCAGCTGATGGAAGAAATAAAAGCAGCAAAGTATTTTATCTTTATGGAATATTTTATCATTGACCGGGGGTATATGTGGGACAGTATCCTGGAGGTCTTAAAGCAGAAGGCAGCAGAGGGAGTGGAAGTGCGCGTTATGTATGACGGTATGTGCTGCCTTATGCTCCTTCCTTATCATTATCCCCAGAAACTGGAAAAAATGGGCATCCGGTGTCAGATGTTTTCACCGATCAAACCGGTGCTTTCCACCCATCAGAATTACAGGGATCACAGAAAGGTTACAGTGATCGATGGACATACAGCCTTTACAGGAGGCGTGAACCTGGCAGATGAGTATATTAACCGGAAAGAACGTTTTGGACACTGGAAAGATACAGCGATCATGGTCAAGGGAGATGCGGTAAAAAGCTTTACCATGATGTTTTTGCAGATGTGGGATGCAGCAAGCCCAAAAAGCAAGAATGAAGAAAATTATGAGCAGTATCTGGTACCGGCAGATTATAAACTGCCGGAGGGATATGCAGGAAATGGATTTGTCATGCCATATGCAGACAGCCCTTTAGATGAAGAACAGGTAGGGGAACAGGTCTATCTGGATATATTAAATCAGGCAAAGTCCTATGTGCACATTATCACACCATATCTGATTCTGGATGACGAGATGAAAAACGCCATGGCCTATGCGGCAAAGCGCGGGATCGATGTGAAGATCATCATGCCCCATATTCCGGACAAAAAGTATGCGTATCTGTTAGCAAGAACCTATTATCCAGAACTGATCGCTTCCGGAGTGAAAATCTACGAATACGAGCCTGGCTTTACCCATGCCAAGATCTTTGTCAGCGATGATGAAAAAGCAACTGTGGGAAGCATCAACCTGGATTTCAGAAGCCTGTATCTGCATTTTGAGTGTGGAACCTATTTATACAGAAACAGCACAGTTGCAGATGTGGAGAAGGATTTTGAGAAAACGCTGGAAAAATGCATTCCAGTTACATTAAAAGACTGTGCCCAGTACAACTGGTTTGGAATTAAAGCCGGAAGGTTCCTAAGATTGATCGCACCCCTAATGTAATGACCCAAAAGAAAAACAAGCGCCACCGTAGGTGGCATTTGTTTTTCTTGGGTCATTAACGAATGAACCGCCTGCGTCAGCAGGCAGTAAAGCGCGCCAGCGCGGGGTTCGTGAGTCTAAAATAAAGAAACAAGCGCCACCGTAGGTGGCATTTGTTTTTCTTGGGTCATTAACGAGGAAGCCGCCTGCTTTCAGAAAAAAACACAACCAAAACACATTTTGGTCACAAAGCAATGATAAACTTTCAAACATGAACAAATATGAAAAAGTTGTTTAACCAGATGTAAAATGTCCTCTCGGATTCTTCTTGCACTTGCTTTTGCAGCCGATTTTCTGCCAATCGCACCCCAATTTCATCAACGTACGCACCGCGTACACTTCAGGAATTTGGGCACAATTGACAAAAAATCTTCTCACAAAATCAAGCACATGAAGATTCCGAGAGAACATTGAAGTATTTGAGAGGAGTTTTCCATTATGAAAGTACGAAAAAACCACACACGTTTCCTGTGCGGATCTCTGGCGGCTGCGGCGGCAATTTCCCCCATATTAAGTATGACTGCATGGGCAGATAATATTTCCACTGCCAATTTTAATCTGCGCCAGCAGGTTGTAAAGTTGACCGGCATTATGGAGATAACCAGTTTCAGGGAAAGCGTTACCAGGGCTGACTTTGCAAAAATGCTGGTAAAGGCCTCAAGTTACCGGGAAAATCTGCCAACTTCCAATGTTTCTGTTTATGCAGATGTACCGGCAACAGATCCAAATGCAGTGTATATCCGCATTGCAGCAAGAGAAGGCTGGATGAGTGGATATTTAGGCGGAAAATTCAAGCCGGAGGATCCGGTCCTTTATAAAGACGCAGTAAAAGCCATTCTTACTATGTTAGGCTATACAGATGAGGATTTTACAGGGGATCTGGTTTCTTCACGCATATCCAAGTTTAACTATCTGGAATTAAACGAAGATGTAAGCCGTCAGGCTGCCGATGAAGTGAACCAGACTGACTGTATGAATATTTTTTATAATCTGTTAAAGGCAAATAAAAAGGACAGTAATGAAATCTACGGCAAGCTCTTAGATTGTGAGTTAAATTCTGATGGAGAGATCAATCCTATCACCATTCTGGATGATGCGCGGAAAGGCCCGATCCTGGTACATAAAAACTTCAGTGTTTCCCAGTCTGTACCTTTTGACACAGAGGATGCAAATGTATTTTTAAATGGCGTGGCAAGTACATTATCAGCTGTAAGATCTGCCCAGCAGCAGGCTGGATTTGCAGTTTTATATTACAACGTAAAATCAAAGACTATCTGGGCTTATACAACTATGGGCTGGGACAAAGATGATGATTCCGGCAATAATTCTTATATCCTTTTAAAAGGCGAGATCAAAAATATTTATTATAAATCCACCGATGTTATGACACCTACATCTGTTCGTATTGAGGTAGACAAGGCTAATTCCGATGATAGCTTCGACAGTAGTGAGGATGAAGATTCTGACGGCTATCTGACAATCAGCCTGGATTCTTCTGAACTTCAGTATATGTTCTCTATTTATGGGGATCTGGAGGTAGGAGATGATGTTGTTCTGGTATGCAACCGCAATGGCAGCTCCTATACAGCAGTTGATGCTGTTGAATACTAAGGGGGATATTATGAAAAAGAAGAAAAAGCTGATTAAAGTGGTGGTTATACTTCTTGTGACCGCCATTGTGGCAGGAACAGTCTTTATATGGAAGAGCCATAAAGCGAAAGCAGCAGCGGCAGCTGCAACAGCAGAAAATACAGCAACTGTAGAAAAAAGAAGCATCAGCTCCCAGCTGTCTTCTTCAGGTACCCTGGAAGCAAAGGATACATACAGTATTACTTCCATGGTAGAAGGTGAGGTAATATCTGCCAATTTTGAAGAAGGTGACCAGGTTGAAAAAGACCAGGTTCTTTATGAAATCGATCGTTCCAGTATGGATACTGACTTAAACAGTGCCCAAAACTCTGTCACCCGGTCCCAGACTTCCTATGAGGATGCATTAGATGACTATAACCAGGCAGTATCTGATTACAGCGGAAACACCTACAAGGCCACAGATACTGGATATATCAAGGAACTGTATGTCAGTGTGGGAGATAAAGTCAGTGGAAATACAAAACTGGCTGATATTTACAGTGATGATCTCATGGAGATCCGCATTCCATTTTTAAGCGGTGAAACAGAACTGATCCCGGTGGGGAGTACAGCAGTCCTAACTTTAGTGGATTCAGGAGAGCAGATCGAAGGTACGGTCAAGGCAGTTGCAAACAGGGAAGAAAATCTTTCCGGTGGTCGTCTGGTAAAATATGTGACCATTACTGTAAATAATCCTGGCGGACTTACAACGACAACTGCAGCCTCTGCCCAGATTGGTGAGTTTGTGGGAAGCGAAGAGGGAACTTTTAAAGCTTCTACAGATACCACTATGAATGCAGACCTGGCTGTAAATGTAGAAGTAGAGGAACTTCTGGTCCATGAAGGGGATTATGTAACAAAGGGAACTCCTATTTTCCGAATGACTTCCCGGACAGCAGAAAAACTGATGCGAAATTATAAGGATGCTTTAGATAAGGCCCAGGAAAGTGTTGAGTCTGCCCAGAGCAAGCTGGAAAGCACCCAGGATAACTATGATAATTACACCATTACAGCCCCTATCTCTGGCCAGGTGATCACAAAGAACTTTAAAGTAGGGGATAACATTACAAAAAATACCAGTTCTACAACTACACTGGCAACCATCTATGACCTTTCTTCCCTGACATTTAAAATGTCCATTGATGAGCTGGATATCCAGAGCGTAAAGGTGGGGCAGAAGGTAACAGTAACTGCAGATGCCTTTGAAGGCCAGACCTTCTCAGGAACTGTTACAAATGTAAGTCTGGAAAGTACCTATTCTAATGGTGTCAGCACCTATCCGGTCACTGTGACCATGGATGAGGAAGGAAATCTGCTTCCCGGTATGAATGTAGATGGCGTGATCACATTAGAAGAGGCAAATGATGTTCTTACGATCCCGGTAGATGCCCTGATGAGAGGTAACCAGGTCTATATTAAAGATGATTCTGTAAAAGAGCAGAATGGTCCGGTTCCAGCAGGCTTTAAGGCAGTAGAAGTTGAAACAGGTCTTACTAATGATTCTTATGTGGAGATCAAGAGCGGACTTTCTGAAGGCGATACAGTCTATGTGGCAAAATCCAGTACAGATTCCAGCAGCTTCTTTATGGGCGGTCCGGGAATGGGCGGTCCCGGCGGTGGAATGGGCGGCCCGCCAAGTGGCGGCGGTAATGGCGGTGGAAACCGTGGAGGTAATGGCGGCGGTGGTCCAAGATAGAGTTATCCACAATAGAGCAGGGCAGTGTGAAAAATGCGGCAATAGTGAAAGGGGTTTTTATGTTCCGTTTACGTAAAGGTCGGCAGGATAATAAAAGCAGAACAAACAACATAGATGAGAAAAATACTCATGAGATAAAAACTCAAAATAAAGATAATGATACAAATGATGCAGATCTGGATCAACCGGGCAAACATCTCATTGATCTTCGCCACATTTTCAAGATCTACCATCTTGGGGGTGAAGAGGTCCGCGCCAATGATGATGTAAGTGTAGCCATTGATAAAGGGGAATTTGTTGCCATTGTAGGAAAATCCGGAAGCGGAAAATCCACATTGATGAATATCATTGGGGCATTGGATGTTCCTACCAAAGGAGAATACTATCTAGGCGGAGAAGATGTAAGCAAAATGGAAGATAAACAGCTTGCAAGGATCAGAAATAAGATGATCGGTTTTATTTTCCAGCAGTACAATCTTCTTCCGAAGTTAAATTTGCTGGAAAATGTGGAGCTTCCTCTTCTTTATGCAGGAGTGGGAAGTGAGGAGCGAAAGCAGCGTGCGATGGCTTCTTTGGAAAAGGTAGGTCTGGCAGAAAAGTGGAAAAATATGCCAAACCAGTTATCCGGCGGTCAGCAGCAGCGTGTTTCTATAGCCAGGGCATTGGCCGGGGATCCGTCCCTGATCCTGGCAGATGAGCCTACGGGTAGTGTTAAGTTAGTACAACACTACCCAAAAACAACACCCGTGATATTCTGGTCATTGTCAATTCTTATTTCTTTAATGACCGAACGCCAAAGCGTGCGTTTTTCTTCACGGGTCAAAGTATTGTAAATGGTTCTAAAGCTATTATCAAGAAGCCTGCGCACGGATGCAAAGTCTGGCGGCGCTTCCTGCGCTGGTTCCGGTATCTGGTGCAATGCAGAAACATATATTTGATAGTCCTTTTTATAGTCTTCAATGTCGATAAGGTCATTCACATATAATTCTTTTAATTTAGTCAGCTTCCGTTTCAGTGCGGCTTTGTCAGTCCGAGCAACGGACGCTTTCTTTTTGGCTGCTTCCACGTCCCATTCAAGCTGGCAGCGTTCCAGTTCTTCCCCCAGATGGTCAAACAACCATGCTTCCACAACGTCTTCACGGGCTGAATGGTTATGAGAGCAGCGCCCACGCTGGAAATGCTGGTTGCAGCGGTAATAAAAATAATCACTGGATTTGTAGCCAACAAGTTTGTGCCCACATTCAGCACAAGTCAGAATGGAAGTAAAAATATACACCTTACCAGATGGAGCAGAACGCACATTGCGTGTCAGAAGCGCTTGCACCCGGTCAAATTGCTGTCTGTTTATGATTGCCGGGCAGAATTGGTCATTATATCTGCCGCCCCGGTCATACACGCCAGTGTACAGCTTTTCTTTCAGCATACGCCGAAATGTGGCGTCACACCAGTTCACGCCGTATGTTTCCCGGACATAACGGACAGTAGCCCGCTGGGAAACTGTGTTTTCAAAATAATTAAAAGCGTCTTGCAC
>SKEI01001422.1_pt1 | contig 13169 bp, 15 predicted proteins | sample 4826701 | NCBI WGS metagenome assembly SKEI01 (sample SAMN11008813, study PRJNA524170) | human gut metagenome | biome: Human fecal sample; material: Feces; isolation source: fecal sample from pouch patient p2, p6, p7, p14 | host: Homo sapiens | place: Israel: Tel-Aviv | collected 2016-08-31 | reverse complement strand
GCAGGATGATATCCTGTTCGTCTTCTGAAGCAATGGCACAGCTGTATTCAGAATTACCCACAAGGTAATCCATAGAGGTGTCGAGGGCTTTTGACAGGCTTGCAGTGGCATCTATTCCAGGAACAGTCTTTCCGGCCAGAATGTCACAGCAGGTTTCCTCTGTCAGCGTTGATTTTTTGATCAGGTCCGGAAGGTTCATCTGCAACTGAGCCAAACGGGCTTTTATTCTTGTCTGCACTGCGGAAACTTCTTTCGGATCCGCAACAGCATATCTTGAAGTAGTCCGGCCAAGAATGTAATCTGCTGGCACACCGAAGCATGCAGCACTGCGATTAACAAATTCTGTTGATGGGAAAGAGTAGCCTCTTTCGACATTCGATACTACTTGAGCAGAAAAACCTATTGCTTTTCCAAACTCGGATTGTCGCAGATCAGCCTCAGCCCGCAATTCTTTTATTCGTTCACCAATTGTCATAAATATTCCCCATCTTATCAATAAACTATTACACGATAGAGAGACCTTATCTACGCTTCTTTTTAAATTGTATTATATTGATTATGCCAAGAAGAATACAAAAGCCACCAATACACCATAAGATCGGACCTCCGCCAGTTACTTCATTGACAAAGCTACCTACAGATATTGTAGCAACGCCAATGATTATTAAAATGGATCCAATAAATAGGAAGGCTCCTGGAGAAACAACAGAAGAATTTTGTTTTGAACTTTTTCCAGAAGAAGGATGGTTTTTATTAGAAACATGTTGTGTATATGAAACACCTGTGCCAGGAACGGAAATCCTGGTATTGACACCGGATTTGGAATTAACAGAAACGCCGCCATGTTTTCCGCCAACACTGACTCCTACGCTTTTCTTTCCTACATTAAGTTTTACACCAGGAGCGACTTTGATGCTTTTTCTAACTCGTAGACCCATATATTACCTTCCTTTCCTGCTTCGGTACCACTCGAAGCTTATTATTTTGCTTTCTTAAGAGGTTCGGCAGTATCTTCTTCCTGTCGTTTTAAACATTTTATGTACCCCTTCAATTCACCTCGAAATTCCAACTGCGCATCATGCGGAAGTTGGTGAAATAGTTTTAAAATATCTTGATCCTCTTGGGATATAGAAACGGATTTTTCACCAAGCAATATATAGTCAGTTGATACGCCGAAATATTTTGCTAGCTTAACAACAACATCACAAGAAGGCTTACTTCCTTTCTTCCAATCCGAGACAGAAGAATTGGAAATTTCCAAATCAGAAGTGAGCTTTTTGGCAGTAATTCCGTTTTCTTTTAATAATGCAAGGATTCTATCTAACATGAAACCTACCTTTCAATAAAAATTGGAAATATCCAAATAAAAGTATTGACAAATTGGAAATATCCAATTATTATTAAAAATGTAATAAACAAATGTTTAATGCAAAACAAAAAAAGAGAGAGTTACATCGATGATAAATCGGAGAGCAATGCTTTATTGTTTTCTTCAATCATGGCCGCCACAGCAATGATAAGAGCCTCAGCAGATGCTTCCGACATAACAGTGTTTCCAGCAGGAATACCGTTTCTTAATAATTCAGAAAGAATCCGGCGGTTTTCGTCACCATAACGTTTAAGCCCAATTCTTCTGAGATTATCAATCCAATTATCCATGATAACTCCTTTCTGATTATTTTAATGCAATCGCAAACAAATGTAAACAACAAATGTAATAAACATTTGTTGAAAACGGAGGTGATATTTTGAAGCGAAAACTGTCTCCATGGTGCAAAGAAGTAAAGAAAACCCTAATTGACAGAGATATGTCTGTCACGGAATTATGCGGTGAAGTTGGGATGTGCAGGAACTATGTGACAACCACCATAAATGGAAGAATGTATGCACCTGCACTTGCTGAAAAAATCAGCAAGGCTCTGGATATCGATACAGAGTACACAATTTAATTATCATAACTTGATTATACAGCTTATAGAAGGAGAGAAAAATGTCGAAATTTGCTACGAAAGCAGCGGCTAATATGTTTTGCCAGGCACGATATGAGGCGGCAAAGTCAAATGAGCGTCTGAGCAGCAGAGAAGGTGCTGCGGAAGAGATAGGAATTGATCGTACAAGGCTAGCCAGAATCGAACTTGGGAGCACGATACCATATCAGGAAGAGGTCCTTTTGATGGCTGACTGCTATAAGGCGCCAGAATTGAAAGGAAATTATTGCCGTGAGATGTGCCCGCTTGGAAAGAACATGCCGAAGATCGAGAATACAGGACTGGATAGAATCAGTCTGAGAATGCTTTCTTCTTTTAAAAAGATAAGCGAGGCAAAGGAATCGCTTCTTGATATTACGGCAGACGGAATCATCTCAGAAGAGGAAAAACCGGAACTGAAAAAAATCATTCAGACATTAGATGAAGTAAATGAGATCACACAAAATCTGAAAAATTGGATTGAGAGAAATCTGGAATGAGGTGCTTGGTATGGAAAATGCAAACGGTGTAATCAAAAAGCTTACATCTGCGGAACGTTCTTACTATACAGCCGCTGAGGTCAGAGAAATGATGGGTGTGAGCAGGGATACGGCATATCGCATGATACGTTCTCTTAGATCGGACCTGATAGCTGATGGACAGCTTGCCAAGGGATATCCGTCAGGGAAAATCCCCAAAAAGGCATTTAACAAATTATACATGATTGAATGAAAGGAGTGGATACGATGGCTTTTTATAGAATCTGCCCGGATTGCGGAGCGTATCTGGATCCGGGAGAACAGTGCAGTTGCCATGAAGAACGCCTGATCGAAATGGAAAGAAAAGAAAAAGCAACTGCATTTGTTGAAAAGATGATGAAAGAAGAAAAAAGTGGCCAGCTTCGCCTGGCAGTATAGGAGGGAAAGATGCTGACAGCAAAAGATCTTGAAAAATATCATCAGGCCGCAGAGCGGATCCTGAATGCAATGGATAACAGCCCGGTGCCGATCAGCTGGCACGAAATGGACAGAATGGCATTGCAGAGTGTTATCGCAAAGGAATTGATTCTCATTGACAAGGAGGCAAGGAAATGAATGTATGCAAGGTGCCGGATATGTACAAAGACATGGAATATAAGTATATCACAGAAGATTCCAAAACAAGGGTATATCTGTCCGTGGTGCGAGAATTCAATGAGGCAGAATATGAGAAATACTACATCCGCAAAAAGAAAGAGAAAGTGAGAAAGAGAATCCTTTTTATTGCAAGAGCTTTGAAGTATGCACTTCCAGTCCTGGCAAGCACGATTCTTTACAATATGCTTTCAAATAAGCTTTATCTTGAAAGAGGAAGCTATGAAATTGGCTCAGAAATAGTTTTTGTTGGAATATTCGGCATCGCACTGTTTGGGTTTCTGAATTGGTTTATAGGAGGTGATGAACATTAAAAAGGTCTTGGATAATAAGGGGAAAGCGGAGTGTAGACGGCACCCACGATCCTATCCAAGACCAGTCAGAACTTTTAAAAACAGGTTATCGACCCTTTGTTTTTAAAGTCATCGTCATTTTATCACAAAAATAGGAGGTTATCAAGTAGATGAAAGATGTTTTAGGAAGCTTGCCGGAAGTTATCACGGCATACAAAAATTACAATCTGCTGGTTCCTACAGCAACGGACGTGCAGCTCAATCCATTCTACAAATTCCATGTAGAAGAGGTTCCAGTCGATCTGGGTGAGAACAGCGGAGACATTTTCAAGGTTGGTTCAGTTAAGACTGGGAAGCAGGATGAGAGAGGAAAGGATATCTGGGAAGATGTGTTTTCCTTATCTAAGCCATTACTCAACAAAATGGCTATGGCAGCCGGTATCCAGTTTAATCCCAAGGAAACCTATGGCGAACGCATTGACCGCGTTACATACCGTGCACAGGCTCAGGGCGCTATGCGCAAGGCTGACGGAACAGCCAGAACAGAAACCGATCAGAAGGTGATCTGTCTTGAGGACGAAGAAGAGAAGTATCGCATTGAGTTTGCGGATAAAGCTGCAAAAGGCATAACTGATGAAAAACAGGCACAGGCAGCTGCGGAAATCTTTTCTGGACAATGGGTGGAATCCAAGAATAAATGGGGGAAGAAATGTCAGGCCTTTGTGGTTGCGAAAGAAGACAGAGACAGATACATTGATCGCTCCGTCATGGTAAACATGGCACTGCTGAAAAAGACCTGGGCTGAAAAAGCTATGACCGGTGCGAAGCTTCGTGTAATAAGAGCTCTGCTTGGTGTAAAAGGCACATACACAAAGGCAGAACTGCAGAAGAATTTCGCTATCCCAACAGTTATTTTTTCGCCTGATTTCTCGGATCCACAGGTCAGACAGGCGATGCTGACACAAGGCATGAACTCTGTGAACAATATGTTTGGTACACCACAGATAGCAGTTAAGAACGTGGATTTCGAATCTGAAAGCACGGTATTTACTCAGGACGATTTGGATAATCCAGCATATGCTTCGGATACAGAAAGCGAAGATGATTATCCACCAATGCAGGAACCGGATATTGCTCCCGAACCGGAGTCAGAACCAGAGCCGGACCGATCAATGGATTTTCAGTGCTCCAGATGCGGTGAAGTCATAAATGAAAGAGTTTATGAATATTCAATCAATAAATTTGGAGAGCCACTTTGCATTAAATGCCAGAGAGGAGGCGGACGCAGATGAAAATAATAAAGGTATCAACAGAATTGGAAATGTCCGTACATGAATTTCCGGAAGGGACTATGAGAGAACAGAACAAAGCTCTGTATGATCTGATCGGGAACGGGTGCGACATAGTTGAGCATGTAATGCCGAAGAGATTATACACAGAACTGAAAATGCCATCTACTCCTGTTAAAGAACCAGGGAAGTGTGTGAGCATGCTGATTGATGAAGAGGGAAGATTGAAGCCGAACAAAGCAAATTTGATCGGAAGTTATCTTTACGAATTTGATAAACACGGATGCCCCATTGTTGGAAATATTCTCTTTATCGGAGAAAAGATGGGAGATGATGGCGTTGAATTCTGCGGAATTAGCGAGGAGAACTTTTCACTTTTAGAAACGGAATTGAAGAACATGATCACAGCGATGAAAGCAACAGTAAAGGAGATGAGCAAATGAAAATACTTCATACTGCCGACTGGCATATCGGCCAGTTTAAAGGACCTGTAGTGGACGGAGTAAATCTCCGTTTGCAGGACACAGTAAAATGTCTTGAATATATGGTTGAGGTAGCCCAGAAAGAGAAACCGGACATTGTTTGCATTTCTGGTGATATCTTCCACCAGGAGCAGATTGGTCCGGTACGGTACTCGGACGAAATGATTATTGCAACAGATACGATCACAAAATTGGCTGACATTGCGAAAGGGGTGATCGTAATGAGAGGAACGCCGAACCATGATGGAAGCGGACAGTTCAGAGTTTTGGATAGGATGTTTGCGAAAACTAGTCATGTGCATATAATAACAGCTCCAACTGTCCTTCACACACCATATACAGACATTGCCTGCATACCGGGATTTGACAAACAGGAGTTCAGAGCAAAATTCCCTGGTTTATCTGCAGACGAAGAAAATCTTGCATGGACGAAATATATTTCAGATATGGTTTTTGCATTGAGAGCAGAGTGTGAAAAGACACCGATTCTCATGGCACATTATACGGTTCCTGGTTGCAACATGGAATCAGGGCAGACTTCCTTCTTCACAAACTTTGAGCCGGTCATTCCAAGAGAAGCTTTAATGGCCGCAAGATATGAGGCGGTACTTCTTGGCCATATCCATCGCCCGCAGATCATTGAAGGATTTGACAATGTATTCTATTCCGGAGCGATCAATGCCATGAATTTTAACGATGAAGGACAGGATCGTGGATTCTGGATTCATGAATTTAATGAGAAAGGCACTCTGGTAAAAGGGCATAGATACACTACTCCATACAGACAGTTCCAGACAATTACATGGGATTCTGATGAAGTTGGCGACTATATTCGAGAAGGAATTATGTATCTTCATAGAACAGAACTTCCGGAAAAAGTGGCAGATAAGATTGTCCGGGTACGGTATTCCTGTACTTCTGAACAGAAAAAGGCGCTCAATATCCCGTTACTGCAAAAGAACCTGTACGAGCTTGGCGCATTCTATGTGGCAGATATTGAAGCAGAAAGCACTATTGACATCACGAACCGCGGACTTCTCTCGGAGGAAAGTGACCCACGACTGAATCTGAAAAAATGGTTGGAGGAAAAGACATTTAAGAATCCAGATAAAATCGTGGAGCTTGCTGAGCCAATCATAGCAGAAGCCATGAAACAGAGCACCACTGCAGAGATCCATGGCGTGTTTAAACCGGTATCTATTTCAGTCAGAAACTACAGAAATTACAAGGAAGAAAGCTTTGATTTCTCAGACGTTTCGTTCTGTACGATCAATGGAGTAAACGGTGCAGGAAAGAGCAGTCTTTTCATGGATGCTATTGTGGATTGCCTGTTTGAAGAAACCCGAGAGGGAGACTGCAAGGCGTGGATCCGAGGTACAGAGGATGCAAGAAGCGGCTCTATAGAATTTATTTTCGACATCGGAGAGAAACGATTCCGGGTAGTCCGCACCAGAACAAAATCCGGAAAGCCAACACTGAACTTGTCGCAGTATCAGGAAGAAAGTACTGACTGGTTGAATCTGTCCAAGGAAAGAATCATTGACACACAGGCTGAAATTGAGAAGCTTCTTGGTATGGACAGCATGACATTTCGCAGCTGCGCATTGATCATGCAGGACCAGTATGGATTGTTCTTACAGGCGAAGAAAGATGAACGTATCGCAATCCTTGGAAATCTGCTCGGGCTTGGAATCTATGGAGCAATGGAGCTGGATGCCAGAAAAAAGCTTGCGGATGCCAGAAAGGAACTTGCTTCTAAAAAAGAAGCCGTTCGGATCAAGACTGACTTCATTAAGGCTCAGGGAAATCCAGAGGAAGAACTGGAGACGGTAGAAAAAGATATTCATAAAAAGCAGGAAGAACTTGAAAATCTGGATGAATCCAGAAGAAAACTGCTCGAACGTCAGAAAAAAATATCTGAGGCAGAGAAAGAAAGCGAAAAAGCGAGAAGTGAATTAAAAGAATGCTCTGAGGAATGCGGCGTCATGGAACATGACCTGGAATATTCAAAGCAGACTCTGACAGCATGCAATAATCTTTTGGAAATGGCTGATGTGATACGGGAAAAAGCAAAACAGCATTCAGAATTATCTTTGCAGCTTTCTGACGTAGAGAAGGCCGTTATTAAATATAAAAATGCCAAAGAGACATTGAACGGTTACACCGAAGATGCTGACCGTTACCAGAGGCTTATTGATAAGAGCAAGTTCCGAAACGACCAGATACGCAATCGGATTTCACAGTTGGCATTTAATGTTCCGGATGATCTGGAAGAAAGACTTGACGCACTGGCAAATCAAAGGGAAGAAATCGAGTACCAGCAGGAAAAAAGATACCTGTATTCTACGGCTCAAAATGAATTGCACGAAATCTATTCATCCTATTCGCAGAAGATATCCGGAGCGGAAAACCGACGGGATTATCGGCAGAAAAGGATTGCCGAGATAAGACAGCAGGAAGAATTCATGAAGAATTCTGGGTGCCCGGATATTGAGAGTGCAAGCTGCAGATTCCTGTCGAAAGCAGTCGAAGATGTCAAAAGCCTTCCGATTGAGCTGGACAATCTGAAAAAATGCGAGGAAGAGATTGAGATATTAGCATCTGAACGTGACAAAAAAATAGCCGACACGCAGGAAGAGATTGAAAGAATAGGATACGATCCTAAACGCCTTGCTATTCTGACCGCATCTGTAACGGAACTTTCCAAATATGAACGCATAAAGAAAGCTGTGGAGCAGAACAAACTCGAAACTGCCCGTTTAGAGACCGAAAAGGAATCAAACGATAAAAATATAGGGCAGTGCGAGGAAAATCTGCTACAGGTCAAATTAAAGGCCTCTGAGATAACGGAAACAGTTAATAAACTATCGGAATCAGTTGACAGACAGGAACAGATCAAACAGCAGATGGCTCATCTGCAGACTTATGTAGAACAGGAAAAAGAACTTCCTGTTTACGAAGAAAGAAAGCAGCATGTTCTTGAAAGGATTGAGAGCATGGAAAAAGAGAGGGAAAAACTTACTGACAGAAAATTCATTCTCTCTTCTCAGCTTACTGGTATGGATACCATGATAGAAAAAATGAAGGAAACATTTTCGACAGATATGGTAGAAGAAACAGACAGGCAGATTCGCAGTAACAAGGAAACTCTTGGAGAACTGCAGATCCAGAAGGGAGTACTCCTTGAACGTCTGGAAAATATCGATACCATGCGAGGCGAAATCTCCATGCTGAATAATGAAATTGCTGTAGCTGCTGGCAGAGCGGACTGTTACGAAGCATTAAAGCAGGCTTTTTCACAGGACGGAGTTCCACATCAGATCATCAGGAACATCATTCCTCATATCACAGATACTACAAACAATATTCTTGGTCAGATGACCGGCGGAACGATGGGAGTGGAATTTGTGATGGAGCGCACCGTCAAAGGCAAGGACGGAGATAAGGCAACGCTGGATGTTCTGATCAACGAATATGGCAAGACAACTCTTCCATATGCTTCCAAGAGCGGAGGCGAGAAGGTAAAAGCTTCTCTTGCCGTTATCCTTGCACTGTCCGAGATCAAGGCAACAGCGGCAGGGATACAGCTTGGAATGCTCTTCATTGATGAACCGCCATTTCTTGATGACGAGGGTACACAGGCTTATGTAGATGCCATTGAGACGATCCGCGATCGGTATTCCGATGTGAAGATTATGGCTATAACTCATGACGATGCCATGAAAGCCAGATTCGGCCAGGCTGTGACAGTTATTAAGACAGATGATGGTTCAAAAGTAATCTATTAAGCGGAGGAATTTATGGCGAAAAGATATTACTGGTTAAAGCTTCCTGACGGATTTTTCCGTCAGAAGGCTATCAAAAAGCTTCGGAAGATTGCCGGAGGAGACACCTACACAATTATTTACCTGAAAATGCTTCTTGTGGCGATGAAACAGGATGGAAGACTTTACTTCGAGGGAGTAGAAGCAACATTCTATGACGAGCTTGCCCTGGACCTGGACGAAGAAGTTGAAAATGTAAGAGTGACGGTTATGTTTTTGATTCAGCAGGACCTCATGCAGCTGATTGACGAAACCGAATATTCACTGTCAGAATGCGCTAAAATGACGGGTTCTGAGAGTACAAGCGCAGCTCGTGTAAGGAAATATAGAAGCAAAGAAGCGTTACAATGTAACACTGATGTAACGGGCTGTAACGAAGTGAAACAAATCTGTAACGGAGAGATAGAGATAGAGAAAGAGATAGAGTTAGATAAAGAGAAAGATAATAAAAACATTAGCTTGGAGCTTAAAGACTCCAAGCAGAACACGTTCATCTCCCTTCCTCTGGTTACAGGCTCAGGAAATTATGATGTGACATTTGATTATCTCAATTCACTGAGAGAACTGTTTCCGGCACTGGATGTTGAACAGGAGTTTAGATCAATGGCAGCATGGCTTGACAGTCACCCTCGTAATCGTAAGACACCTAGAGGAATCAAGAGATTTATCACTGGTTGGTTAGAACGTTCACAGAATTCAATGCCGGCATCCAGAACACCGCAAGCACCTGCAGCTACAAAGAACATGTCAACGAATCAGTATATGGAGGCAACGGCCGGCTGGTGCGAAGGGATGGGTGATTGAAGTGACACCTCAAGAATTTGATTTTATCAGAGCTTCAATCAAAAGCGCCTATCCAACATTTAATGTCATGCCAGACCAATACAGCATCAGGATGTGGTACCGCATGTTGGGGGACCTGGACTACAAGCTTTGCGAAACAGCATTGATGGAACTGTTTGCCACTCATACATACCCGCCGCAGATATCTGAGATACGGGAGAAATGTGCAGAATATACAGTTCCGCACCTCAAAGACCAGGGAGAAGCTTGGGGAGAAGTACAGAAGGCTATAAGTCAGTATGGATATTACAGGCAGGAAGAAGCACTGGAAAGTCTGACACCAATAGTCAGAGAGGCGGTAAGACGGCTTGGCTTCCGGGAGATATGTCTTGATGAGAACCAGGATGCTGTCCGAGCACATTTCTTCAAGATATATTCAAGCCTGATCGAGCGCAAGACGAACGATGCAAAGCTTCCTCCGAGTATTCTGGAAGCGAAAAATAAATATATTGCACAGCTTACCACGCAAGAAAATGTGGCAATAGAACAACATCACCGGGACCAGATAGCAGAAGAACCAGAACGTGCGACACCAGAGTATATAGATATGCTGATGCGGGAACACGGATTCAAGAGGTGACAGCATGGAGCAGATAGAGAAAATACAGGGAACGGAGAAAGAGTTCATAAAAGTTTTTCAAGAGCTGTGTTACAGCCGGAGTTCATGGCAGGTGTGGGCCGATCTAATGGCGGCAATGGCTTGCACACTGGCGAATTCGGTGGATAAGACGGAACCGAGACACACTGCAAGAGAGAAAGAATATGCAGAGTGCATCAAACGCCTTGGCGGGGTAGAGAAGCCGGCCAAATGCTTTGCGATTGTGGTTGAGGCACTGGAACGCAATCCAGATCAGGACTTTCTTGGAAAACTGTACATGAGCCTTGAGCTAGGGAACCACTGGAAAGGGCAGTTCTTTACACCATACAATGTCTGTGAATGTATGGCAAGCATAACAATCAATGACAATGTACAGACATTGGAAAAACAGGAATGGATATCTGTCAATGATCCGGCGTGCGGAGCAGGAGCAACTCTTGTAGCAGCGGCAAACATATTCCACAGAAAAAAGATAAATTATCAGACACGGGTTTTGTTCACTGCCAATGACATAGACAGGGTAGTTGCCCAGATGTGTTACATACAGCTTTCGCTTCTTGGGTGCGCAGGCTGGGTGGCTGTTGCAAATACGATATCCAATCCGGTGTGCGGAGATCCACTGATGCCGGTTGAAAAGCCGGGACAGGAATTCTGGTACACACCGTTTTATTTCAGGGGAGAATGGAACTGTAGACGGCAGATTCAGATATTTAAAGAAATGTGCGGTTCATGGATAACTCCGATTGAAGAACGCAACCCCGGGAAGATTACTTTTTATTTTGATTTCGAGAAAGGAGATTACAAATGTCAGAACAGTTAAAACAGGAACTTGAAGCTGATACTGACCGTTTAGAGGCGGAAACGGTTGCAGACAGTGAAACAATAGGGGAACAGGAAGAGAAACCGACAGAGGGCAAATTAGAGGCCCAGGAAGACGATGAATCAAAGGAAGAGGATACAGTTCCGATGGGAAAAGCCTCTCTTGCTGATATTGTTTCCGGGATTCCAGCTCCGACAAAAGAAGAAGTTGAAGCAGCAGAAGCTGAAAATGCAAAGCCGGTAAAGCAGAAAGCCAGAGAAAAGCTGGAAGCTGAAAAGAAAAAAGCAACCCAGAAGAACTTTGCGGATCCGGTCATTACTTACCTGATGAAAAGATGCGAAGAGGATCAGGGGCTTGCTGAAGATGTGATGCAGGAGGGAAAGACCTGGAACAAGTGCTTTAGTTATATCGTTGAACAGGCCAGGAAGCAGTCGAATGGCAGATCCGCTGCAGTTGAAGACCAGGTTGTATATGAATGGGCAGAGGATTATTACCACAAATATGAAAAACCGGAACCTGTTAAAAAGGAAAAAGGTAAAAAGCCTGTGATAACAAAAAAGCCGGTTACACCAACAAAAACTACCGAAAAAATCACAGATAATGAGAAAAAATTACAGGAAACAAAAGATAAACCTCAGATTTCTGAAAAGCCAGTGAAAAAAGATGCTGCTTCCAAGCAGCGGAAAACTGAAAAAACCAGTACCAAAAGCAGCGAACTGTCTGGCCAGATGTCATTGTTCGATCTTCTGTAGGAGGCTGTCACATGGAAAAGAGAAAATTGGCGAAGATTCCGAGAGAGGAAGCCTCTGAAGAAATGGTCAGGTTTGCGGAAAGAGCTGCGGGAACGCATATTGTTACAACCAGAGATATAGAAAAAGACCTTTTAATGGTGACATTCTATCCCATTGGCAAATTGAAGAAAGGAGAAAAGGGCGCTCAGTTAAGAACATTTTTCTCCAAGAATGATTACATATCACAGGATCTGACCTCTGAAAGAGTGAAATGGCTGACTGCAGCTTTTGATCGGATGGAATGTATTCACCTGTATGAATATCACTGGGATAGAGATAAGGGGAACAGATATACCCCGAACATGTTTTTCTGGACGGATGCAGACATTGATCGTATGCGCAGCTTTTTCAAGGAATGGAGCACAGAGAAAGATGCAAGAGACTGGACAGCTGTGACACGCTTTCAGGATATGGTCAAACAAAAACGTCTTGATGAAAGACATGCCAAAGAAACCAATCCAATTGATGCGCTTATGGAAACGGTCAAAGAAATCCCTGATGAATTTAAAAACTGGGTATCAGATAAGGCGATGTCATTCAGCAGATATCTGATTTACTCAACAAGATCAAAGAATGAGGCTCTGGTGCATTGCACTCATTGTAATGGGGTGACACTGGTAGACAGAACGAAAATTCGGTTAAGAAATAACGAGAAGGGGATATGCCCCCTTTGTGGAAGTCCGGTCACCATTAAAGCCAGAGGCAGGATGCCGGCACATATATGGGACAAAAGGATAGTTTCATTCATTGAACCAAGAGAAGAGGGGTTTCTGTGGCGATATTTCTCGGTCCATAGAGAGGTGAAACAGGATGGAAAAACGAATGACAGTCTGCTTGAAATCGTAAGGACGTTTTACAAATTTGCACCGAACGGAACGCCATGCACCAGCAGTTATGAATACAGAGAGTATAAACAGACTGGTATTGTGCGGTGGTGTACAGATGAAGGGTACAGAGAAAGGTCATACTGTGCCTTATATCCGGGAAACCTGCCGGAAGCATGGAAAGATACTCCAATGAAATATTCAGCACTGGAGATTTTGTCAGAGAATAGACCGAGCGAACAGATACATTATGCCAATGCTATTTACAGATATCAGGAGTTTCCACAGCTTGAATGGTTTATAAA
>SKEI01001421.1_pt1 | contig 13174 bp, 8 predicted proteins | sample 4826701 | NCBI WGS metagenome assembly SKEI01 (sample SAMN11008813, study PRJNA524170) | human gut metagenome | biome: Human fecal sample; material: Feces; isolation source: fecal sample from pouch patient p2, p6, p7, p14 | host: Homo sapiens | place: Israel: Tel-Aviv | collected 2016-08-31 | reverse complement strand
GGTGCTCTGGGAAATCGATCTGACAGAGGTCGGTGGTGAACGTTATTTTTTCTGTAATGAGCAGAACGAAAAAGGTGAGCCGGTTACCTGGCAGGGGCGGCAGTATCAGGCATACCCCATTCAGGGGACGGGATTTGAACTGAACGGCAAGGGCAGTGCTGCCCGTCCGACACTGACGGTTTCTAACCTGCACGGAATGGTCACCGGGATGGCGGAAGACCTGCAGAGTCTGGTCGGCGGAACGGTGGTCAGGCGTAAGGTTTACGCCCGTTTTCTGGATGCGGTGAACTTCGTCAACGGAAACAGTGACGCCGATCCGGAGCAGGAGGTGATCAGCCGCTGGCGCATCGAGCAGTGCAGCGAACTGAGCGCGGTCAGTGCCTCTTTTGTACTGTCCACGCCGACGGAAACGGACGGTGCTGTTTTTCCGGGGCGCATCATGCTGGCTAATACCTGCACCTGGACCTATCGCGGTGATGAGTGCGGTTATCACGGTCCGGCTGTCGCGGATGAATATGACCAGCCGACGTCCGATATCACGAAGGATAAATGCAGCAAATGCCTGAGTGGTTGTAAGTTTCGCAATAACGTCGGCAACTTTGGCGGCTTCCTTTCCATTAACAAACTTTCGCAGTAATCCCATGACACAGACAGAATCAGCGATTCTGGCGCACGCCCGGCGATGTGCGCCAGCGGAGTCGTGCGGCTTCGTGGTGAGAACGCCGGAGGGGGAAAGATATTTTCCCTGCGTGAATATCTCCGGTGAGCCGGAGGCGTATTTCCGGATGTCGCCGGAGGACTGGCTGCGGGCAGAGATGCAGGGTGAGATTGTGGCGCTGGTCCACAGCCACCCCGGTGGTCTGCCCTGGCTGAGTGAGGCCGACCGGCGGCTGCAGGTGCAGAGTGATTTGCTGTGGTGGCTGGTCTGCCGGGGTGAGATTCATAAATTCCGCTGTGTGCCGCATCTTACCGGGCGGCGCTTTGAGCACGGGGTGACGGACTGTTACACGCTGTTCCGGGATGCTTATCATCTGGCGGGGATTGAGATGCCGGATTTTCATCGCGGGGATGACTGGTGGCGTCACGGTCAGAATCTCTATCTGGATAATCTGGAGGCCACAGGGCTGTATCAGGTGCCGTTGTCAGCGGCGCAGCCGGGCGATGTGCTGCTGTGCTGTTTTGGTTCATCGGTGCCGAATCATGCCGCCATTTACTGTGGTGACGGCGAGCTGCTGCACCATATTCCTGAACAACTGAGCAAACGAGAGAGGTATACCGACAAATGGCAGCGACGCACACACTCCCTCTGGCGTCACCGGGCATGGCACGCATCTGCCTTTACGGGGATTTGCAACGATTTGGTCGCCGCATCGACCTTCGTGTGAAAACGGGGGCCGAAGCCATCCGGGCGCTGGCCACACAGCTCCCGGCGTTTCGTCAGAAACTGAATGACGGCTGGTATCAGGTGCGCATTGCCGGGCGTGATGCAGGTGAAACCGAATTATCTGCCCGTCTTAATGAGCCGCTGGCAAATGGTGCCGTGATCCATATCGTGCCGCGTCTGGCGGGAGCTAAAAGTGGCGGTGTATTTCAGGTGGTGCTGGGGGCGGCGTTGATTGCGGTGGCATGGTGGAACCCTGTGGGCTGGCTGGGTGCCGCGGCTGTATCGGGCATGTATGCGGCAGGGGCCAGTATGATCCTGGGCGGTGTGGCGCAGATGCTGGCACCGAAAGCCAGGACGTCCACGGCAGCCAGTACAGATAACGGCAAACAGAACACCTATTTTTCCTCACTGGATAACATGGTTGCTCAGGGCAATGTTCTGCCTGTTCTGTACGGTGAAATGCGTGTGGGGTCGCGGGTGGTTTCTCAGGAGATCAGCACGGCAGACGAAGGGGATGGTGGTCAGGTTGTGGTGATTGGTCGCTGATGCAAAATGTTTTATGTGAAACCGCCTGCGGGCGGTTTTGTCGTTTATGGAGCATGACGAATGGGTAAAGGCAGCAGTAAGGGGCATACCCCGCGCGAAGCGAAGGACAACCTGAAATCCACGCAGTTACTGAGTGTGATCGATGCCATCAGCGAAGGACCGATAGAAGGTCCGGTGGATGGATTAAAAAGCGTGCTGCTGAACAGTACGCCGGTGCTGGACAGTGAAGGGAATACCAACATCGCCGGTGTCACGGTGGTGTTCCGGGCAGGTGAGCAGGAGCAGACACCGCCGGAGGGTTTTGAATCCTCCGGATCCGAGACGGTGCTGGGTACGGAAGTGAAATATGACACGCCGATCACCCGGACCATCACGTCTGCAAACATCGACCGTCTGCGCTTTACCTTCGGTGTGCAGGCTCTGGTGGAAACCACTTCAAAGGGGGACCGGAATCCGTCGGAAGTTCGCCTGCTGGTTCAGATACAACGTAACGGTGGCTGGGTGACGGAAAAAGACATCACCATTAAGGGCAAAACCACCTCGCAGTATCTGGCCTCGGTGGTGGTGGATAATCTGCCTCCGCGCCCGTTCAATATCCGGATGCGCAGGATGACACCGGACAGCACCACAGACCAGCTGCAGAACAAAACGCTCTGGTCGTCATACACCGAAATCATCGATGTGAAACAGTGCTACCCGAACACGGCACTGGTCGGCGTGCAGGTGGACTCGGAACAGTTCGGCAGCCAGCAGGTGAGTCGTAATTATCATCTTCGCGGGCGCATTCTGCAGGTGCCGTCGAACTATAACCCGCAGAGGCGGCAATACAGCGGTATCTGGGACGGAACGTTTAAACCGGCATACAGCAACAACATGGCATGGTGTCTGTGGGATATGCTGACCCATCCGCGCTACGGCATGGGGAAACGTCTTGGTGCGGCGGATGTGGACAAATGGGCGCTGTATGTCATCGGACAGTATTGCGACCAGTCGGTGCCGGATGGTTTTGGTGGCACGGAGCCGCGCATCACCTGTAATGCGTACCTGACCACACAGCGTAAGGCGTGGGATGTGCTCAGTGATTTCTGTTCGGCGATGCGCTGTATGCCGGTATGGAACGGGCAGACGCTGACGTTCGTGCAGGACCGACCGTCGGATAAGGTGTGGACCTATAACCGCAGTAATGTGGTGATGCCGGATGATGGCGCGCCGTTCCGCTACAGCTTCAGCGCCCTGAAGGACCGCCATAATGCCGTTGAGGTGAACTGGATTGACCCGGATAACGGCTGGGAGACGGCGACAGAGCTTGTTGAAGATACGCAGGCCATTCTCCGTTACGGTCGTAACGTCACGAAGATGGATGCCTTTGGCTGTACCAGTCGGGGGCAGGCACACCGCGCCGGGCTGTGGCTGATTAAAACGGAGCTGCTGGAAACGCAGACCGTGGACTTCAGCGTGGGTGCTGAAGGGCTTCGCCATGTACCGGGCGATGTCATTGAAATCTGCGATGATGACTATGCCGGTATCAGCACCGGCGGGCGAGTGCTGGCGGTGAACAGCCAGACCCGGACGCTGACGCTCGACCGTGAAATCACGCTGCCATCCTCCGGTACCACGCTGATAAGCCTGGTTGACGGAAGTGGCAATCCGGTCAGCGTGGAGGTTCAGTCCGTCACCGACGGCGTGAAGGTAAAAGTGAGCCGTGTTCCTGACGGTGTTGCTGAATACAGCGTATGGGGGCTGAAGCTGCCGACGCTGCGCCAGCGACTGTTCCGCTGCGTGAGTATCCGTGAGAACGACGACGGCACGTATGCCATCACCGCCGTGCAGCATGTGCCGGAAAAAGAGGCCATCGTGGATAACGGAGCGCACTTTGACGGCGACCAGAGCGGCACGGTGAATGGTGTCACGCCGCCAGCGGTGCAGCACCTGACCGCCGAAGTCACCGCAGACAGCGGGGAATATCAGGTGCTGGCGCGCTGGGACACGCCGAAGGTGGTGAAGGGCGTGAGCTTCCTGCTCCGTCTGACCGTAACAGCGGATGACGGCAGTGAGCGGCTGGTCAGCACGGCCCGGACGGCGGAAACCACTTACCGCTTCAGGCAGCTGGCGCTGGGGCGTTACACGCTGACGGTCCGGGCGGTAAATGCCCGGGGACAGCAGGGCGATCCGGCGTCGGTATCGTTCCGGATTAACGCACCTGCAAAACCCGCCACCATTGAGCTGACGCCGGGGTATTTTCAGATAACGGCGGTCCCGCGTCTTGCGGTGTATGACCCGACGGTACAGTTTGAATTCTGGTTCTCAGAAAAACGCATCACGAACACAGCACAGGTGGAAAAATCTGCCCGTTATCTGGGGACCGGCAGTCAGTGGACTGTCCAGGGGAGCCGGATTAAGCCGGGGACGGATTTCTGGTTTTACGTGCGAAGCGTCAACCTGGTGGGAAAATCTGCTTTTGTGGAAGCCAGCGGGCAGCCCAGCAATGATGGTGAAGGGTATCTGGAAATTTTCCGGGGGCTGATAGATGAGACGCTTCTGGGTCAGGCACTGAAAGAGCGCATTGATGCTTCAGCGCTGCGTATGGAGGTCACGCAACTGGAAGAAGATATCCGTCAGCGGATGGACACGGATATCGCAGAAGTGACCCGGAAAATCGGGAAGGCGGAAAACAGCCTCACGCAGCTGGTTGCGAAAAAGAATGAGGATCAGACACTGGCCATCGCGCAGGTGAGCCAGAAAGTGGACCGGGTGAGCAGTGAAATCTCACAGACTGTCAGCCAGGGGCAGTCAGAAAACGCCCGACAGATAGCACAGGTCCGCCAGTACGTGGATAAAAAAGGGAGTGAAATTACCTCGACCACGGATAAAAAGCTGGGTGACCAGGCCGTGACCATACAGCAAATCCAGCGGGTTCAGTCAGACACGCGCAATGAGCTGAATGCCATGTATATGCTGAAGGTGCAGAAAACAAAAAACGGTATTCCCTATGTGGCCGGGATTGGTGCGGGGATTGAGGATGTTGATGGTCAGACCCTGAGTAACATTCTGCTGCAGGCCGATCGCATTGCGATGATTACCCCGGAGAACGGCAACACCACGCCGCTGTTTGTGGCGCAGGGGAATCAGCTGTTCATGAACGACGTGTTCCTGAAGCGACTGTTTGCGGTGAGCATCACGTCATCCGGCAATCCTCCGACGTTTTCCCTGACGCCGGATGGCAGGCTGACAGCCCGCAATGCGGATATCAGTGGAGCCATCACGGCGAATACCGGCACGCTCAATAATGTCACCATTAACGAGAACTGTGTCATCAGAGGGAAACTGTCTGCAAACCAGATTGAAGGCGATCTCGTTAAAACAGTGGGTAAGGCTTTCCCCCGTGACTCCCGTGCACCGAAGCGTTGGCCATCAGGAACCATTACCGTCAGGGTTTATGACGATCAGCCGTTTAACCGGCAGATTGTTATTCCGGCGGTGGCTTTCAGCGGTGCCAGACATGAGCGGGAGAACAGCGATACTTATTCGTCATGCCGCCTGATAGTGAAGAAAAACGGTGCTGAAATTTATAACCGTACCGCGATGGATAATACGCTGGTTTACAGTGGTGTTATTGATATGCCTGCTGGTCGCGGCGACATGACGCTGGAGTTTTCTGTATCAGCATGGTGGGTAAATGGCTGGTATCCCACAGCAAGTATCAGCGATTTGCTGGTTGTTGTGATGAAGAAAGCCACTGCAGGCATCACGATTAGCTGAATTTTATAACCCCAATACGGGCGCCAGAAATGGCGCCTTTTTTATTGCAGAAAAGCGAGAGGTAATTATGCGTAAATTATGTGCAGCCATTTTGTCCGCAGCCATCTGTCTGTCCGTATCCGGTGCGCCTGCATGGGCGTCTGAACATCAGTCCACACTGAGCGCGGGGTATCTTCATGCCCGTACGAACGCTCCCGGCAGCGATAATCTGAACGGGATTAACGTGAAATACCGTTATGAGTTTACGGACGCGCTGGGGCTGATTACGTCCTTCAGTTATGCCAATGCTGAGGATGAGCAAAAAACGCACTACGGCGATACCCGCTGGCATGAAGATTCCGTGCGTAACCGCTGGTTCAGCATGATGGCGGGGCCGTCTGTACGCGTGAATGAATGGTTCAGCACGTATGCGATGGCGGGCGTGGCTTACAGCCGTGTGTCGACTTTCTCCGGGGATTATCTCCGCGTAACTGATAACAAGGGGAAAACGGACGATGTGCTGACCGGAAGTGATGACGGTCGCTACAGCGACACGTCTCTGGCGTGGGGGGCTGGCGTGCAGTTTAACCCGACCGAATCCGTGACCATTGACCTTGCTTATGAAGGTTCCGGTAGTGGCGACTGGCGAACGGATGCATTTATTGTTGGTATCGGATACCGTTTCTGACAACAGACGCCGATTTATCTTCTGTAAATATTGTTATGATACGCAGGTTCATCCGCCTTATGGAGTGAACTGCGTTTGAGGAAACGTAAAGTTACACTGTCCTGAAGCCCGTGGCGTCACTGCTGCGGGCTTTTTTTATTGGTGGAAAAGTATGACAGTAAAAATTTCTGGCGTGCTTAAAGATGGCACAGGAAAACCAGTACAGAACTGCACCATTGTGCTGAAGGCCAGACGGACCAGCAGCACGGTGGTGGTGAACACGGTGGCCTCTGAAAATCCGGATGAAGCCGGGCGTTACAGCATGGATGTTGAGCATGGTCAGTACAGCGTCACCCTGCTGGTTGAAGGTTTTCCACCTTCACATGCCGGGACCATTACCGTCTATGAAGGTTCCAGACCAGGTACGCTGAATGATTTTCTCGGTGCCATGACGGAGGATGATGCCCGTCCGGAGGCACTGCGCCGTTTTGAGCTGATGGTGAATGAAGTGGCACGTCATGCCGGAGCGTCATCACAGAGTGCAGCGGCGGCAAAGAAATCCGAAACGGCAGCAGCCTCATCGAAGAATGCGGCGAAAACCTCAGAAACGAATGCAGCTAACAGCGCACAGGCGGCAGCGGCCTCGCAGACTGCATCGGCAAACTCCGCGACAGCAGCCAAAAAATCAGAAACCAACGCGAAAAATAGCGAGACAGCCACAAAGGCCAGCGAAAAAAACGCAAAATCCAGCCAGACGGCAGCGAAAACCAGTGAGACGAATGCCAAAGACAGTGAAGCCAACGCAAAGGTGAGCGAAACAGCGGCGGCGAACTCGGCGAAAGCATCGGCAGCAAGCCAGACGGCAGCAAAAGCAAGTGAAGATGCTGCCAGAGAATACGCAAACCAGACAGCAGAGCCGTACAGATATGTTTTACAGCCGCTGCCGGATGTGTGGATACCCTTTAATGATTCGCTGGATATGATTACGGGCTATTCTCCGGGTTATAAAAAAGTGAAGATTGGTGATAATGTGGTTCAGGTTGCCAGTGATAAACAGGTTAATTTCAGTCGCGCATCAACGGCAACATATATCAACAAATCTGGCGAACTGAAAACGGCGGAAATTAATGAGCCACGATTTGAAAAAGAAGGTTTATTGATTGAAGGTCAGCGAACCAACTACATGTTGAATTCAGCAACTCCAGCTTCTTGGGGTAAATCTGCAAATATGAATGTCGCTGAGGTTGGAACTGATAGTTTTGGTTTTACTTATGGAAAGTTTGTTTGTAATGAATCATTAATTGGGCAAAGTACAACCCTTAATATGGCAGTAGTTTCAACCTCGGGGGCTGTCGATGTATCAGGCGATAATAAGTGTGTGACGACATCGTGCAGATTTAAAACGGATTTGGAACTCCTGTTAAGGATCAGGTTTGAAGCCTTCGATGGCAGCGCTTCATCTAATCTTGGATATGCCATTGTTAATACGCGGTCTTTATTGGTTGAAATCACCGGTGTAGCTGCCGACAGGCTCACCGCACGAGTTAACAAAGATGAAGCTACGGGCTGGATTTTTGTAGAGGCAACGATTCAAGCAAGTAAAGAAACTTACATAACCTCTGCAATACAATACGCACCAAAATCTGGTGGCGTCGTTGAATCTGGTGACTATATTTATCTGGCCACTCCTCAGGTTGAGGATGGTTCGTGTGTATCATCTTTTATTATATCAGGAACGACGGCGGCGACGCGCGCAAGCGATATGGTTACAGTTCCGATTAAGAATAATCTTTATAATCTTCCTTTTACGGTTCTTTGTGAGGTACATAAGAACTGGTATAAAACGCCAAATGTAGCGCCGCGTGTTTTTGATACCGGCGGTCATCAAACCGGAGCGGGGATCGTAATGGGGTTTGGTTCATCAGGTGGGTACGACGGTTTTCCGTATTGCGATATAGGTGGTTCAGACCGACGAATAAATGAAAATGCCGGGCTGAAAAAAATGCTTATTGGTATGCGGGTAAAGTCCGAACGGTCTACATGTGCAGTAAGTAACGGGCGTATATCCAGCGAAACAAAAACCACATGGGAATATATCCGGAGTACAGCAACCATTCGCATTGGTGGACAAACTACAGCAGGATTACGCCATTTATTTGGGCATGTGAGGAATTTTCGTCTCTGGCATAAAGAGCTAACAGATGCGCAGCTTGGGGAGGTTGTGGAGTGAGAGATTTCACGTTGCGTTTCAGTGATAAAGCAGATTTCAGGGCATTTCTCAGGAAACTTAACTGGGAAGAGGACGAAGAGCTGCAGAATGCCGTTCTGGTTGATGAGATTGGTTTTACGTTCAGGGAGACAGATGTTCCTGATGACGGAGAACCAGAATACACGCGAAACGAAGGGTACTTTGTTAATATCCGTCTTCTTGACGATGGATTTGATGATTCCGTGTTCCGTGAGTGGGTGGTTACACCAGAGCGCCCGCTCAGGGAGTGGTTTTAAGGATAGCAGATGGATATCACGTCGATACTTCATGCGCTTTGTGCCGTAGCGGTGCAGGTACTGGCTGGTCTTTTTACCGGAAACTGGGCTTACGGGGCGATAGCCGGTTGTACGTTCTTCATTGCGCGTGAACATACCCAGGCAGAATATCGCTGGATTGAAATGTTCGGGCATGGCAAGCGTATGAATATGCCGTGGTGGGGCGGTTTTGATCCGCGCGCGTGGGATGTGGCAAGCCTGATGGATTTTGCTGTGCCGGTAGTGGCGTGTCTGCTGGTCTGGCTGTTTATCCGTTAAACATAAAAAGCCGCAGCAACTTGTCATGGCAGAATACTGCGGCTGGCTGGTGAACTTCCGATAGTGCGAGTATTGAATGATTTCCAGCCGTTATCGATTTTACGTATTTTTTGTATGAGAGAATTTGCACCACCTCCTTCCGACCATCTATAACTGCACGCCACTATTTCTAGGGCTGCTATGTGCCAGAAACGGTAGTTTTTTATTTCTATCATTGATGTCGAGTTACTTGGACTATTTGATATGAATTAATAGGGTACAAAGCGATGCATAATGTGCAAATTGATTGTTTAGTTTACTGAAAGGGAGCCCCTCTCCCTTAGCATAAAATCATAAATCCAATAATTTAATGCATAGTGAGAAGAAGATTATCAACAGAATGAACTTCATTTCTTTTTTTGATTTTTCTTTTGAACCCCGTTATAACAATCCGAGAAGTTAATTTTTCTATCGGTTTAAACATGGCAGCAACGAAGAACAAAGGAATAACGCCTGATATTAATGAAGCGACGCTAACCACCGTGTCCGACGGGACATTAAAATACGCAATAAATGAAACAGGTATGGTTACTAATAACATAAAATAAACAGAACGAATGAGTTTATATTTTAATTTGGCATTTCTTTTTAATTTTGCACCCTCACGGATTCGTGTCTGAATTATTACATTTCTAACCAAGGCCTGGGCTTCAGTTATAGTGGCAGCTTTTTCTAGATTCGATTTGATGACAAGTTCATTTTTGTCTGCACTTATTTCTTCAAGTTTTTTCTGAAGAACCTCAACTTGTTTTTCACTTTCGATACCTTGCTTAGCCCGAATTTCGAGTAAAGATTTTGTCCTAAGTGCATTTTCTATTACATCTTCATCCATAAAACTCATGATATCCTCAACCAGATCCGGTACAAATCCCTCCGGCTGTAAATTTTTGCTTCTCAACTCTATAACCAAGTTGGCTGCAGTCTCTTTTGACATGGCTCCACTCGCGACAGAACCTTTCATATCTTTGTATACATTAGCGACTTTTGCTGCCACCTGTGTAGAAAGAATAACTTGTGCTCTAGCAACTACATCAAAAGTCGTAGGTAATTTCACTCCATTAGCAAACCCCTTATGAGACTTAAACCATAATCTCTCAGTTATATAGTCTAAAGTGGCTGCGAATGGTATTGTTCTTTCTCCTTGAGTAGAAAAGTAATGTGATAGGGATTTGGTTATATTTTTACCCGTGATGAGTAGGGCTCCAGTTTGCTCTAACTTTATATTGCTTCTTCCTTTTCTTTTGTAATTTATCTTTGTGAAAATTTTTAAAGTATCAGCAATTTTATCCAATTCATAATCTGGGAATTCTCTTTTTAGTTTATCAAGTGTAGAGGTGCTTTCAATATTATACTCCGGCTTATCGTAATAATCAGTGTTAGCATCAAGAGAAATTTTCATTTTTCCTAGTTTTTCAAAAAACTCTATTTTTTTTATTGTGATGTCTGATTTTGTAGAACAGCTTTGTAGTAGATTGATCATTCCAGTCTTAGATGGGTCTGGATGTTGATTACGCTCGAAAATCTTTTCTGCTGCATAAAAGTAACTTTCAACTTCGCTTTGTGTTTCTTCAAAGTACTTTAATTCTATTTTTGATTTATTTCCTGAGCGGTCTCGTAACCCCTTGACTAATAATAGAAATTCTTCAAACATACGATAATGAATATCGCCATTTAATCCTACAGCATCAAATAATAATTCCGTATCAAGAACTATTTGAAAATCATTCCTCCATGGCTCAGCATTCACTAAGTCTGAGTTATAACAGATCCCACCGTAAAGAATTAGTCCTTCTTCAACCTTGTTTAACTTATCGGTGAACAGAGGGTCTTTTGAATTCTGAATGATGAACTGACTGATAACTACGGAGTTCTCACTCTGCTTTCTGTCATGAATAAAATATGAATAAAAATCTGATAATAGCTCTTCAATCTGCTCTAGATTAAGTTCTTCTTTACTAAAGGACTTAACGAATTGAATGAGCAAGTTTTTTATATAGTCTTGTTCTTCCTTTACTTGCTCGTAACTTGCTTTTAGATTATTGTTTCTATCAAATTTTTCAGTAACATAATATTTGCCATTTTTAAATTCCAACAAACCTATTTTCTTGAGTCTGTTTTTTAGACATGATTTCACTACAGCTTCAGGTATATCAAATCCATAGTCAGAATTTAGTTCCTGAGAGCACTTAGTTACGTCGAACTCCCATAACTGATGTATGACTATAGTTGAACATAGGAACTGAGCTAAAACATCGTATATATCTTTCTTATTTTCATGTAATTGACGAAAAAGAGCTGCAGATGCCAATAAACGTTGATCTTCCATAATTCCTTTCTTGAGAATACTCATACAGCCCCTCCGATCACATTTTTGATGGTTTGATACAGAAGCAACGTGTACTTATTTAATATTTAACAATAAATCTACAATATTATTTCAAAGTGTGTCAATTTTTTTTAACTATCTAAAGCTAGATTCCCTTGGTATACAAATATTGTACAACAAAACAAAAATTTTCAGAGTTTTATTCTTTTATTTGCCGTAGGGGCTCGGGTTTGTTCGAGGTTTCCATCTGAAGCCCTCAAACTGATGACCGACTTCCCTTGATTAAGGATAGCGTTGCATTGACCCGTTGAACTCACAGCTCATAACAGACATTCACTACGGTTATGGCAGAAAGGTATGCATGCTGGGGATGGGGAAGTTGTGAAAGAAAAGAAGGCTGCTGCGTCGTTTGACATCACGTCTATCTTTTTATTGGTTATGCAGGTCGTAGTGGGACAAAACTGAGACACATAAGGCCTCACAATGGCTTGCAAGGCTTTACATGTTTTGATGTAGTGGGACGTGTGAGCGCAGTGTTGATGGGGTAATGCATTGAATTAGAAGCGAATTCTTATAATTCGTAATGCTAAGATCGTAGGGGCGTCCCCATTTTCGGTACTACCTAAATCAATGAGTTACCTAACTTTTAGTTATGACATAAAGATATATATGCTAAGTAAGATATAGAGAAGCTGGTAAAGCAATTAAAGCTGTTGCTACGTGTGTGGCGGCTGATGTATAGCCATTTATGCAGATGAAACGAAAAAAAGCCCACATCTGTGGGCTTTCAAGTCACTCGGGAGCCGCGGCTCCTTTGCGTATCCTTTTTTGTCTCCTCACCGTCTGGTCGGTGTCCTGCTGAGACTGCTAACTTCCTGTTTTTCTTGGTGTTGTCCTTACACCGTCCAATCATGATTGGTGGAGCTGGCGGGAGTTGAACCCGCGTCCGAAATTCCTACATCCTCGGTACTACATGCTTAGTCAGTCTTTACATTCGCTTGCCAGCTGCGGACGGACACGCCACTAACAAACTAGCCTGATTAAGTTTTAACGCTTCAACCCCAGGCAGGGCTTCCACGCGATCTCTTTTGGGTTTGACCCCTCTTGATCCCCGTCCTAAGAGCGGAGGCTAGGGAGAGAGGGCTCTAAGCAGGTTATTAAGCTGCTAAAGCGTAGTTTTCGTCGTTTGCGACTATTTTTTGCGGCTTTTTACGAGGCCAACCGCCCCTCGGCATGCACCTTGGGTTTCGCAAATCCCGTCGAATCCAGAATCAGCCCCAATGTGTAACGGTAAGTATACCAGATTTATGAGCAGCATGACTAGCCCAAAAGGCGTTATCATCCTGGAATTAGCGCCTGCATAGTATGATTTTTTTTCGATTAAGCAATGGGATGGCTACATCTGTGTCAGATTTGACAGTCGATAAGATGTTCATTCGCGCCACCGGATAGGGAGGCGCGGTGAGGATTTGATTAGTATCGCTTATATAGGTTTAACGGTGGGCATTTTTCATGATACGCGCTTTATCCACCTGCCATTCGCGTTCTTTGATATCTGAACGTTTATCGTGCTGTTTCTTACCTTTGGCGACGCCGATTTTCACTTTGCACCAGGCATTTTTCCAGTACAGGGAGAGCGCCACTACGGTATAGCCTTCTCGATTGACGCGAC
>SKEI01001406.1_pt1 | contig 13265 bp, 10 predicted proteins | sample 4826701 | NCBI WGS metagenome assembly SKEI01 (sample SAMN11008813, study PRJNA524170) | human gut metagenome | biome: Human fecal sample; material: Feces; isolation source: fecal sample from pouch patient p2, p6, p7, p14 | host: Homo sapiens | place: Israel: Tel-Aviv | collected 2016-08-31 | reverse complement strand
GAGTGCAGCTGCGGACATGACCACGATCACGAGCATCATCATCACGACCATGATGACGAGTGCGGCTGCGGACATGACCACGATCATGAGCATCATCACGACCATGATGAAGAATGTGGCTGCGGACATGACCACGATCATGAGCATCATCACGACCATGATGAAGAATGTGGCTGCGGACATCATCATGATCATCACCATCATCACGCAGACGAAGTATTTACTAGCTGGGGACGTGAGACCATTAAGAAGTTTACAAGAGAAGGGCTTGAGAAAATGCTGGAGAGCCTTTCCGCTTCTGAAGAGTATGGCGTGATTCTTCGTGCTAAGGGAATGCTTCCGGCAGAGGACGGAACATGGATCTACTTCGATATGGTTCCAGAAGAAACTGAGATCCGTGAAGGTTCACCGGAGTACACCGGACGTCTTTGCGTAATTGGTTCCAAGTTAAATGAAGAGAAACTGGCTAAGCTGTTCGGCGTAGCTTAATAATTAACATATAAACGGGATAAAAGGCTTTTTGTACGCTTATTTGTTGCTGTTTATAAGCGATATACGCGAATGCACTGCTTTTAATAAGAAAAATACAGGGAGGTTTCTGTAAATGGATGAAATTACAGTACCGATTTATCTCATAACCGGCTTTCTGGAAAGCGGCAAGACCTCTTTCCTCAGCTTTACCCTCCAGCAGGATTACTTCCGTACAGAGGGAAAGACACTTCTCATTCTCTGCGAAGAGGGAGAGGAAGAGTACGATGAAGAGGCTCTTGCAAAAGATAATGTTGTAGTCGAGGTTATTGAGAAAGAAGAAGATTTTACACCGGAGCGCCTTCAGGCACTGGATATTATCCATCAGCCGGAGCGTGTGGTTATGGAATATAATGGAATGTGGCTGGTAAGCAAATTCGAGGAGATGAAGCTCCCGGCAGGCTGGGGAATTGAACAGCACATTACCTGCGTAGATGCAAGCACATTCCAGGTATATATGCAGAACATGAAATCCATTTTTATGGATATGGTTCGCAATGCGGATATGGTTGTGTTTAACCGCAGCAAGAAAGAATATCCTCTTGCAAACTTCCGCAGAAGCATTAAGGTTGTAAACCCAAGTGCAGAGGTTATTTTTGAGGATGAAGAAGGCGAGATGACAGATATTTTTGCAGATCAGATGCCATTTGACCTGGATGCAGAGATTGTAGATATTCCGCCTGAAGATTACGGAATCTGGTTTGTAGACGCTATGGATCATCCGGATCGCTATGTGGGAAAAACTCTTCGCTTTAAGGCTCGTGCAAGACGTCCGAGAGGAATGGGCAGCAAGTTCTTTATTCCAGGACGTACTGCCATGACCTGCTGCGCAGATGATACTTCATTCCTGGGCTATATCTGCAAGAGTGCATATGCCCCGAAGCTGAAGGCAGGTGAATGGGTTGAGGTGACTGCCAAGGTCGCCTTTGAAAATCGTTCTGAGTACCAGGGCGAGGGAATCGTTCTTTATGCAGAGAATGTGACCCCATGCGAACCTCTGGCTGATGAGATGGTTTATTTCAACTAATTTGATAATAAATGAAAGTCATCTGTTTTATGCTATTGGTTAAGCAGGATGCGGCAGTGATTATGGGGCTGTGGAGAACCAGAGCTTTGGAATTGCTGTGGAGGACTTTCGTAGTAGAATAAGGAAAATAAGATTATGTATTTAGTTGTTGGACTGGGAAACCCCGGGAAGCAGTATGAGGCGACCCGCCACAATATGGGTTTTGATACGATCGACGTGCTTGTGGAGCGTCATAAGATTCCGCAGGGCGGCGTAAAATTTAATGCTATGTACGGTTCCGGATTCATTGGGGGAGAGAAGGTAATCTTTATGAAACCTTTGTCTTTTATGAATTTAAGCGGTGGTCCGGTACAGGAGATGGCTGCCTATTTCAAAATCGATCCGGAGAGTGAGCTGATCATTATTCAGGACGATATTGATCTGGAGCCAGGACAGCTTCGTATCCGGAAGCAGGGCAGTGCAGGCGGTCATAATGGTCTGAAGGACATTATTGGCAGACTTGGCACACAGAAATTCATGCGTGTAAAAATTGGTGTAGGAGCCAAACCAAAAGGATGGGATCTGGCAGACCATGTGCTTGGTCGTTTTTCATCCGGGGACCGCAAGCTCGTGGATGAAGCAATTGAGTTTGCAGCAGACGCTGTAGAAAAAATCATAACAGATGGTCCGGATGCGGCGATGAATGAATATAACCGAAAGAGGGTTACTGAGTAACAAAGGAAGTCCAGCAACAAGCTGGGCTTCTTTTGCCCCTGGAGTGTCCCAAAAAGCTTTGTGAAAATTATGACGTGCAGATATCTTGCAGGAATGGTTTAATGTTTTTGGTGGGCTTCAAGGTGCGGCTTTTGAGAAAAGGAGGAAAGCCATGCTTTCATTTACCCAGCCCCTGAAGGGGATGGCAGAATTTGAAGAAATAGAGAAAAGCCTTGAGAAAAATCAAGGCATTGTGCAGATCACAGGCTGTCTGGAATCCCAGAAGGCACATCTGATCCATGGGCTTTCCGGCAAAACACCTATGCGCCTTGTGATTGCAGGAGATGAGCGCCAGGCTAAGGAAATCTTTGAGGACTTGCACTTTTATGACAAAAATACCATGTTTTACCCGGCGAAGGATCTTCTCTTTTTCCAGGCAGATATTCAGGGAAATCTGCTGATCCGCCAGAGAATGTGTGTGATAAAGGCACTTCTGGAGCAGAAAGAGCTGACTGTGGTTACCAGCATTGACGGCTGTATGGATTATCTGACGCCTCTGGAAGAAATTGGGAAAAAGGTGCTTCATTTCTATTCTGACAGCGTGATCAACATGGATGTGCTGAAAAATACCCTTGTGCAGCTTGGATATGAACGCGTAGGACAGGTGGAAATGCCGGGACAGTTTTCTGTGCGCGGTGGTATAGTAGATATTTATTCTCTTACAGAAGAGAATCCATGGAGAATTGAGCTGTGGGGAGATGAAGTGGATTCTATCCGAAGCTTTGACGCAGAGAGTCAGCGCTCTCTGGAAAATCTGGATGAGATTGCCATTTATCCAGCTGTGGAGTGGAATGACGGCAAAAAGATGGTATCTTTTGTGGATTATTTTCCCAAGGGAAAAATGCTTCTGTTTCTGGACGAACCTAACCGTATTCTGGAAAACGGACTGGGCGTAGAGGAAGAGTATGCCGCCAGCCGCACACATCGTGAAGAAAAAGGGGAAAAGAACCTTCCGGTTCAGTGGCTTTGTGAATTTTCCAAGGTTCAGAAAGAGCTGAATAAACTTCGTGCAGTGTCATTGTCAGCACTGGAGCCAAGAGGCGTGGAGTGGAATTTTGCCCCGGAGAAATATAATCTGACGGTGCAGAGTGTAACTTCTTATAACAGCAGCTTTGAGCTTCTGGTTGAGGATCTGAAAAAGTATAAGAAAAAAGGTTACCAGATTGCCTTGCTTTCCGGTTCCAGGACAAGGGCGGAGCGTCTGGCGAAGGATTTGCAGGAGCATGAGCTGAATGCTTTTTACGGTTCTGATTATGACCGCGTGATTAATCCAGGGGAAATTATGGTCCTCTATGGACACGCCCGGAAAGGCTTTGAGTATCCGTTGATTAAATTTGCGGTGATCACAGAGTCCGATATTTTCGGACAGGAGCAGAAAAAAAAGAAAAAGAAAAAGGTCTACAACGGCAAGCGGATCCAGGATTTTGCAGAGCTGTCTATCGGGGATTATGTGGTCCATGAAAAGCATGGACTGGGAATTTACCGTGGAATTGAGAAAGTTGAAGTAGATAAGGTCTTAAAAGACTATATCAAGATTGAATACCGTGACGGAAGCAATCTATATATTCTGGCGACGCAGCTGGATGCGCTGCAGAAATATTCTGGCGCAGATACAGCCAAGGCGCCGAAGCTAAACAAGCTGGGAACCCAGGAGTGGAATCGCACGAAGTCCAAGGTAAAGGGCGCTGTCAAAAATATCGCCAAAGAGCTGGTGGAGCTTTACGCTGTGCGTCAGGAAAAAGAAGGTTATGTGTGCGGCCCGGATACAGTGTGGCAAAAGGAATTCGAGGAAATGTTTCCATATGAGGAGACAGAGGATCAGCTGAACGCCATCGAGGATACCAAGCGGGATATGGAGAGCACCAAGATCATGGATCGTCTGGTGTGCGGAGATGTTGGATATGGTAAGACAGAGGTTGCTCTTCGCGCAGCTTTTAAAGAGGTGCAGGAGAGCCGGCAGGTTGTTTACCTTGCACCAACTACCATTCTGGCGCAGCAGGTGTACAACACCTTTGTCCAGAGAATGAAGGAGTTTCCGGTGCGCGTGGATCTGCTTTGCCGATTCCGTACACCTGCCCAGCAGAAAAAAACTTTGCAGGATCTGAAAAAAGGACAGGTAGACGTTGTGATCGGTACTCACAGAGTTCTTTCCAAGGATGTGGAGTATAAGAATCTGGGGCTTTTGATCGTTGACGAGGAACAGCGTTTCGGCGTTACCCACAAGGAGAAAATCAAGCAGCTGAAAAAGGATATTGATGTTCTGACTCTGACTGCGACACCCATTCCACGAACCCTTCATATGAGTATGATTGGAATCCGTGACATGAGTGTGCTGGAGGAGCCGCCTATGGATCGTATGCCGATCCAGACTTATGTGATGGAGTATGATGAGGAGACTGTCAGGGAAGCTATCGGAAGAGAGCTGCGAAGGGGCGGCCAGGTTTATTATGTCTATAACCGGGTTACAGATATTGATGAGGTTGCCCTTCGGATTTCTAAGCTGGTGCCGGACGCAAGGGTGGATTTTGCCCATGGACAGATGAGCGAGAGAGAACTGGAACGGGTTATGTATGATTTTATCAATGGGGACATTGATGTGCTGGTTTCTACTACCATTATCGAGACAGGACTGGATATTTCCAATGTAAATACCATGATCATCCATGATTCTGACAAGTACGGACTTTCCCAGCTTTATCAGCTGCGAGGCAGGATCGGACGTTCCAACAGGACGGCGTATGCGTTTCTGATGTACCGAAGGAATACCATGCTTCGGGAGGTGGCGGAAAAACGACTTTCTGCTATCCGTGAGTTTACAGATCTGGGAAGTGGATTCAAGATCGCCATGCGTGACCTGGAGCTTCGAGGGGCTGGAAATCTGCTGGGAGCACAGCAGCATGGACATATGAACGCAGTGGGCTATGACCTTTATTGCAAAATGCTCAGTGAGGCGGTTAAGGAGGCAAAGGGAATCCATACTATGGAAGACTTCGAGACTACCATTGATCTGAATATGGATGCTTTTATCCCGGACACCTACATCAGCAATGAGTTCCAGAAGCTGGATATTTATAAGCGCATTGCAGGAATTGAGTTCCAGCAGGAGTATGATGATATGCTGGAAGAGTTGATCGACCGGTTTGGGGAGCCGCCGAAAGCAGTGCTGAATCTGCTGGCTATTGCAAGACTGAAGGCACTGGCACATCGGGGCTACATTACGGAAATCAAGCAGATGCAGCGTGAGATCAGGATCACCCTTTACGAAAATGCTCATCTGAACCCGGAGGGGATTCCGCCGCTGGTTGCCAAGTACCGCAGACAGCTGCAGTTTAAGCCGGATAAAGAGCCGAAGTTCCTGTTTGCGCCAGTGGGGGATATTGTGCAGGCGCTGACGGTGTTTGCGAAGGAACTGATGGAATTGGTGGAAGAGGAAGGAAAGAGCGAAAAGTAGTAGACGGCTGGGCTGTTGAATGCTTTCGGATATTTTGATTTAAAGTAGTCTCTGGGTGGGGAAGATCCGATGGAAATTCGCGAAAATTGTGTGAATTCTATCAGATTTTCCCCTTTCTACTTGCCCTCATGGGAAAAAAGTTTTATACTCTTATTAGCGTGTCCGCATTGGGAAATCATGCTGGCTGTGCGTGGTGACTAAGCGGCACATCAGTGAAAGGGTAATTGGTGATCAATATGAAGAAAATCGTGAAGAACACAACCGTAGTGGCATTAAGTGGCGTAATGGCAATTGGAATGCTTTCCGGATGTGGAAGTAAGTCTATAGATGGAGAGAAGACCGTTGCAACTGTAGATGGCACAGACATTCCTATGGGTGTTGTAAGTCTGTATGCACGTGAGTCACAGGCACAGACGGTTGCTATGTATAAGAGCTTTATGGGAAGTGCAGGAAATATCTGGAGCCAGGTAGTAGATGAGGATGCTGGTACTACGTACGGTGAGCAGGCTGTAGGACAGTTCCTGGAGCAGGTTGAGCTGATGTACATCATGAAGGAGAAGGCAGCAGACTATGGCGTTGAGGTTACTTCTGATGATGAGACTGCTATTGCAGATGCAGCAGCACAGTTTATGCAGGACAATGACGAGGACACTCTGAAGGAGCTTGCTGTTTCCGAAGATCAGGTTAAGACTCTTCTGGAGCTTGAGACTTATCGTCAGAGAATTTACGATCCGATCCGCAACGAGGCTGAGGTTAACATAACGGATGAGGAGGCACAGCAGTCTTCTTTCAGCTATGTAAGTATTTCCATCAGTGGAGATGACCTTACCGATGATGATATTGCTACCCGCAAGGAGCAGGCACAGGAGATCCTGGATAAGATGAAAGAGGATCCGACAGCAGACATGGGCGAGACAGCCAAGGCTGTTGATGATACTTACAGCGGACTGACCGGAACTATTTTCACAAATGACAGTGATGATGAGGATATTTCCAATTCTTATGATGACGCTGTTGTAGAAGCGCTGAGAACTCTGAAGGATGGAGAGGTTTACGACGAGCTGGTTGAGACTGATAGCAGCGTATATGTACTTCGGATGGACAAAGTAAAAGACGAGGATGCAACCGCTTCCAAGAAAGAGTCCCTTGAGAACACCAAGCGCAGCGAATACTATTCCGAGACAACTCAGAAATGGCTGGATGATGCTGATATTACTGTAAATGATAAGGTGCTTTCTACTTTGACAATTACAGATGAGCACAGCTTTACAATTAAGGAGACTACAGCGGATACAAGTGAAGATGCAGCAGCTGATACAACAGATGCTACCGAGGATACTACTTCTGAGGATGCCGAGGCAGCAGATGAGGACGAGGATGCTGATACTGCTGAGACAGATGCTGCAAAGAGCGACAGCGCAGAGGAAGCTGATACCACAGACAGCGCTGACAGTACAGACGAGACTGCAGAAGAGGACAGTGCAGACAGCAAGGCCGAGGACAGCAGCGAGAGCGCTGATTCTGAGGAGAACGCAGAGGATACTGCAGAAGAGACAACTGAGGAGAACTAAAAGTGAGATAAAGATCGAAACTTGTTGTATCGTATGTATTGCAAAATGTTTTCTGAAAGAATTGAGATTATATAAAGTGGAGAAAATGATAAAAGAGCCTGCCTGGGGTGATTCGGGCGGGCCCTTTGTCTATACAAAGTAAAATACTTATGAAAAAAGCTTTTCGCTACAAAGTAAGGTTTCAGAAAATGCAGGTACAGCAGATTGAACATGTGGATAACAATTACACAGGGGGACAACATGAAAAAGATACTTCTTATTGCAACCGGGGGAACCATTGCTTCCAAATATACAGCAGAGGGGCTGGCACCGCAGATTTCCGCAGATGAGCTGTTGGAATATATTCCTGAAGCCCGGGAATTCTGCACCATTGATACCGTTCAGCCTTTTGCCCTGGACAGTACCAATGTGTGTGCAGACCATTGGCTGAAGCTGGCCAGACTGATCGAATCCAAATATGAATTTTATGATGGCTTTGTGCTTTGCCATGGAACGGACACTATGGCATATACAGCTGCTGCTTTGTCTTATCTGATCCAGAATAACCGCAGACCTATCGTGATTACCGGTGCCCAGAAACCTATTGACCTGGCAATTACAGATGCACGTTCCAATCTTCTGGACAGTCTCCGCTTTGCCTCTCACGACCGCGCTCATGGAATTTCCATTGTGTTTGGGGGAAAAGTGATCGCAGGAACCAGAGCAAAGAAGGAATTTTCCAAAAGTTACAATGCCTTTTCCAGTATTAATTATCCGGATATTGCATCCATTCACGATCAGAAGATTATTTTTTATATTGATGACAAAGACCAGTCCACCAAGCCACTGGTGTTTTATCATGAGATGAATCAGAAGATTTTTCTGCTCAAATTGATTCCGGGGATTGACGGGAAAGTATTGGATGCTCTTTTTCCCTCTTATTCCGGACTGATCATTGAATCCTTCGGCGTAGGCGGTCTGCCTCATTACGAAAATGATAATTTTATAGATGCGATCGCGCATTGGATTGAAGCTGGCAAGCCTGTGTGCATGGCGACCCAGGTTACCCATGAGGGAAGCGACATGGAAGTTTATCAGGTTGGAAAGGTCATCAAGGAACGGTTCCCGGTGCTGGAGTCGTATGATATGACGCTGGAGGCGTCTGTGACGAAAATGATGTGGGCGCTGGGACAGACACGGGATATGGAGAAGTTTAAGGAGTTATTTTATACGACCATTAATCATGATTTATTGTTTCTGTAAGTAAGTCTTGAAATTTTCTGGAGTGTTAAGCTAAAATAAAAAAGCTGAAATTATGGAGCTGATAATACTTTCAGAGAATCTTTATGGATGGAGCGCAAGGCAACAGACTCAAATTCATATCAGAGATGGGGTATCGGTTTTGAAAACATATTTTCTGGAATACTGGAGGACATATATAAATGAACAAAAAAGAAATTTCTGAAATCAAGAAACAGCTGACGCCAGCCAACTGCAACATTACCAGAATTTGCGGCTGCTATGTGGATGCTGAAAAGAATAAAAAAACAGAACTGAAAGAAGCATTCCTTTCCCTTTCGGAGGAAGAAATGTTCAAATATTTCGAAATATTCAAGAAAACACTTTCCGGTACTTTGGGAAAGAACCTGATGAATATGGAATTCCCTCTGGCAGAGGAAAAAGAGGGTGGCAAACACGAATTCCTCATGAAGCTCCGCGCCAGTAAACTGAAGGATGACGCTTTAATTGAGAGCTTTTATGACAAAATTATCGAAAATTACGATTATCCGGAAAATTACTACATAATCCTGGTACACGCTGTGTACGATATCCCGGGAAGAACTTCAGATGGAATCGATATGGATGATGCTTCTGAAGAGATTTATGAACACCTTCTTTGCAGTATCTGTCCGGTGAAGCTGTCTAAGGCAGGTCTTTGCTACAATGCGGAGGCAAATCTGATCCAGGACCGTATCCGTGACTGGATCGTGGAAATGCCAGAGAACGGCTTCCTTTTCCCGTTATTTAATGACAGAAGCACAGACATCCACGGCATGCTCTACTATTCTAAGAATGCAGAGCAGCTTCACGATATTTTTGTGGATGAAGTGTTTGGCTGTACTGCTCCGCTTTCCGCAGGCGGACAGCGCGATTCCTTCAATATGCTTGTAGAGGAAACCCTTGGGGACGACTGTCAGTATGACACCGTTATAGGAATCCATGAGAAGTTGAATGAGATCATCGAAGCTCAGAAAGATTCTCCAGATCCGGTTGTGCTCACTCAGTCTGAGTTGAAGCGGATTTTTGAGGATTGCGGCGTAGAGGACGAGAAGCTGGAAACCTTTGATAACCAGTATGAGGCTGTCGCCGGTGAAAAAGCCACTATGGTAGCCTCAAACATCACCAACACCCGTAAGTTCGAGATCAAAACGCCGGATGTAGTGATCCATGTAGAGCCAGATAAAGTGGAACTGGTGGAGACCAGGATCATTGATGGCCGCAAGTGTCTGGTGATTCCTATGGAAGACGTAGAGATCAACGGAATCCGTGTGCGGATGGGCGGGGAGAACAGTGAGGAATCCGAGGAAGAGTTTGAGTAATATTCTTGGTTGTGATAAAATTTTTTTGACGGATATGAAGTATAAAAGGCTTGTTGTAAAAGAAATAGTTGTAAAACAAATGGTTTTAAAACAGGAAGGATGCAATTCTTGGCGAGTTGCATCCTTCCTGTTTTTGCCTGAATGAGGGTTTCACAATGTGGGCATGCAAATTGTGGGAATGATTTTTGGGCGTAGTCTGGAATTAAGAATATCAAAAGTAAAACCTAAATAATTCTACAATTGTAGAAAAAAGTGATTGACATTTAACTTCTACAGATGTAGTATATAACCAACTTCTACAAAAGTAGAAAATGAAAGGGGATTCTACAATGAAAATAAAAATGGTTAAAATGATAGCACTTATGGCGGCGGTGACATTAAGTGGTTGTTCAGCTGGAACTTTAGAAAATACCGGAAATTCCGCCTCTGATTCTGCTGCAAATATGGTATCTTCAAATAAAAAGGCTTCTTCATCCACGAAGGGATCAAATACTGCAAGTTCCACTGGTACGGCAAGTAATACTACAAGTGGTGCAGCAGGTAATACCGCAAATAGCACAGCAAGTAATACCACAGCTGGCACAGCAGGTAATGCCACAGCTGGCGTAGCAGGTAATACCACAGCTGGTACGACAAGTAATACCACAACTGCCCCAACAGATGATGCATCCGATATTCTTTCCACCACAACAATCACCCTGTATGATAGTGATGGAAATACAGTTTCTGTGGAAAGAACAATTCACAAAAATTATGACTGCGAATATGTAGATGCTGATGGTATGGAATACAGCACCGATGATGATGTCTATTTTACAGATGAAAATGGAAAGACATACCAATCCTTAAATGACAGTACCCATTATTTTGGTGCCGAGTTAGAGCAGCATGTATTACAGGATGCCAATGGAAACAGTGTGACAGTTACAGAAACAACTAATGGAGATTATTACTATATGGATGATAATGGCACTGGTTATATTGACAACGGCGACGGAAGCTGGAGTGATGAGAACGGCAATAGTTATACAGAATAAGAGGAGGGATGCGGCTGAAAGCTTTTTTCAAAAAGGTGTCAGGCTGTATACCATTCTCGGACTGTAGAAATGTGGTGTTTGGCTTTTTTAGTCAGACACCTTTTTTCGTATTAAAGACTGGCAAAAATCCTCAGTGGAATAAATCGCAGTGCTGTGTTAATATAGAAGAAAATTGTTATTGTTCATTGGTAACGCAAAATCGCAGAAAGGACGGCTGGCTTATGGGAATCTACCTGAATCCGGGGAATAATAAATTCAAAAGAGCGGTGAATTCGGATATTTACGTGGATAAAACAGGATTAATAAAATATACAAATAGTATTGTCGATACGCTGCAGTCCTGTGTATGTGTCAGCAGACCAAGGCGTTTTGGAAAGTCTATGGCAGCAGATATGCTTACGGCTTATTACAGTAAGGGCTGTGATTCCAGAGAACTCTTTTCCAGTTTGGAAATTGCCAAGGATGAAAACTTTGAGGAACATTTGAATAAATACGATACCATTTTTCTGAATATGCAGGAATTTTTGAGCAGAAGTTCAAATGTGAAGGAATTGTTGGAGAGAGTAGAAGGCAAAGTAATCCGCGAATTGAAGAAACAGTACCCTGATGTGGAATTATATGACGAAAATGATCTGGCGGAAACTATGCAGGATATTTTTGCAGAAAGTGAGTGCCTTTTTATAGTTATCATTGACGAGTGGGATTGTATTTTCCGGGAGTTCAAACATGATAAGGCTGCGCAGGAGATTTACCTTGATTTTCTGCGTGATCTGCTTAAGGATAAAGAATACATTTATCTTGCCTATATGACGGGAATTTTGCCAATAAAGAAATACGGAACCCACAGTGCACTGAATATGTTCGATGAATTTTCCATGATTGATCCAGGCCCATTGGCTGAATATGTAGGTTTTACAGAAAAAGAAGTAGAAGCACTTTGCCAGAAGTATCAGATGGATATTAATGAGATCAAAAACTGGTATGATGGTTATTCTTTCGAAGAAGTAGAATCTGTATACAGCCCGAAGTCGGTTGTGAGCTGCATGCGCCTTGGAAAGCTGGGAAATTATTGGAATCAGACAGAGACTTTTGAGGCATTGCAGATTTATATTGATATGAATTTTGAAGGACTCCGGGATGATGTTCTGAGAATGATTGCAGGAGAAGCAGTACCAGTAAATACAGGAATTTTTACCAACGATATGATAACTTTCAGAATTAAAGATGATGTGTTGACATTGTTGATTCATTTGGGGTATCTGGGGTATCATTATGCAGAAAAGACTGTTTTCATTCCAAATAATGATATTCGCTTAAAATTTATCTGTGCATTTTTAGATATATATGTAAAAGCTAGTTTGAAAATACAATACAGAAAAGAGGAATCCATATGACTCTGGCACAACTTCGTTACGCGATTACGGTGGCAAATTCCAATTCCATGAATGAAGCTGCCCGGAATCTTTTTATATCACAGCCCAGTTTATCCTCAGCAATCCGTGAACTGGAGGAGGAAATCGGAGTAGAGCTTTTTCGCAGGACCAACCGTGGAATTTCCGTCACCCCAGAGGGAGAGGAATTCCTGGGCTACGCCCGCCAGGTGGTAGAGCAATACGAACTGATCGAATCCAAATACGTTTCCAAAGAACATACCAAGAAGAAATTCAGCGTCTCCATGCAGCACTATACCTTCGCGGTTAACGCCTTCGTGGAAATGGTGAAGCAGTTCGGAATGGACGAATACGAATTCGCTGTCCACGAAACCCGCACCTACGACATCATCACCGACGTAAAAGATTTCAAAAGCGAGATCGGCATCCTTTACCTGAACGACTTCAACCACAAAGTCCTGGAGAAACTTTTTCACGAATTCAACCTGGAATTCCACCCAATCCTGGAGTGCAGCATCTACGTCTACATGTGGAAAGGCCATCCCCTTGCTGACCGCTACCTGATCACCCTGGAAGACCTTCGCGAATACCCTTGCCTCTCCTTCGAGCAAGGCACCTACAACTCCTTCTACTTCGCCGAAGAAGTCCTGAGCACCTACGAATACAAACGCCTCATCAAAGCCAACGACCGTGCCACCCTCCTGAACCTAATGGTAGGTCTCAACGGCTACACTCTCTGCTCCGGAATCATCTGCGAAGAACTAAACGGCTCCGACTACTGCGCCGTGAAGCTAGACTCCGACGAGGTCATGACCATCGGCTACCTTGCAAGAAAAGGAACCACGATTAGCAAGTTAGGACAGAAGTACCTGGAAGAAATTGCCAAATACAAAGACAAAGCATTACGATAATCCACACACTTACATAA
>SKEI01001404.1_pt1 | contig 13278 bp, 13 predicted proteins | sample 4826701 | NCBI WGS metagenome assembly SKEI01 (sample SAMN11008813, study PRJNA524170) | human gut metagenome | biome: Human fecal sample; material: Feces; isolation source: fecal sample from pouch patient p2, p6, p7, p14 | host: Homo sapiens | place: Israel: Tel-Aviv | collected 2016-08-31 | reverse complement strand
ATAAAAATAGAATGCATCAGAGTTTTTCCTTACTGTTAATGATAGTTTTTTAAAATTATAATTTTTTAATTCATCCAGTAACTTACTTAATAAAATTTCACCTATACCATAACCTCGAAAATCTCTATCGACAGCAATAAAAGGAATATAAGCATTTGTTTTTGAGGAGTCATTCGCATAACATGCAACTAAACCGATAATCTTTGAGGTTTTATATGCTTTAAAAATAATTGCGTTACATATTAACTTTTGAGCATAATTTTTAATATCAACACGAGATGACAGGGTTGGTTGAAAATCTTCATCTACTTTATGAAGAAATAGCTCCAACTCTGTTACTTCTTTTACATCAAGTTTACTTAACAGCATTCGCATTACACTTAATAAAATTAACAATAAACTCTAAATCTAATTTAGTTAAATCATTGTGTATTGGTAAACATATTACACTGTTTGATATTTTCTCTGAAAATGGAAACTCTCTTTGAAATTCACGATATTCTTTGAAGTTTGTAATCAAAGGGTAGAAATATCTTCTCGCCAAAATGTCATTTTTTTTAAGTGCATCAAAAAGATCATTACGACTAATACCCAGCTTATCTTCATCAATTAATATTGGAAAGTAAGAGTAATTTAATTCAACATCGGCAGCAGGATGAAAACACTTGAGACCTTTTATCGTTGACAGCTTTTCATAGTAAAAATTTGCAACTTGCTTGCGTTTAATCAATGCTGTGTCTATATGCTTCAGTGTTACCAAACCAAATGCAGCCTGAACTTCATTGAGTTTTGCATTCATACCACATAGGCTTACCTCTATCTCAGACTCAAAACCAAAGTTCTTCAGCCTATCCAGCTTGTCTTTCATTTCTTGGCTATGGCAAACCACTGCGCCACCTTCAATGGTAGAGTAAGCTTTGGTAGCATGGAAACTTAGAATAGATAGCTCGCCCATATTAAGGATAGACTCACCATTTTTCTTCACCCCAAAGGCATGGGCGGCATCGTAGATTACTTTCAAGTCATGCTTATCAGCAATGGCTTGAATGGCATCATGATCACACGGGTTACCATAGACATGGACAGGTAAAATTGCGCAGGTTTTATCCGTGATCGCTGCTTCTATCTTGCTTGGGTCAAGATTGAACGTTGCGGGATCTATATCAACAAATACCGGTGTTAAGTTATTCCATTTTATCGCATGGCTGGTAGCCACAAAACTATAAGGTGTTGTTATTACTTCTCCTTCAAGATCTAAAGCCTGTAACGCTGTGATAAGAGCTAAAGTGCCGTTTGAAAAAAGGCTGATATAAGGCACGCCTAAGTATTCACATAATGCTGCTTCAAGCTGTTGATGGTAATAACCATTATTAGTCAGCCATTTGCGCTGCCATATATCTTCTAGATAAGGAGTTAGCTCTTCTAAGGGTGGTAATAAAGGTGAAGTGACTGTGATTTTTTTCATGATGGTCTACTGGTTTTAGATTGCAGCATCGACAATATTTGTTGGTAAAGATCAGGTTGAAAGATTTTAATCAATATGATGTAACTCGGAATTGCATAAATCCCAATTAAAATCAATTGCAGTAATGGATTACTGATAAACTGAATTGCTAATAGTTTACCACTTATGCAAACAAATGCTGCTATAGTGCCTATGGATAATAAGTCTTGTAGTTGCTTAATTAAACCTAAGTTACCTAATTTACCATTGTAATAGGTATTAATCACTAAAGCAAGATATGACTGTACAACCATACCGATACAAATAGCAGTAATGCCATAAGGTACAGTAATAAATAGCATTAATGTGGTAATAGTCTTTTTAATGATTTCTAATTTTAGAAATAAATCAGAACGACCTTTAACTTGTAGATAATTTAGGTTGATAGAGTGTATTGGGTATAACAGAAAGCCTAACGACAAGATTGTAACGAGTATAACCGCTGGCTGCCACTGCTCACCTAAAACCAATGGCAATAAAATATCAGCTACAGTTGCAAGGCCGATTAACAGCGGAAAAACAATCACCGCAGCTAAACGAATAATCAATAAATATGCATGATTAAGGCGTTGTGAATCTTGCTGAATACCACTTAATAAAGGATAAGTTACATTTTTAATAATTGTCGCCATTGTTACCGCTGGTGTTCTTACCAGTTGATTAGCCTGAGTAAAATAGCCTACATCTGTCGCATTAAATTGTTTACCTATCACTAGTTGATAAATATTTTGGTAAAGCGTATCTAATAAGCTTGATAGCAGTAATTTAGAACCAAAGCCGAATAAATTATTAAACGACTGACGTGAAAAGCGATTTGTCGGCCACCAAAAATGGAAAATATTTAGTAGCAGTACATTACAGATAGCAAATGTGAGTGTTTGTACAACAAGTGCCCACACACCAAAACCTAAATGAGCCGTAGTCAGAGCAGCGAAACTACTCAACAAAACCGAAAGCAAAGATGCTTTAGCTTGGGTTTTAAAATCCATCACAATAGTAAGCTTTGCTTTTTGAATAACTGCAAAAGCGTTAACCATGACGACTAGGCCTAAAACTCTAGTCAACTCGATTAATTCAGGTTGCTGATAAAAACGAGCAATGCTTGGTGCTGTCAGATATAAGATCGCGTAGCAAATAACGGCAACAACGATATTAAAATAAAATGTCGTTGAAAAATCCGCTTCCGTTCTATCCAATTTGCGAATTAAAGCCGATGTCATACCACTATCGACAAACACTTGGCTTACTGCAATAAAGACCGCAAGCATACCAACTAAACCAAAAGCCTGTGGTCCCAATTGACGGGCTAGCAGGAGCATCACTAAAAGCTGAACAGCTTGAGTTGCTAGGCGCTCAACGGCACTCCATTTTAACCCTGTTGTCGCTTTTTGTTTTAGACTAGACATGATTAATTTTTCAACAAATTGGCCAGATACTGCCCATAACCATTTTTGGCCATTAACTCAGCACGCGCTGCCATTTGTTCTGTAGACAACCACTGTTGGCTATAAGCGATTTCCTCTAAACAGGCCACTTTATAACCTTGGCGTTTTTCAATGGTTTCCACAAACTGCGCGGCTTCTAGCAAACTTTCATGGGTGCCAGTATCCAGCCAAGCATAGCCACGACCAAGTAATTCCACATTGAGTTGATTACGTTTTAAGTACATCTCATTCAGGCAGGTAATTTCTAGCTCACCACGCGCTGAAGGCTGCACCTCTTTGGCCAGTTTTACGACTTGATTATCGTAAAAATACAGTCCAGTAACTGCATAGTTGCTTTTTGGTTGGTTTGGTTTTTCTTCAATTGAAATGGCGCGTTTATTATCATCAAATTCAACCACGCCAAAACGCTCAGGGTCTTTAACTTGGTAACCAAACACCGTTGCCCCTTGGCCGCTATTGGCATTAGCAACTGCTTGTTGCAACTTAGGTCGAAAACCTTGCCCCCAAAAAATATTATCGCCCAACACTAAACAGACTGAGGCATCGCCAATAAAAGCTTCACCAATAATAAAGGCTTGCGCAAGGCCGTCTGGTGATTCCTGTACCGCGTATTCAAGGGCAATACCAAACTGGCTACCATCACCCAATAAACGTTGAAAACTGGCTTGATCTTCAGGAGTGGTGATGATCAATATCTCACGAATACCCGCTAGCATTAATACCGACAGCGGATAGTAGATCATCGGTTTATCGTAAACGGGCAATAACTGCTTAGATACTCCCATGGTGATGGGGTAAAGGCGAGTGCCAGAGCCGCCGGCTAAAATAATACCTTTCATAAAAAAATAGGTCCTAGGTCCTAGGTCCTAGGTCCTAGGGAAAAGCTAGGGCATAGAACCAGAGATTTGAAAAAACTTGAAAGCTAATTTACGCCTAATCGTTCACGTTGGTAGCTACCATCTTGCACGTTTTGGCACCATTGTTGGTTATCCAAATACCACTGAACCGTCTTTTTTAAGCCTGTTTCAAAGGTTTCGATGGGTGTCCAACCGAGTTCATTTTGCATTTTACTTGAATCAATCGCATAGCGTCTGTCATGGCCAGGGCGGTCTTTAACATGAGTGATTAATGATGAATGTTGCGTGTTGACTGGGTAGCCACGCTGCTCCATCGGCACTAGTTGATCCATAATGGCACAAATGGTTTTTACCACTTCGATGTTCTGCTTCTCATTATGGCCGCCGATATTGTAAGTTTCACCGACTTTGCCTTCCGTGACCACTTTGTACAGTGCACGGGCATGGTCTTCGACATACAGCCAATCACGAATTTGATCACCATTACCATAAATGGGTAATGGCTTACCCTCTAAAGCATTTAAGATCACCAGCGGAATAAGCTTCTCTGGGAAATGATAAGGGCCGTAGTTATTTGAGCAATTGGTGACAATGGTTGGCAAGCCATAAGTGCGCAGCCATGCTCGAACTAAATGATCGCTCGATGCTTTAGATGCGGAGTAAGGACTTGATGGCGCATAAGCGGTGGTTTCAGTAAACAAGGGTAAATGGTTAATGTTTAATGTTGAATTATTTTGAGTTAATTCACCATTCACCATTAAACATTCATCATTATAAATATCAGCCGGGTGTGGTAGATCGCCATATACTTCATCAGTCGAGATGTGGTGGAAGCGGAACGATAGTTTCGCTTTATCATCGAGCTTGTTCCAATATTGACGCGTCGCTTCCAACAAAGTGTAAGTGCCGACTATGTTGGTTTCAATAAACGCGGCAGGGCCATCGATAGAGCGATCAACATGAGACTCAGCGGCCAAATGCATCACTGCATCCGGTTGATGCAAAGCAAAGACGCGATCCAGTTCAGTACGGTTACAAATATCGACTTGCTCAAAGGCATAGCGTTCACTGTCTGCAACCAAGGCTAACGATTCTAAATTACCTGCATAAGTCAGCTTATCCAGGTTGACCACGCTATCTTGGGTATTTTGAATAATATGGCGAATAACTGCGGAGCCAATAAAGCCCGCACCACCAGTCACTAAAATTTTCATTTACTCCCCTTGATAAAACTCTTTGAACCACGTAACGAATTCAGCCACGCCTTCTTTAACATTTACGCTGGGTAAATATCCCGTTGATTCAAAAAGGGCATTGGTATCGGCATAGGTCTGATAAACATCACCTGGCTGCATCGGCATGAAGTTCTTTTTCGCTTCAATGCCTAACGAATCCTCAAGAGCCTGAATGTATTCCATCAATTTGACTGGTTGGCCATTCCCGATATTGTAAACGCGATACGGTGCTGAACTGGTTGCTGGCGAGCCTTCTTCAACAGTCCAATCACTGTTCGATTCAGGAATCATATTCTGGATACGAATAATGCCCTCAACAATGTCATCGATATAAGTAAAGTCACGGCGCATATCACCATTGTTATAAATGTCGATGGTTTCGCCTTTGACGATTTTGTTGGTGAACTTGAACAACGCCATATCAGGGCGGCCCCAAGGTCCATACACCGTGAAGAAACGCAAACCTGTTGTAGGAATGCTGTATAGGTGAGAATAGGTGTGCGCCATCAACTCGTTTGACTTTTTAGTTGCAGCATAAAGAGAGATCGGGTGGTCAACGGAGTCATCCGTACTGAAAGGTATTTTTCCGTTAAGGCCATACACAGAACTCGAAGAGGCATAAACCAGATGTTTCACTTTGGTATGACGGCAACCTTCTAGAATGTTGAGATGTCCAACTAAGTTGCTGTCTGCATACGCAAGAGGATTGTCAATCGAGTAGCGAACCCCCGCTTGCGCGGCTAAATGGATCACACGATCAAATTGTTCATTCACAAATAGCTCTGGAATGGCTTCGCGATCGGCAATATCCATTTTGATGAACTTAAAGAGCGGATGTTGAATGCGATCTAATCGAGCGTGCTTTAAACTGATATCGTAGTAATCGCACGGAAAAATCATGAACATTCCCGTAAATAAAGGCTTCCCAGAACCTTCAAAAGGTACTCCGGATCCATCGCGCACATCGCTCTTTTGTGTTTAATACTCGCTTTTAGTGTCGTTTCACTTTTTAGCATGTTTAAACACATCTGTCTGATCCTTGCGAAATTCTCTGCTCGTTCTTCCGCTCGTTTACGGCAAGCATCTTCACCAAATGCAGTATCCAACATCCAATGCATCGACTCGACTAACCAGTGCGAGCGTGAAGCATTTAACAATTCTTTAGCACTGAGCGCTTTCGAACTAATATAATATCGCACCGTTACTTCTGACTCTTGGGCCACTGCTGATTCTTGTCTAATCGATACCACAATTCCCATCGTTTTTAGCCCTGGCCAATCAAACTCAAGATCGCCCAAAACACTTAAATCTTCATTCACTAAAGCCAGTCGTGTTTCCTGTCTGCCTCGCGATTTTTCTTGGGTACTGTAAGAATCACCATCATGTTTTTGCAGCATGCTCATATCAAAATAGTTATCAAAAGCTTGCTCAAGTCGGCCTTGATTTCCTTTCACGGCCAGCAAGTAATCAGCGTTTTTTTCAAGGATCTTTTGCGCGATTTTCTTTTGGCATCCCATCGCATCAATTGTGACTAAACAACCCGATATATCAAGCAGTTGAAGCAACTCAGGGATAGCGGTTATCTCATTGGACTTCTCGTAAACTTTATGTTGTCCAAGGCACACGCCATTCTCTGTCGCAAACGCATTAACCATATGGATAGCACCAAGCCCACGGGAATCATCATAAGAGCCACGCACGGTTTTACCGTCTATGGCGATCACTTCACCGTCCGTCAGTTCACAGCAGGATTTCATCCATTCGATAAAACACTTTTGTAAGCGTGTCGCGCTAATCATTCCCATCACTCTTGCAATGGTAATGGCAGAGGGAACACCATGACTAAAATCACCAAAGCGTTTGAGAAAATCTAACCATCTAGTGCCGTAAAGATGGATAGCTTTCCAGTCATCTTGACCGGAAAGCACCGCGCAAATTGTTAACAAAATGATATCAGTTAACTTGTGCTCGACTTTACCTTGTTGGCGATAATCTGGGATGGCATCGAAATGCATAAATGGGTGCTGGTTACTCATCGTTGGACCTCCAATTTGTCTATGGAGGTATTAGAAAACACTGAAAATGATCTACAAATCGATCATCGGATAATTGATTGTTGTGTGATAGCGCTAACTCATAAAGTTCAAAATTTGAGAACCTGCTACACTACGAAGCCTGTAAATACGGGCATGTTCATGAATTTTCCCTGATCGTGACTAGGCACACCAGAAGAGTAGTCACTAAACTTACGAAACCAGGTTAAATTTTCCTCACCAAAGCCTTCGATTTCATCCCAAGTCTTCATTCCGCACAGCATCGCTGTCACCACCTGGAACATCACTTCAAAGAAATTATAGGTCGATTTTCTTGCCTGACGAGTATCACTCAATATGCTAAAATGCTCTTTAAATTCGCTGTAATCCATATTCGTCTTATCCTGCTTTATCTTTAACAGTATAAGATCACGCCAAGATCGCTAATTCAATCTATTTCTGAAAATTTTATCCCGAAATTCAATTAAAATGTGCGTCAATAACATGCGCGGACCGTGACACACAATATTACATCTTGTTCAATTTAATAAGAAATTAAAATAAAACCAATGAAAACCATCAAGCTTTTCGCTTTCGGTTTTTATCAAAAAACTACAAACCCTTTAAACATAGTCATGTTCATGGTTTTTCTCTGGGCTTTTCATGCAATGGCCTTCTCATTATTTATTTAATAATATGCTTTTGATTACTTTTTTAATAGAAGTAGGTAAGGAATTAGCCAAAATTGAGATTATTACATCTTTAACATTAGACTTTTTTAACACCAATGTTAAGTATTTTCGCCACCATGCTTTTGCATATTTTACTTTACCAATTCTTGAGTAGTATTTGTATATCCAATACCAGCTATTAATTTGAGCATCTATTTTCTCATCATCATTTATCGATGACCAAACACCACCACCGTGAACACGATATGCTGATGGTTTTATATCTGAGTGATGGTGGCTACTTCCGTAATTCCCTAAAATAGAGATAAAAAAGTTATCTCCATTTTTTACCATCCTTCTTTCGGGTATGTGAGGAATGTCAACGTTCCTCATAACCCAGTTCATAGTAAGTAACCAAGCCTTCCCTAAAATTAATTCTTCTGAGCTATGATCTCTATGTTGAGATAAAGGAAGCTTAGATTCTTTAATGACATTACCATCAATATCTATAACTTTTGCATCATGACTGCTAATTACAACTTCTGGATGCTTCTCAAGATAAGCGACTTGAATAGCTAATTTTCTTTTATCACACCAATAATCATCACCCTCACAAACAGCGATATACCTTGCTTTGGAAAGAGAATAAAGCAATGCAAATGGTCTTTTACCTTGTGAATATTGGTTTTCAGTTTGGTATATCACTTTAATGATATTAGGATACAGTTTTTCATATTCACGGATAATGTTAGCCGTATTATCTGTAGATGCATCATCATGTATTAATATTTCAAAAGGAAAGTCTGTTTCCTGAATCAAAAAACCCTTAATTGCATCTTCTATATAGCTTTCATGATTATAAGCTGTACAGCAAACACTGACTAAAGGTTTTTTCTTATCACCTTTCCAATTGCTAATAATTTCATTTTCTGTTCTCAACACGATTTCACTCTACTTATAGTTAAACGGGGAGTATATCTTTAAAACCTAAAATACCTATATCGATATTCGTACAACTTTGATTTGTAGGTAATCCATATAACCATTCGACTATTTGTTTGGGAATATCAGCGCCTGCCAAATGAGAAAATGGGTATTGTCCGCCAAAACGAGCATTCATCTCTAATACATAGTATTGACCGTCTTGTTCCAAACAGTCCGTATCCAGTACAGCAATATGCCCGAGCTTATTCGCCAAGTCTTGTCCGATGGCTCTAAGTTTTGGCTCATCCAATGTTATCGCTTGATCCGTTTCCCCAGAGCGCATAGCAAGCTTTTTCTTGCACAAAGTTGTAACGTAATTCTTATCAAGATCATTAATAACTTCGATACCATACTCGTCCCCAGAAATACATTGCTGTATAAGAACCGATTGCTCTAAATCACCTGCAGATTCATATTTCAGGTATGATGACTTAATTTCATTGATCACTTTTTTGTATAAAACATTTAGCTCATCCATATCATCCGCTTTGTAAATACCAATTGAGCCCATACCCCAGCGAGGCTTAACGATCAGAGGAAACGATAGATTCTCGATGTCTTCATAAACGTTCTTTAACGTAAGGTATGTCTTAGGTGTAGCGATATTATGACTGATTAAGAATTGATATGTCTTCCATTTATCATTGCATACTTCAATGACTGACTCATCGGAGACGACTACACGTATACCATTCTTCTCGAATTCATACTTGTGCTTAGATAATATAGGCAGATCGATATCAAACAATGACACTATAGCTTTTATCTTTTTTTCAATACAATAGTTGAGCAAATAGTCAATGTAGCCTTCTGAGTATATTGGAGGGGTTATGGAAAAGCCATCCGCTTGCTTCAAAGCATACGTTTCGATGCTATTAGCTGCAAAAATCTTACCAGAATAAGGCTTCACTGCATCTTTAAAATAATTGACTAAATAGGTTCTTCGACCTACGGAAGTTAATAATATATTCATTTATTAAGCCATTAAATTTAATAAGCCACCAGTATGCCAAAACAAAATTTTTGCGTCTGATGTTACAACCTGATTTTTAATATAGTTTTCCATACCTAACCAAGCTTTCCCTGTATAGGTAGGATCAAGGATGATCCCCGAGCTAGTAGCGACATACTTGATTATATTCAGCAATTCAGCATTCGTTTTTTCATAGCCACCACAGTTAGCAGAATCATCAAAGTTGATATCATCAAGATAACTTCTATCAAGATTTTGATACCCAATAAACTCAGTAACCGAGCTTTTTACCGCTTCATAACCACGTTGTTTTTCTCGAGCAACACTAATGCCGTAAACTTGAGTGTTTGGAAAGAAGCGCTTGAAACCGCAATGCAACCCTGCCTGTGTTGCCCCTGTTCCGCTGGCAACAAACACTGCATCAAATTTGATATCTGTTTGTTCTTTTAGCTCTTTTACTGCATCAAAATAGGCTAGCGTTCCTTCATAACAGTGCCCTCCCCCCCAAATATAAAACGGAGAGTAGCCTAGCGAAGACCAGCGAAGCATTTCAGCATCCATAACAGCTGCTACATCTTTCATTTCACAGTAAACGATTCGAACACCAAGAAGCTCTAATAGCTTCAAATTTCCTGATGATTTTTCTCTAGGCTCGGCATGAATAACTATCGTGCATTCCAACCCCAATTCTTTGCATCGAATTGCTGTTGCTCGAGTATGATTGGATTGAATCCCACCACAAGTTACGACTGCATTGCATCCATCTGAAATACATTTTTCTAAAATGCATTTAGCTTTTCTTCCCTTATTTCCTCCTCCTGAAATTGGATATAAGTCATCTCTTTTTACGTAAAGATTATCTATTGAACTATAAGTTATCTTTTGCATTGGCGTGATGATATTCATATTTCCTTAACCATATTAACACCAACAATATCAGTATTTTTATATATCACAAGATTCCGTTTCTTGCGGAGACGACGGATATGATCATGCGTTTGAGAACGGTGATTTCGTTTGTTGCTATGACTGGAATTTCACTTCTGGTATATCACTTTTTGCCGAACCGGAAGCTTCCGTTCAGGGATCTGATTCTGGGATCTATTTTCTGTTCTCTGGGATGGCTGGTGATCTCGTTTGTTTTTTCAATGTATCTGACAATCTTCAAAGGATTTTCCGGTCTGTACGGAAGTATGACGGCGATCATTCTTGTGATGCTGTGGCTGTATTTCTGTATGTATGTGATGCTGCTGGGAGGGCTTATTAACTGTATCTGGGTAGATGCAAAGCGGGATATCCTGGAAAAGGATTAGTTCTGCAAAAAGCAGCATTCAGGTTCCGGAATATGATTTTGCGTAGATAAACGGTGAATCTATCAGATAAAACCGCTTGACATAAAAAAATCATATGTTACAATAATTAAGTATATGACATATCATAAAAGCAATGACCGTGTAAGTAGTGAACTGTTTTCCGACAGAGAAGGAGAATCCCCGGCTGTAAGTTCTCCCCGGTTCAGGCAGGAAACGAATTTCCCACGTGAGCTGCGTTTTTGAAAATAAAGTAGAAAACGACGTCCCTGCACGTTACGCAGTCCGAGTGCCTGTTATTCAAATAGCAGGAAACAGGGTGGTACCGCGATTTATCTCGTCCCTTTTTAGGGGCGATTTTTTTTATATATTAGGAAAGTGTTCTTTCCTAATATATAAAAACGCTCCGCGAGGATGTGTACTGCGGCGTATAAGGAAGATGTCACAAGCGATCGCCGCAGGTGCCAGAATGTGCCAAAGCACATTCTTTTTTCTTCCACAGGAAATTTTATTTCCTGTTATAGTCGCAAATGAATAGCCAAAACAAGTTTTAAGGAGGATATCATGAAAGAAAGACTTGAGAGCATCAAACAGGAAGCCATTAAGCAGATCCAGGCTTCTGATGTACCGGAGAAATTAAATGATGTACGTGTCAAATTCCTTGGTAAAAAAGGAGAACTGACAGCCGTATTAAAAGGAATGAAAGATGTAGCTCCGGAAGAACGTCCGAAGGTAGGACAGCTTGTGAATGAGACAAGAGCTGCTATCGAAGAACTTCTTGATGAGACAAAGAAGAAAATGGATGCTGCAATCCGTGAAGAAAAATTAAAACAGGAAGTTATTGACGTAACACTTCCTTCCAAGAAAAATACAGTAGGCCATCGTCATCCGAATACGATCGCTCTGGAAGAAGTAGAGCGTATCTTCATCGGTATGGGATACGAAGTTGTGGAAGGACCGGAAGTAGAATATGACCTTTACAACTTTGAAAAACTGAATATTCCTGCAGATCATCCGGCAAAAGATGAACAGGATACATTCTATATCAACAAAGACATCGTGCTTCGTACCCAGACATCACCGGTTCAGGCACGTGTGATGGAACAGGGCAAGCTCCCGATCCGTATGATCGCACCGGGACGAGTATTCCGTTCTGACGAAGTGGATGCAACTCATTCACCATCCTTCCATCAGATCGAAGGACTGGTAATCGATAAAAATATTTCCTTTGCTGACTTAAAGGGAACTCTGGAAGTATTTGCAAAAGAACTTTTCGGACCGGATACCAAGACAAAATTCCGTCCGCATCATTTCCCATTCACAGAGCCAAGTGCAGAAGTAGACGTATCATGCTTCAAGTGTGGCGGAAAAGGCTGCCGTTTCTGTAAAGGATCAGGATGGATTGAAATCCTCGGCTGTGGTATGGTTCACCCACACGTACTCGAAATGTGCGGAATCGATCCGGAAGAATACACTGGATTTGCATTCGGAGTAGGACTTGAAAGGATCGCCCTTCTCAAATACGAGATCGACGACATGCGCCTCCTCTACGAGAACGATATCAGATTCTTAAAGCAATTCTAGTGAGCACACAATGAAAGGAAGCACGAGCGAAGCGAGTATTTACTTTCATGTGCGAACGGTACGACAAAATCAAAGAGCAGCGCGGAGAGCTGCGGCAGCATCGAAAGATGCTGGATTTTGGAGTCAGAATAAAAAGGAAGCACGAGCGAAGCGAGTATTTACTTTCATGTGCGAACGGTATGACAAAATCAAAGAGCAGCGCGGAGAGCTGCTGGATTTTGGAGTCTGAATAAGGGAAATTTATAAACAAATCAGAAGGAGATATAAAATGGATACTTCATTATCATGGATTAAAGCGTATGTTCCGGAACTTGACGTAACAGCGCAGGAATATACAGATGCAATGACTCTTTCCGGAACAAAGGTAGAAGGTTTTACAAAGCTGGATGCTGATCTGGATAAGATCGTAGTAGGACAGATTGAGAAAATTGAGAAACATCCGGACGCAGATAAACTGATCATCTGTCAGGTAAATGTAGGAACAGAGACCGTACAGATTGTTACAGGTGCTCCGAACGTAAAAGAAGGAGACAAGGTACCGGTTGTTCTGGATGGCGGACGCGTTGCGGGCGGACATGAGCCTGGACAGAGAGTAGAAGGCGGAATCAAGATCAAAAAAGGAAAACTCCGTGGAGTCGACAGCTACGGAATGATGTGTTCCATCGAAGAACTTGGTTCAGAC
>SKEI01001398.1_pt1 | contig 13311 bp, 10 predicted proteins | sample 4826701 | NCBI WGS metagenome assembly SKEI01 (sample SAMN11008813, study PRJNA524170) | human gut metagenome | biome: Human fecal sample; material: Feces; isolation source: fecal sample from pouch patient p2, p6, p7, p14 | host: Homo sapiens | place: Israel: Tel-Aviv | collected 2016-08-31 | reverse complement strand
GAAGAGAACATGAGAAAAAAGAGTACGAGACTTCTCAGTGCAGCACTTGCGGTGTGCATGATGCTGTCGGTTCTGCCGGTGGGCGCGTTTGCGGCGGAGCCGGGGGCGGAAGAACAGGAAAATGGCGCGAGTGCGCAGGCGGATGCTGCTGTGCCGGAGGGGTATATTGCAATCAACGAGAAAAACTTTCCGGACGAAAATTTTAGAGACTATGTGGCGAGAGAATGGGATAAAAATCAAGACAAGTATTTCAGCCCAAGTGAGATCGCGGCCGCAAAGTGGATTACTTGTGATAATCTTTGGGATGGTCAACCAATAAAAAGCCTAAAGGGAATCGAGTATTTTACGGAAATCTGGGAGCTCACTTGCGTTTATAATGATCTGACGGAGATAGATTTAAGCCATAACAAAAAGCTGGAATATCTTAACTGTCATCATAACAAATTGGAAAAGCTGGATGTAAGCGGGTTGCCGCTATTGGAAACATTCTACTGTGGCCAAAATAAATTACAGTCGATCGACGTGAGCAAGAATAAGCAGCTGAAAGATTTTTCTTGTACAGAAAACCCTTTGAATACATTGGATGTAAGTCAAAACACGGAATTAGAGAAATTAGCCTGCGTAGGCAACAATCTGACGGAATTGGATGTCAGTAAAAATAAAAACCTTAAAATACTCTGGTGCTATCAGAATAAATTGAGCAGTCTGAATCTGGAGAATCAGACAGAATTGGAATTGTTAGGCTGCAGAGAAAATCCACTGAATGTATTGAGTATAAGTGCGAACACGAAGCTGAAGAAGTTGTATGTTAATAAAACAAATCTGACGTCGCTGGATGTAACGAACAATACGGCTTTGGAGGAGTTTAATGGGAAGGACTGCAGCTATAATATTGCAGTTGAAGGTGATGGAAAGTTTGACCTTACCACTTTGCCGGGACACTTTGACGCAAGCAAAGCAACTGCTATACGTGGCGGCACAATCAATGGAAATATCCTTACGGTTGATCCCAATTCCAAGACGTTCCGCTACGATTATGATATCGGACAAAACAACAAAAAAATGAATGTCGTACTGAATGTGCATTGGCATAATTACAAGTGGAACCATGACGGTACCAAACACTGGAGGGAGTGCACTACTGCAAACTGCCCGGGCCTGACGGATGCGCAGGAAGCCCCCCATGTTTACGACAATGCAAAAGACAAGGACTGCAATACATGCGGTTATGTGCGTCCGCTGTACACTGTGACCACAGTCAATGCCACTGCAAAGCTTGAGAGCGAAGCTGAAGAACTGAAGGCTCCTGTGGCCGCAGGCACTGAAGTGATTTTGAGTGCCGGAAATGCTCCCGAAGGAAAGACATTTGCAGGCTGGAAACTGTATAAAGTTGTAAATGATACTGAGAGTGAAATCACGGACGAAACAGAACTTGCCGAGCTGTTGAGGAATGGCATCGCCACCACCGCGACCCTGACCCTGACCATGCCCGCCTATAATGTTAAGGCGGAACCGTATTATAGCAATATTCCGTATAACATCACACCTGTAAACTGCACTGTGGATAAGACCGAAGCTGCTAAGGGCGATACTGTAACAGCAACGCGCAGGGAGCCGGAAGCCAACGAGCGCTTTACCGGCTGGACGGTGAAGGTGAATGGTGTTAAGCAACCGGACGACTTCCTGACCCCGGACGCGATCGACCCCGCCAAAGTGAGATTTACCATGCCGGCTGAGAACGTGGAAATAAAGGCAAACTTTGAGGGGAATCCCACGCTGAACATCGGCGATCATGTGACTGCGAACATTGACGGCAGCGATGCGTCCGTACCGAGCGGCAGCGCTGTGCCGGTGGGTGAAACCGTGCACCTGACAGCCACTGTGCCGGATGGACAGCACTTCACCGGCTGGACGGTGAAGGTGAATGGTGTTGAGCAAGACACGGACACCTTCCTGAAACCGGACGCGGACGACCCCACCAAAGTGAGCTTTGTCATGCCGGCTGAGAACGTGGAAATAAAGGCAAACTTCAAGGGGATTCCCACGCTGAACCCCACTCTGAGGGTCGGCGACCATGTGACGGCGACCATTGAAGGCAGCGATGCGTCCGTACCGAGCGGCAGCACTGTGCCCGTGCCAAAGAATAAAATTGTGCACCTGACAGCCACTGCACCGGGACAGCACTTCATCAGCTGGACGGTGAAGGTGAATGGTGTTGAGCAAGACCCGACCTTCCTGAAGCCGGACGCGGACGACCCCACCAAGGTGACCTTTACCATGCCGGATGCTAATGTAGAGGTGACGGCAACCTTCGCGGATGACCCCATTCCTGAACCCGACCCGGTTGGACCCAGCGATACCGGCAACATTCAGGGCGCGATCTCTGCTGTGGTCGTGGGTGCTGCCGCAGGTGCGATTATCTATGAAGCCGGCACCGGCATCTACCGCGTCATCAATATGCCCGGCATCCCCATGCCCTCCAACCGTATCGAGCTGGCCGAGCTGCTGTGGGAGCACGCCGGCAAGCCTGAGCCTGTAAGCACCGCCCTCTACAGCGACATCGACGAGGGCGATACCGACGCACAAAAGGCCGCCCGCTGGGCAGTGGAGCAGGATCTGATGAAGGACGATGCGGACAACAATAAATTCCACCCGGCCTTCCCCGTCAGCAAGCTGCGCACCTGCCTGACCTGGAACGCCGCAAAAGAAAAAGGCTTGTTTGACAAGACCGAAGAATAAAAATCAGGACCCCGAAAGGGCTGCTGCACCAAATGTGGTGCGGCAGCCCCTTTTCTCGTTTTCGGGTGTTGGAATTGCGCCCGCCCCGTGGTATACTGACAATAGCATGTTTTCGGCCTTTGGCCGGACAAGTTTTCCACACAGAGGAGGCGCAGCGGTTGAAACATCCGAATCATTTTGGCCGGTGGTTGGCTTGCGTGCTGCTGTGCCTGCTTCTGGCAGGCTGCAGCATGCCCGGTGAACAGGTGCAGGTGGAAGAGCTTCTGCGTGCGCCCAAGCTTTCCGGCGATTACGGCGATGTGCAGACTGCCCTGAACGACTGGCTGGGGGAGAGCGCACAGCTCAAATATCCCATGCAGGGCGACCTGCTTTCGCCTTTCCTGCTGCAGGATCTGGACGGTGACGGCAGGCAGGATGCCGCCGTGCTTTACACCACCGCCCAAAGCTCCAACGTGTGCATTGCCATCCTGCAGAAGGATGATGCCGACATCTGGCATGTGCGCCAGAACGTAGAGGGCCTTGCAGACACGGTAGAGTCGGTGGGGCTGGCCCAGCTGCAGCCCGGCGATGCCACCCAACTGGTGGTGGGTTATACAGCGGCACAGGGCGACCATTATCTGGCTGTGTATTCCTACACCGACGGCGTGCTTTCCACGATCCTGGAGCAGCAGTACCAGCAGTATCTGGTGGAGGATATCACCGGCGGCGGCAATCAGGACCTGATCCTGATGTCTACGCTGGAGGACGGCGGCGTGCAGATCGAACTGCTGACCGTGGATAAAGAGGGCAGCTTCCAGCAGGTGGCTGTTATGGGCCTTTCCGCCAATCGGTTCGCCGGCTGCGCCTCGGCGGCGGCGGGTGGGGGTGCGGACGGCAGGCATTATCTGGTGCTGGATGGCTGGACCGGCATTTCCGGCAACAATCTGGCCAGCGTGCTGCTGCGTTTTGACGAGGACACGCAGCAGATGGTGCCTGCCGATCAGATCAGTACCGAAAAGCTTTACACCGCATCCCTGCGCAATGTGCCAAGTCTGGTCAGTCAGGATCTGGACGGCGACGGCATCGTGGAGATCCCCACCCAGCCGGACGAAGCGGGCCTGCTGAACATGAGCCAGAGCCGCCGCATGGATTTTATCGTGTGGATGGACTATACCAGCCCGCACCCGGAAAAAAGCTTCGGGCTGCTGGACGAAGAGACCAACTGCTATATCGAGCTGCCCATGGAGTGGGAGGGCAACCTCAAACTGACCGACAGCGAACAATATGATGGTGCAGTGGAGCTGCGCACGGTGGACGAAGACCAGCTGATAATGACCCTGCGTCTGGTGCGCACCACCTCCAGCCTGAAGGGCTGGACCCGCCTTGGCATCGTGGCATCCCGCCAGATGCAGGCGAAGCTTGCCCCGGATGTGGAGATCCGTGATAAAAATTACCGCCTGTCCAAGGCGCTGTATCTGCTCAACTAAAGAACGGAGGAACAGTTCATGGTACGAGTGCTTGTCGTTGAAGATGAAGCCAACATCCGCGAGATGATCGCGCTGAACCTGCGCCTTGCGGGCATGGAGGCTGTGGAGGCCGAAAGTGCCGAGGCGGCTCTGCCGCTGCTGGAGAAGAAGCCGGGCTGCGATGCGGCCATTCTGGATGTGATGCTGCCGGGCATGAACGGCTTCTCCCTGTGCGAGACCATCCGCCGCACCGATCAGAAGATCGGCATTATCATCCTCAGCGCCAAGGGACAGGAGCAGGACAAGATCCGCGGCCTTTCTATTGGTGCCGATGACTATATGACCAAGCCTTTCAGCGTAAGCGAACTGCTGGCCCGTGTGAAAGCGCTGTGCCGCCGCGTCGGCCGTACTGCAGGCGGGGACGAAAAAGAAAAGGAAAACCCGCTGGGGATGCTCACCAGCGGCGAATTTGTGCTGGACGAGAACCGCCGCGTGCTGCTCAAGGCAGGCCAGCCGATTGAGCTGACGCAGGGGGAATTCCAGATCATGGAGCTGTTCTTCCGCAACCCCGGCATTGCGCTGGTGCGCGAGAAGATCTTGAAGGGTGTCTGGGGCGAGAACTATTTTGGTGACGTGAAGATCGTGGATGTGAACATCCGCCGTCTGCGCATGAAGGTGGAGGATGAACCCAGCCATCCCACCCATATCCTTACTGTGTGGGGTTACGGCTACAGATGGGAAGAATGAGAAGCGGGATCACCCGCCGGTGGCTGCGGGGCAACCTGCTCATCACCGTGCTGCTGGTGCTGCTGGCCGAAACCATGTTCCTGTACAACTACACACGCAGCTATTATAACAGCGTGCAGCAGACCATGTACCGGCGGTTCTCTTCGGTGTCCGGCCAGCTGAAAATGTACACCGGCGATACGGTGCAGAGCACGGCGGCTACCCGCAGCGTGGCCCTGCGCCGCATGGTGGAGCAGTTTGCCGATAAGGACAAATACGAGTTCATGCTGCTGGACAGCTATGGCGGGGTCATTGCGTCCTCCAGCGGCACAAATGCGGACGGCATTGTGACCGGCATCGACTTTGAGCAGGCGCAGGAGGCTTCTGACGGCCTTGGTGTGGCGGTCTACCGCACCCAGTCCGGCGAGCTGGTGATGGCGGCCTGTTATCTGGTGCCCTATGCCGCCGAGGATGTGGCGGCGATGCGTCTTGTCACCAGCCTGACCCTTGTGGGAGCGCAGATCAAGAACGCCATCGCGGTAAGTGTTGTGATCGCGGCGGTGATCCTTGCTTTCACCGTGATGTCCGGCCTGTACTTCATCCGCAGCATCGTGGTGCCGCTGGGACAGGTGGAGCGCACCGCAGCCAGCATCGCCCGGGGTGAGCTGGATGTGCGCCTGCCGGTCACCGGCAACGAACACGACGAGGTGGACCGCCTGCGCGGCACCATCAACCAGATGGCCGAAGGGCTGGAAGAGACCGAGAAGATGAAGAACGAGTTCATCAGTTCCGTCTCTCACGAGCTGCGCACGCCGCTCACCTCCATCCGGGGCTGGGTGGAGACCCTGCGCACACTGGACGACCCGGCAGACGAGAACTACCGCAAGGGCCTTGAGATCATCAACAATGAGACGGGCCGCCTGTACAACATGGTGGAAGAGCTGCTGGATTTCAGCCGTCTGCAGAACGGCCGTATCCGTATGGACTGCCGCCCGCTGGACCTTGTGGCAGAGCTGACCGATGCGGTGCTGTTCTGTGAAGCACGCATCCAGCGCGAGGGCCTTGTGCTCAGCTACACCGAGCCGGAGGAGATGATCCCGGTCTATGCCGACCCGGACCGTCTGCGGCAGGTGTTCATCAACATCATGGACAACGCCATCAAGTACTCGGCCCCCGGCGGGCGCATCACGGTCAAGCTGTGGGCGGGCGAATACAAGGCTTTTGCGGAGATCATCGATCAGGGCCGCGGCATCCCGCCGGAAGACCTTGAAAACGTCAAGACCAAGTTCTACAAGGGCAGCAATTCGGTGCGGGGCAGCGGCAGCGGCCTTGCGCTGGTGGATTCCATCATGACTGCACTGGACGGCACCATGGACATCAAGAGCACGCTGGGCCGCGGCACAGTGGTTACACTGGGCTTGCCGCTGTACCATAAGGCGTGAAGATTTTGTCACAATTCTGTGGTAAAATAACCGGGAAAAATATGATCCGATAGGAGAACCCAATGAATCAACCTAAAAAGGAACGTTTCAAGACCAGCGTCGGCGGGCAGGCGCTGATGGAAGGCATCATGATGCGCGGCCCGAAGCTCATCTGCTGCGCCGTGCGCAAGCCGGACGGCACCATTGAGACCAAGATCGACCCTGTGAAGAACCACGGCATCTGGACAAAGATCCCGCTGGTGCGCGGTGCCATCTCCATGATCGAAAGCCTGATCGTGGGCTACCGCTACATGATGTACTCGGCTCAGGTGAGCATGGGTGACGACTACGACCCCGAAGAGGAAGAGACTGCCTTTGAAAAATGGGTGGGCGACCACTTGGGCAAAAAGGCAGAGGACGCCCTGCTGGCCTGTGCCGCCGTACTGGGCGGCCTGCTGGCGATTTTGCTGTTCACCGTGCTGCCCACCCTCATCGTGGGCGGCGTGAACCACTTTGTAACATTGGGCCGCTGGGCCAAGGTGGTGCTGGAAGCGGTGCTGAAAGTTGGCATCTTCCTCACCTATATGGTGGCCATCTCCAAGATGAAGGAGATCCACCGCGTGTTTGAGTACCACGGTGCCGAGCACAAGACCATTGCCTGCTATGAGGCCGGTGATGAGCTGACCGTGGAGAATGTGCGCAAGTACACTCGGTTCCATCCGCGCTGCGGCACCAGCTTCCTCATTCTGGTGGTCATCGTCAGCGTGTTCCTCTACCGCGTGCTGCCGTGGGGCAGCATCGGCCTGCGGGTGCTGTTTAAGCTGCTGCTTCTGCCGCTGGTCATGGGCATCAGCTATGAGCTGCTCAAGTGGTGCGGCCGGTCCGATAACATTGCCACCCGCATCATCCGCCAGCCCGGCATCTGGGTGCAGCACCTGACCGTGTTTGAACCGGACGACAGCATGATCGAGGTGGCTATTGCCGCCGTGACCCCTGTGCTGCCCGAGGACCCGGAGGATGGCAGATGGTAATTGCTGGTTTGACCCCGCGCGAAGCGGTGCGGGCCGTGGAAGCCCGGCTTTCCGCTGCAGGGTGTCCGGATGCCGATTACGATGCACGGGAGCTGTTCCGCGTGGCAGCCGGGCGGGATGCCCGCCTTTCCGACCGGGTGCTGACCACGGAGGAAGCGGAAAAGCTGGAAGCCCTCTGCACGCGCCGGGAGCAGCGGGAACCGCTGCAATACCTGTGCGGGATCTGGAGCTTTCTGGATTTTGACCTTGCCGTTGGCCCCGGTGTGCTCTGCCCCCGGGCAGACACTGAGGTGGTAGCGGAAGCGGCTGCCAATACCCTGACGGGCATTGCAGCGCCCCGGGTGCTGGATCTCTGCGCGGGGACCGGCTGTCTGGGGCTGGGCGTCAAGCGCTTCTGCCCGGCGGCGCAGGTGACCTGCGTGGAAAAAAGCCCGGAGGCCTTTGTTTATCTGGAAAAGAACTGCCGCTGCGCCCTGAAAGGGCAGGGCAGGCAGACGGAGGACTTGCTGGAGCCTACCGCGTTTGAGCAGGCAGATGCCCCGGCCTTTGACTGGGGGCCGGCGCTGAACGCTCTGCGCGCAAAGGCAAAGCCAGCCTATGCGGTGCAGCCGGTAGAGGGCGACCTGTTCACCTACTGGCAGGGCCTGCCGGAAGGGCAGCTTGATCTGATCGTATCCAACCCGCCCTACCTCACCGCCGAGGAGATGCGGCATCTGCAGCCGGAGGTGGCGCAGGAGCCGGCCATGGCGCGGGAAGCAGGAAAGGACGGCCTTGTGTTTTACCGTGCCCTTGCAGAGCATTACCAGAATGCACTGCGGCCCGGCGGAGCATTGGTGCTGGAGATCGGCTGGCAGCAGCGGCAGGCTGTGGCGGCACTGCTGGCTGCAAACGGCTGGGCAGACATTGAGTGCCGCAAGGATTTTGGCGGCAACGACCGGTGCATGATCGCCCACAGACCCGAAAAATAAAAGTGAAAATAGAAACAACTTCTTGTTGTAATATTTTGATTTTGTGGTATACTATACTGGAAAGTATACGGACAGCCCGCGCACGGCGGGCAGCAGGAAGAAAAGGAGCAGCACGCTATGGCAAAAAATCAGAACAACAACACCGTTGCCCCGGCGACCAAAAAGACCGAGCCGGAGGCCAAAAAGGATGCGCTGGCCACTGCGCTGGCCCAGATCGAAAAGCAGTTCGGCAAGGGTGCCGTGATGAAGCTGGGTGATAACGCCTCCATGCAGGTGGATGCCATTTCCACCGGCAGTCTGGGTCTGGATCTGGCTCTGGGCGTGGGCGGTGTGCCCCGCGGCCGCATCATTGAGGTGTACGGCCCGGAATCCAGCGGTAAGACCACGCTGGCTCTGCACATTCTGGCTGAGGCCCAGAAGCAGGGCGGCGAAGTGGCCTTCATTGACGTGGAGCACGCACTGGACCCCACCTATGCCGAAGCGCTGGGCGTGGACATCAACAATCTGCTGGTCAGCCAGCCGGACACCGGCGAGCAGGCCATGGAGATCTGCGAAGCACTGGTGCGCTCCGGTGCCATCGATGCCATCGTGGTGGACTCGGTTGCCGCCATGGTGCCGAGGGCTGAGATCGAGGGCGAAATGGGCGACAGCCATGTGGGCCTGCAGGCCCGCCTGATGAGTCAGGCCATGCGCAAGCTGACTTCGGTCATCGGCAAGACCAACACGGTCTGCGTCTTCATCAACCAGCTGCGTGAAAAAGTGGGCGTGATGTACGGCAACCCGGAGGTCACCACCGGCGGCCGCGCCCTGAAATATTACGCCTCGGTGCGCATCGACATCCGCCGCGTGGAGGGCCTGAAGGACTCTTCCGGCCAGTTCATCGGCAACCACACCCGCGCCAAGATCGTCAAGAATAAGGTGGCACCTCCGTTCCGTGAGGCAGAGTTCGATATCATGTTCGGCGAGGGCATTTCCAAGATGAGCGAACTCATTGATGTGGGCGTGAAGCTGGGCATCGTGCAGAAGAGCGGCGCATGGTTCAACTATGGCGATATCCGTCTGGGTCAGGGCCGCGACAACGCAAAGCAGTTCCTGAAGGACAATCCCGAGATCGCAAACGACATCGAGGGCCAGATCCGCGCCAATGCCGATAAGCTGTACGCATCCCGCCGCCCGGCAGGCAAGGGCGCTGCGGCCAAGGCCGAGGAACCCGCCAAGGCTGCAGATGCCAAGGAGCCGGTGGTCAAGGCTCCTGCCCGCAGCAGCGAGAGCGAACTGGATATCATGGTGGAGGACTAAATGTCCTTTTATAAACGCCGCCGCCCGAAGCAGGAAGAAGAAAAGTGCGCCGACCCGGCCAAGGCCCGCGTCCGCGCACTGGATGCGCTGGCCTCGCGCGAGATGTCCTCGGCACAGCTGTATGAACGGCTGTGCTATGGCTTTACCGAGCAGGCTGCAGCGGCTGCTGTGGCTGAGATGGTGGAGCTGGATTACGTAAACGATGACCGCTATGCCGAAGCCCGGGCACACAGCCTGCTTGCCGCCCGCAAGAGCCGCCGTGCGGCAGCCCAGAACCTGCGGCAGAAGGGCCTTTCCGGCGCGCAGATCGAGCAGGCGCTGGAAAGCGTCTATGCCCCGGACGTAGACGGCGAAAGCCCGGAGCTGGAAGCTGCCGCCGCTCTGGTGCACAGCCGCTACATGAAAAAGCTGGCCGATGGCCGCCGCGACCTTGTGGTGGCCGCCCTGCAGCGCCGCGGCTTTGCGTATTCGGTCATAAAAGAAGCGATAAAAAGAGCGGAAGAAGAATAAAAAGCACCCCTCAAAAGAGAAAGAGAGTATCATCCCCTATGAAAATTGCGTGTATTTCCCTTGGCTGCCCCAAGAATCAGGTCGATCTGGATGTGATGGTGCACATCCTGCTGTCTGCCGGCCACGAGACCGTGGCAGATCTGGCCGAAGCAGATGTGATCCTTGTGAACACCTGCGGCTTCATCGAGAGCGCCAAGACTGAAGCCATTGAAAACATTCTGGAAGCCTGCTCCTATAAGCAGCAGAACCCGGAGCTGAAGGTCATCGTCACCGGCTGTCTTGCCGAGCGCTACCGCAGCCAGATCGAGGAAGAGATCCCCGAGGTGGACGCGGTGGTGGGCTGTGCCTCCAACAAGGCCATCGACACCATCGTGGCCCGCCTGTTCCATGGTGAGGATCATCTGGAAAGCTACGGTGCCAAAAAGGACTTTCCGCTGGGCGGCAAGCGTGTCATCGGCACGCCTGCCCACTATGCGTACTTAAAGATCGCTGAAGGCTGCAACAACCGCTGCCACTACTGCGCCATCCCCGGCATCCGCGGCCCGCTGCACAGCCGCGATATGGCCGACTGCGTGGCCGAAGCCCGCTGGCTGGCCGGTGAGGGCGTGAAAGAGCTGATCGTGGTCGCACAGGACCCCACCGCTTACGGCGAGGACTGGGGCAAGCCCGGCAGCATCTGCGAGCTGCTGGATAAGCTGAACAAGGTGCCGGGCCTCGAGTGGATCCGCATTATGTACGCTTACCCGGAGCGCATCACGGATGAGTTCATTGCCGCCATGAAGCGCAATGAGAAGGTGGTGCCCTACCTCGATCTGCCCATCCAGCACTGCAATGACACCATCCTCAAGAATATGAACCGCCGCTCCAACCGTGCCGAGCTGCTGGAGGTGATCGGCAAGCTGCGCCGCGAGATCCCCGGCATCACCCTGCGCACCACTCTGATCGCAGGCTTCCCCGGCGAGACCGAGGAGCAGTTCGAGGATCTGTGCAATTTTGTCAAGGAAGTAAAGTTCGACCGTCTGGGCTGCTTTGCCTACTCTGCCGAGGAGAACACCGTTGCTGCCAAAATGGACGGCCAGATCGAGCAGGAAGTCAAGGACAAGCGCGCCGAACTGGTGATGCAGATCCAGACCGGCATCATGGCCCAGAAGCAGGCCGAAAAGGTGGGCCAGACCGTGCATGTGCTTTGCGACGGCATCGACGAGGAGAGCGGTCTGTACCTGTGCCGCACCACCGGCGATGCTCCTGAGGTGGACGGCAATGTGTGCGTTTCCAGCGAGGAACCGCTGTACCCCGGCCAGTTCTACGATGTTCTGGTGGACGACAGCGACCTTTACGATCTGTATGGTACTGTTGCAAAATAACAAATTGGAGGAATCTGTATGAATCTGCCCAATAAACTCACTTTGACCCGCATCCTGCTGGTGCCGGTGTTCATGGTCTTTGTGTCCCTCACCAGCCTGAGCGGCATCGCGGATGGCTCCTTCCAGCCGACGTATTACCTGATCGCAGGCATCGTCTTTGCTGCCGCCAGCTTTACTGATTTTCTGGACGGCCATCTGGCCCGCAAGTGGAACATGGTAACGGACTTCGGCAAGTTTGCCGACCCGCTGGCCGACAAACTGCTCACCACTGTGGCCTTCATTTACATGATGCGGGACGGCGTATGCAGCCCGGTGGTGCTGTGCATCATTCTGGCCCGCGAGTTTGCCGTGTCCGGTCTGCGCATGGTGGCCGCCGGTGCCAAGGACGGCAAGGTGATCGCCGCCAACATGTGGGGCAAGGTGAAGACCGTGCTGCAGATGCTGAGCATCATCTTCTACTTCTTCGGCATGTCCATTGCAAGCATGTCTGCTTCCGGTACGGAGCAGGGCGTGCGGCAGATCATGGTGGTCAGCATCTCCATGGTGCTGTGCTGGCTGGTGGCTGCCGTGACGGCCATTTCCGGCATCAAGTACCTGTGGGACAACCGCAGCTTCATCAACACCGCAAAATAAAGCGTTTTTTGAAAAAGGGCAGGGAGACCTGCCCTTTTTCAAATTTTCGAGGAAATATTACAAGACGGAAAGGCTTTCCATGAAAAAATTTGCTGATACAGTGCGCCGCCTGCTCTCCATCGCACTGAACCTGTTCATCGTCTGGGCGGAGCCCATTGCCCTGCCCATGAGCTGGGATTGGGGCAAAGAGCAGATGTTCATTTTTTACACCGAGGATTCCAACATCCTTTCGGCCTGCATCTGCGCCATGGTGGCGGTGGGCCAGCTGGTGTGCATCTTTACCGGCAGGGAACTGCCGCGCTGGCTGCACACCCTCAAGTACATTGCCACCTGCTGCCTGACCATGACCTTTCTCACGGTGGTGTTCGTGCTGGGTCCCATGTATGAGGACGGCAACGGCTGGTACATCATGCTGTGCACCAGCTCCATGTTGTACCATCATCTGCTCAACCCGCTGGCGGCCATCTTCTCCTTTGTGCTTCTGGAGCGCTCACCGCACCTGCCCCGCAGTACGGTCAAGTGGGCGCTGCTGCCCACGGTGCTGTACGGCGGCATCATTTTGTGGCTGAACATCCAGCGCGTGGTAGATGGGCCATATCCCTTCATGAAGGTGTATGACCAGAGCGTGCAGGCATCGGTGCTGTGGTGCATCGCCATCCTGCTGATGAATTACTTCTATGCATGGCTGCTCTGGAAGCTGAACGGCGGGAAGAAAGAAAAAGCCTGACGATTTGAAATGCCCTCCGCTTCGCTCTGGGCATAAATAGCGGAAATACTATTTTTTATTAGAGCAATACCGGACAGACTGCGGTCTGTCCGGTATTGCATTTTTCACAGAAGGGGCCGCAAAGAAAAACAGCATCTGAAAGCTCCGGCCCTTCCTGTGAAAAAGCAGCTCCGAAAAGCCCGCAGGCTTTTCGGAGCTGCAAATTAAAGATAAATTATCCTCTGAATATGCCCAGAGCAAAGCGGAGGGCATTCTAAATGGTTCTTGTGTTTTTACGCTACGGTGGAATTCTCTTCCAGCCAGTCCAGCACACAGGACTGCAGGGCGTTCAGGTGTGCACGGTTCTCACCGTAGGTGTCGGCATAGGTGCTGTTGGCGTCGTCCAGCTCTTCCTGCGTGGGAGCAAGGCTCTTGGTCTCGGCCACGGCCTGAAGGATCAGGTCCTGCT
>SKEI01001397.1_pt1 | contig 13312 bp, 12 predicted proteins | sample 4826701 | NCBI WGS metagenome assembly SKEI01 (sample SAMN11008813, study PRJNA524170) | human gut metagenome | biome: Human fecal sample; material: Feces; isolation source: fecal sample from pouch patient p2, p6, p7, p14 | host: Homo sapiens | place: Israel: Tel-Aviv | collected 2016-08-31 | reverse complement strand
ATATTAAAACTTTCATAAACTATATGAAGCTATATGTGTGAAGCGTGGGGAGAACGTAAAAATGTGTGAAAAAGATCGCGTATGTGCTACATGAAAGGGGAGAGTGTAAAAATATGAAAAATAAAAAGGAAAAGAAGCAGGAAGAGGAAGAGCTGACCGGTATGGCGGCTGTATGGGATTATCTGAAAACATTTCTGATCATATTCTGTGTTGTATTTGCGATGAACAAACTGGTGTATATCAATGCCGTGATTCCGTCGGAATCCATGCAGGATACGATCATGAAAGGAGACCGGGTGCTGGGAAACCGTCTGGCATATATAAAGGATGACCCGGAGAGATATGACATTGTAATCTTCAAATATCCAGATGATCCGTCCAAGATTTTTATCAAGCGCGTGATCGGACTGCCAGGAGAGACGGTTACCGTGAAAGACGGGAAGATTTACATTGATGGAAAAGAGCAGACACAGGCGGTAAGCTTCTGCCCGGAAGAGATGGCAGGAAGCTTCGGACCTTATGAAGTTCCGGAAGATAGTTATTTTGTAATGGGGGATAACCGGAACAATAGTCTGGATTCCAGATACTGGGATAACACGTATGTAAAGAAAGAGGCAATTCTGGCCAAAGCAGGATTCCGGTACTGGCCGCTTAATAAAGTTGGATTTGTAAATAAATCTGCAGAAAAATAGTTGCAATTGTTTTCTGTGTTTTATATAATGAATAAAGTTTTGCGAGAAAAGGCTCTGAAGCGATATCAGGGTCTTTTCTTAACGTAAACACATAGAAGGCGGCTTGAAGATGAAAGATAGCGATATACACAGATGGATATACACAGATGACGGAAAAGGAGGAAAACAGGATGGAAAAAGATATGACGGCCGGCACTCCCGGGAAGATCATTTTCAATTTTACAATGCCGATCTTTATCGGTAATATTTTTCAGCAGTTTTATAATATGGCAGATACGGTGATCGTCGGGAAATTTGTCGGTAATGCGGCACTGGCGGCGGTAGGAGCATGTGGAACACTGGTATTTCTGATCATTGGCTTCCTGCAGGGAGTTACTGCGGGATTTACGGTTGTTACAGCACAGCACTTCGGAGCCGGAAACATGAAGGCGATGAAGAAGTCTGTGGCATCCGGTGCGGTACTTACAGGGATCGTAACCGTTATTCTTACATTGCTGAGCATGATCAGTATGGCGAAGGTGCTGCATCTGATGAATACACCGTCAGACATGTATGGAGAAGCTTACGGATATATTATGGTCATTTGTGGCGGGATTGTGGCACAGGCACTTTACAATTATCTTGCAAGTGTATTAAGGGCACTGGGCGATAGTAAGCGTCCGCTTTATTTTCTTGTGATTGCAGCACTTTTGAATATTGTGCTGGATCTAGTGTTTATCATTGTATTTAGAATGGGAGCGGCAGGGGCAGCCTATGCGACAGTGATCGCACAGGGAATTTCGGGGATCCTGTGTCTGCTATATATTGCAAAGAAGGTTCCCGTACTGTATCTTCATAGAGAAGACTGGGAAATAGATAAGAATCTGGCCGGATGGCAGCTGAAGATCGGACTTCCGATGGCATTCCAATATTCCATCACGGCGATAGGAACGATTGTTGTACAGTCTTGCCTGAATATCCTCGGTTCTACAGCTGCAGCCGGATTTGCGGCAGCAAGCAAGATCGAGCAGGTGTTTACGCAGGCCTACGTTGCGCTTGGTACAACGATGGCGACTTACTGTGCACAGAATATGGGGGCAGGGAAATATACGAGAATCCGTAAAGGATTTAAGAGTGCAACATTGATTGGATTTATTTATGCGGTTGTGACAGGTGTGATTATTTTCTTTGTCGGAAAATATATGACGATATTCTTTGTATCAGAGAATGTAAATCAGATCATGGAATATGTGGATATTTATTTGAGGTGTGTAAGCGTGTCATTCCTGCCTCTTGTTATTGTTAATTTGTATAGAAACGGAATTCAGGGAATGGGATATGGACTGCTTCCGATGACAGCGGGGATTGCAGAACTTGTCGGACGGAGCGGTGCAGCGCTGATTGCATCACATTTTGGCAGCTATATGGGAATCTGTCTGGCATCTCCGGCGGCATGGGTGCTGGCGGGAACACTTCTTCTTATTATGTATTTTGAGATCATGAAAGGAAAGAAAGACAGAAATTTGAAAAATAGATAGAAAACTGAAAAGCAACTTGTTATAATAAAATGTACGAATAAACATAGAAACATTGATGGGTGAAACAGGATGAATCAAAGAGTAATAAAAAAAGTCCGCTGTAATATCTGTTCAGCGGGATGTCCGATCGATGCTTATGTAGAAGAAGGAACGCTTGTGTCGGTAGAAGGAAGCCGGGATCTTCCGGGGCAGAGTGGAGGATTATGTTCTAAAGGAGCTGCTTCCAGGCAGTATGTTTATAACAAAGATAGGATTCTGTATCCGATGAAACGGATCGGAAAAAAAGGAAGCGGGGAATTTGAACGCATATCCTGGGATGAAGCGTATCGGATGATTGCAGAGAATCTTCTCAGGATCAAAAAAGAATATGGTCCGCAGGCGGCAGCATTTTATGCGGGATATCCGAAATGGTACAGACCGGCACTTCTGCGGCTTGCCAATGCTTACGGGTCTCCGAATTACTGTACGGAATCCAGTACCTGTTTTCAGTCGGCGGCAATGGCATGGAGATCTATTTATGGAAATGACATTTGCTTTCCGGATTTGATGCATGCACAGACGGTTCTCGTATGGAGTAACAATCTGTATCATTCCAATGTGGGAATGGCAAGACCTTATCAGTCGTTAAAAGCACGTGGGGCGAAGATCATAGCCGTAGATCCAAGAGAGACCGTAACGACACAGGCAGCGGATATCCACTTGAAACTTCTGCCGGGAACGGACGGGGCACTTGCGCTGTCTATGGCACAGGTGATCATAGAAGAAGGGCTGTATGATAAAGAATTTGTAGAAAAATATGTATATGGTTTTGAAGAGTACAAAGCGTATGTGAATCAGTTTCCACCGGAAAAAGCAGAGAAGATCACCGGTGTAGATAAAGAACTGATCCGTGAGGCTGCCAGAATGTATGCATCTAACGGTCCGGCTGGCATAATGTTTTCAGCGTCTCCAGTTGTACATAATATTAATGGAATGCAGAATTACCGGGCAGTGATGTGTCTGATCGCACTTACCGGCAACTATGATATCCCGGGTGGCAATCCGTCAAGACCGGGTCCGGTGTCTCCTTGCAATGAATATGGAAAAGTAAAACGGCTGGATACGATAGAAGCCATCGGTGAGAAAGATTTTCCGGCATGGTTTGATCTACCGTGTGAGGAAGCGCAGTGTACAAGAATTGCAGATTATATTCTGAAGGAAGAACCATATCCGCTGAAAGCTGTGGTGGGATTCGGCCTGAACCACAGAATGTGGCCGGAACCGGAATATTTTCAGAAGGCGTTAGAAGCGTTGGATTTTTATGTGAATGTAGATCTGTTTTTTTCAGATTCAAGCAAGATGGCAGACCTGGTTCTTCCGGCAGCGTCTTCCTTTGAACGAGATGTTGTGCTGAATGGACGGGGAGGAATGTTCTTCCTGTCAGAAAAAGCAATCGAACCGGTCGGAGAGGCGAAGAATGATATTGAGATCATGATCGGCATGCTTCGTGCCATGCAGTTACATGATGAAGCATTGGAACATGGCTATGAGAAATATATGGAATATATTCTGGAGCCATCCGGTGTCACACTGGAGGAATTGCGGGCGCATCCGGAAGGGGTAAAAGGACGTGTGATCATTCCGCCTGCATTTAAGAGATATGAAAAAGAAGGCTTTCATACACCATCCGGTAAGGTGGAATTTGTATCACAGATACTCGAACGTTACAAAGACAGCCACGGATATTCCGGACTTCCGGAATACAGAGATTTCCGTGAGGTGTCAGGCATGGACAGGGAAGCATATCCACTGATTCTGAATACCGGTTCCAGAAAACCACAGCTTTTCCATGCAAGAACATACCGGGTACCGTGGCTTGCAGGACTTGAAAAGGCAACACTGGTAGAAATCCCTCCGGAAGATGCGAAAAAGTATGGTATTGCAGATGGTGACATGGTGAGGGTATCTTCCCCGGTGGGAAGTATCTGTGGAATTGCGGCGGTTTATCTGAACAGCCAGCCGGGAATTGTACACATCTATCATGGCAATGCAAAGGGTGAGGCAAATGATCTGATAGACAGAAATTATCTGGATCCAATTTCAGGATTCCCGGGATATAAAAGTTATTTCTGTAAAATCGAGAAAGAAAAAGGCGAGGTGAAGGCATGTGTTACCGATTAAAATTTGATCCGGATAAATGTGTCGGCTGTTATGCCTGTCATATAGCCTGTCTGGATGCACACCATGATGTGGAAGATGTAGATGCAAAGAGCCATCGGACGGTCAAAAAGGTAGTGAAAAATCAGTTTGAAAAGAATATCTGGCCGGGCTGTGCTCACTGCGGTATCTGTATCAAAGCCTGTCCGGTGCAGGCAATTTACAAAGATCCGAAGACTGGATTTGTACTGACAGACAAAGAAAAATGTATTGGATGTCATGCCTGCGAAAAGGTCTGCCCGAAAGACGTGATCCATTTTGACAAGGACGGAAAAATGGAAAAGTGTGACGGGTGTATTGAAAGAATCAGGGAAGGGCGGGAACCTGCCTGCGTCAGAGTCTGTTTTCCCGGTGCGATTACACTGGAATAAAGACGAATAGATAAAAAGGTGAGACTGATAAAAGTAAGAATAGATGAAACTGGATAAAACTAAGTAAAGAGAGATAAGGATAAAGGCGTATGTTAAAAATCAAGGAATATGTGAAGGCAGAAAGTCTGGAACAGGCATATGAACTGAACCAGAAGAGGACGAACTGCATTCTGGGCGGCATGTTGTGGCTTAAGATGTCGAACCGGAATGTACAGAAAGCGATTGATTTGTCCGGACTTGGTCTGAATCAGATCGAAGAGACAGAAGAAGAATTCCGGATCGGATGTATGACGACACTCCGTGAACTGGAATGTCATGAAAGATTGAACCAGTGGTGTGAAGGCGCAGTAAAAGATGCGGTCAGTGATATTGTCGGCGTACAGTTCCGGAACCTTGCAACGATTGGTGGAAGTATATTCGGACGTTATGGATTTTCGGATGTACTGACGGTGTTTCTTGCAATGGACAGTTACGTAGAACTGTATAAAGGAGGGATTGTTCCATTACAGGAATTTGCGCAGATGAAAAGAGACAATGACATTTTAGTCAGAGTCATTGTAAAAAAGGATCAGAGAAATATGATTTATCTGGCACATAGAAATTCCAAGACAGATTTTCCGGTATTGACATGTGCGGTTTCAGTAAATGCTGAAAATGGATGCGTATGTATCGGTGCAAGACCGCAGAAGGCGGTCCGACTGGAACTGACAGAAGCAGTCAGAGAAAAAGTATGGAGTGGTGTCTGTACTGAAGAAGAGATGAAGAAAGAGGCAGAATGCATTGCTTCACAGGTAAAGACGGACAGTAATATGCGCGCCGGCAAAGAATACAGAAACCGTCTGGCATATGTTCTGATCCGCAGGACATTGGAAGCACTGAATACAAAAGGAGGAGATCAGTAGGATATGAAAGTAAAGATTCTTTTAAATGGGACAATGAGAGAAGCGGAAATATCCAGCGATCAGCTTCTGATCGATTTTGTCAGAGATCATGGATGCTATAGTGTAAAACGTGGATGTGAGACGTCGAACTGCGGTCTGTGTACAGTGTTTGTAGATGATAAACCGGTATTATCCTGTTCGATGCTGACAGCCAGAGTCGACGGATGCAAGGTAGATACGTTAGAAGGACTTCAGGAAGAAGCAAAAGAATTCGGTGCATTTGTTGCAGATCAGGGTGCAGAACAGTGCGGTTTCTGCAATCCGGGAATGATCATGAATGCAATTGCCATGTTCCGCGAGAATCCGGAACCGACAAGAGAAGAGATCAAGGCATATCTTGCGGGAAATCTTTGCAGATGTTCCGGATATGAAGGACAGCTTCGTGCAATGGAAGCATTTATCGAATATAGAAAGAAAGGAGAAAGATCATGAAAGCAGTCGGACAACCGATAAGAAAAAAAGACGCAATGGCACTGGTGACAGGAAAACCGGTATTCATGGATGATCTTGCTCCAAAGGACTGCCTGATCGTAAAGGTACTCCGAAGCCCGCATGCCAATGCGATCGTAAAATCAGTAAAGACAGATGTGGCAAAAAGAGTGCCGGGGATCGAAGATATCTACACGTGGGAAGATGTACCACATGAAAGATTCACCACAGCGGGACAGACATATCCCGAACTCAGTCCGTATGACCGTCTGATCCTTGACCAGCATGTCAGATATGTGGGAGATCCTGTGGCAATCGTGGCAGGAGAGAATGAAGCGTGCGTGGATAAGGCACTTAAGATGTTGAAAGTAGAGTATGAAGTACTTCCGGCAGTACTGGATTTCCATACGGCAAAAGATAACGAAGTACTGGTACATCCGGAAGACAACTGGAAGGCACTTTGCCAGGTCGGCGCAGATAATAAGCGGAACTTATGTGCATGTGACAGCACTGAAGACGGGAATGTAGAGGCAGTGCTGGCTGACTGTGATGAAGTTGTGGAAGGCACCTATCATGTAAGAGCAGCGCAGCAGGCCATGATGGAGACATTCCGTACGACATGCTTTATGGATGCTTATGGAAGACTGAATATCTTAAGCTCTACACAGATTGTATATCATGTAAGACGTATCATTTCCAATGCACTTGGAATTCCGAAATCCAGGATCCGTGTCAGCAAACCGAGAATCGGAGGCGGATTTGGTGCAAAGCAGTCGGTCGTGGCGGAATTATTCCCGGCATTTGTCACATGGAAGACGGGAAAAGCTTCGAAGATGATCTTTACAAGAGAGGAATCGCAGATCGCATCGTCTCCGAGACATGAGATGGAAGTACATGTCCGTCTGGGTGCATCGAAGGAAGGAAAGATCCGTGCGATCGATGTATATACACTGTCGAATACAGGCGCTTACGGAGATCACGGACCGACGACTGTTGGATTGTCCGGTCATAAATCGATCCCGTTGTATAGTTCGGCAGAAGCACACCGTTTTACATACGATGTTGTGTATACCAATCATATGGCTGCCGGAGCATACAGAGGATATGGCGCGACACAGGGAATCTTTGCAGTGGAATCTGCAGTAAATGAAATGGCAGAACGATTACATATCGATCCGGTAGAATTCCGTCTAAAAAATATGGTAAGAGAAGGCGATGTGATGCCTGCATATTACGGTGAGACGGCACAGAGCTGTGCACTTGACCGCTGCCTGGAGCGGACTGCGGAACTAATCGGCTGGAAGGACAAGTATCCGTGTAAAGACATGGGAAATGGTAAAGTTCGAAGCGTCGGTATTGCAATGGCAATGCAGGGGTCCGGAATCTCGGGCGTAGACGTCGGCTCCGCGACAATCAAGATGAATGATGACGGATTCTATACACTGATGATCGCGGCAGCAGATATGGGAACCGGATGCGATACGATCCTGGCACAGATGGCAGCAGAGTGTCTGGACTGTCCGATGGAAAGAATTGAAGTACTCGGTGCCGATACAGATGCGTCGCCATATGATTCCGGATCTTATGCATCAAGTACTACGTATATAACAGGTAAGGCAGTAGAAAAAGCATGCCAGAAGCTGATTGCCAGAATCCTTGAGATTGCATCAGGAATGCTGGAGGCACCTGTGGAAGAACTGGTATTTGCAAGCGATCATGTAGAATGGCCGAAAGAACAGAAGAGTGTATCATTGGAAGATATCGGTACGAAATCCATGTGCGGTAATGGCTGTGCGCTTGAGGTGACAGAAAGTAATACGTCTCCGACATCACCGCCGCCATTCATGGCAGGGGCAGTAGAGATCGAACTCGACAAAGAGACCGGTCATGTGGAAATCCTGGATTATAAGGCTGTCGTAGACTGTGGAACCGTTGTCAACCCGAATCTTGCAAGAGTGCAGGCAGAAGGCGGGATTGTACAGGGGATCGGAATGACGCTTTATGAGAATATCCAGTATAATGAAAAGGGAAGAATGCTGAATAACTCATTCATGCAGTATAAAGTACCATCCAGAAGAGATATGGGAAATCTGCAGGTCGAATTTGAAAGCAGTTATGAACCGACCGGTCCATTCGGTGCCAAATCCATCGGAGAGATCGTAATTAACACTCCGGCACCGGCGCTTGCACAGGCGATTGCGAATGCAACCGGCATCTGGTTCAAAGATCTTCCAATCACCAGCGAACAGATTGCAATGGGCGTTCTGGAGAAAGAACTGGAAAAATAAAATATATTAGAAAAATATATAGTGAAACTACTTGCAATCAGACGCAAAAGTTATTACAATATTGGGTAACGTTTAGAAAAATATGTGGAGGCCGCTAAGATGCAGTTATTAAAAGACAGAATCCGCAAGGATGGCAAGATAAAAGAAGGGAATGTCTTAAAAGTGGACAGCTTTCTGAATCATCAGATGGATGTAAAGTTATTTCAGGAGATTGGAAAAGAATTTAAGAGAAGATTTGCAGATGAAGAGATCACAAAGATTCTTACCATAGAAGCTTCCGGTATCGGCATCGCATGTGTTGCAGCAGAAGTATTTGATGTTCCTGTTGTATTTGCTAAGAAGACACAGACCAAGAATATTGCCGGAGATGTGTACACTACAAAAGTAGAATCATTTACACATGGAAGAGTGTATGACATTATTGTTTCAAAAGAATTCCTCGGAAAAGGTGACAAGGTACTTCTGATTGATGATTTCCTTGCGAATGGAAAAGCTCTGGAAGGACTTGCAGAACTGGTTACAAAGTCAGGAGCCGAGCTTGTCGGAGCCGGAGTTGTGATCGAGAAGGGATTCCAGGTCGGAGGAGATATCATCCGTTCCAAAGGTATTCATCTGGAGTCATTGGCGATCGTAGAAAGCATGGATGAAAAGACAGGAGAAGTGGTTTTCCGCGATTAATAGATAAAAATTCAAAGGATTTTTAAGGGAATGTGAGGCTTTCATATTCCCTTTTTTTTATTCCTATGCTATACTTTATGATAAGTATGTGAATGCATAAAGAGAACTTATGGTAAGGAGTAAGAACTTATGAAAAGAGTATTGTTAAAACTCAGCGGGGAGGCTCTCGCAGGCGATAAAAAGACAGGATTTGACGAAGCTACCTGTATGGGTGTAGCCAAGCAGGTAAAGCAGCTTGTAGATGATGGGGTACAGGTTGCAATCGTAACAGGTGGAGGTAACTTCTGGAGAGGAAGAACCAGTGAGACGATCGACCGTGTGAAGGCTGACCAGATCGGAATGCTTGCAACAGTTATGAACTGTATCTATGTATCTGATATTTTCCGTTATGCAGGCATGAAGACAGAAGTATTTACACCGTTCGTATGCGGTGCATTTACCACACTGTTTTCCAAGGATGCAGCAGTAGAAGCATTGAATGAAGGAAAAGTTGTATTCTTTGCAGGCGGAACAGGACATCCATATTTTTCAACAGATACAGGTGCAGTTTTAAGAGCCATTGAGATCGAAGCAGATGCAATGTTACTGGCAAAAGCAATTGACGGTATCTATGACAGTGATCCGAAGGTAAATCCGGAAGCGAAGAAGTACGATGAGATATCTATTCAGGAGATTATCGATAAGAAGCTGATGGCAGTAGATCTTACCGCTTCTATCATGTGTCTGGAGAATAAGATGCCGATGCTGGTATTCGGATTAAATGAGGAGAACAGCATTGTTGAGACAATGAAGGGTACATTTACAGGAACAAAAGTAACTGTATAAAAATGCAGATAAGCAGATAAAAGGAGATAACACTATGAATGAAAGATTAAAATCATTTGAAGAAAAAATGAAGAAAACAATCGGAAATCTGGACGGAGAACTTTCTGCAATCCGTGCAGGCCGTGCAAATCCGAACGTTCTGAATAAGATCATGGTAGACTATTATGGAACACCGACACCAATCCAGCAGGTAGCAAACGTATCCGTACCGGAAGCACGTATGATTCAGATCCAGCCATGGGAAAAGAAAATGGTAAGAGAGATTGAAAAAGCAATCATGACTTCAGATCTGGGGATTAATCCGACGAATGACGGAACAACTGTACGTCTTCTTTTCCCTGAATTAACAGAAGATCGAAGAAAAGAACTGGTAAAGGATGTTAAGAAAAAGGGCGAAGCAGCCAAAGTTGCGATTCGTAATATCCGTCGTGATGGAATCGATTCTGTTAAGAAACTGAAAGGTTCCGATGTGTCAGAAGATGAAATGAAAGATATGGAAGATGATCTTCAGAAACTGACAGACAAATATGTAAAAGAAGTTGATAAAGCTGTAGAAGCAAAATCAAAAGAGGTTATGACAGTATAAGACCTGTAAGAGATAAAAGCAGTATACAACAGGAGGGGGATAAGGTCCAGATGCTCTGGAAACTGTCCCCTCTGTTCTTGTATACCTATTGTTATTAGGAGGAAATAATCATATGAATGTGCCACAACATGTTGCGATCATATTGGATGGAAACGGACGCTGGGCAAAAGCAAAAGGAATGCCGCGCAATTACGGTCATGCACAGGGCAGTAAGAATGTAGAGCGTATCTGCGAAGAAGCGTGGAGAATGGGCATTAAATATCTGACGGTCTACGCATTTTCCACAGAGAACTGGAATCGTCCGGACGATGAAGTCAATGCTCTGATGAAGCTGCTTCGTAATTACATGAAGACCTGTCTGAAAACGGCTGCAAAGAATGATATGAAAGTCCGCGTGATCGGGGATATCACAAGACTGGATGAAGACATTCAGAAGAGAATTCTGGAACTGGAAGAAGCAACAAAGAATAATGGCGGTCTGAATTTCCAGATCGCGATTAATTATGGAAGCCGTGATGAGATGATCCGTGCGATCCGTAAGATTGCAAAAGACTGCGTGGATGGAAAAGTGGATCCGGCTGAGATCAAAGAAGAAACATTTGAGCAATATCTGGATACAAAAGGAATCCCGGATCCGGATTTGATGATCCGTACCAGCGGGGAGCTTAGGCTTTCCAATTATCTGTTATGGCAGCTTGCCTATACAGAATTTTATTTTACAGATGTTCCGTGGCCGGATTTCAGTAAAGAAGAGCTGGAAAAGGCGATTGAAACATACAATCACCGTGACAGACGTTATGGTGGTGTGAAGGAGGAAGAAGAACAGAATGTTTAAGACGAGATTATTAAGTGGGATTGTTCTGGTTATCATCTTAATTGCAACGGTTGGAACCGGCGGTGGTTTACTGTTTGGATTTCTGGCACTGATCAGTCTGATCGGACTGTCAGAGCTTTATAAAGTTGTGGATGTGCAGAACAAGATATTAGGACTTACCGGTTATCTGGGAGCTGTTGTATATTATGGAATTTTATATACCGGACAGATGCAGTATGTGACACTTCTTACAATTGCATTTCTGGTAGTACTGATGGCGGTGTATGTGTTTTCATTCCCGACATTTAAGGCAGAGCAGGTAATGACGGTGTTCTTTGGCGTATTCTATGTTGCAGTGATGTTGTCTTATGTGTACCAGACCAGAATGCTGGAAGACGGAGCCGTTGCAGTATGGCTGATCTTTTTAAGCTCCTGGGGGTGTGATACCTGTGCGTACTGTGCAGGCATGCTTCTTGGAAAACACAAGATGGCACCGAAGTTAAGCCCAAAGAAATCCGTAGAAGGCGGAATCGGCGGAATTGTCGGAGCTGCATTACTGGGTGCAATCTTTGCAGTTGCAGCAAATAAGATTACAGGAGCTGGTGTGAATCCGGCACAGTATGCGGTTATTTGCGGAGTCGGCGGTATGATCTCGCAGATCGGAGATCTGGCAGCTTCAGCGATCAAACGTAATCATGATATCAAAGATTACGGGAAACTGATCCCGGGACATGGCGGAATCCTTGACAGATTTGACAGTGTTATCTTTACAGCACCGATCATTTATTATCTTGCAACATTCCTTGCAGGAAGATTGTAGGAGGTAAGTATGAAAAAGATAGCAATTTTAGGTTCTACAGGTTCCATTGGAACACAGACCCTGGAAGTGGTAAGAGAGAATGGAGATATCGAAGTACTCGGACTGGCTGCAGGCAGCAATATCAAGATGCTGGAAGAACAGATCAGGGAATTCCACCCACAGATCGTGGCTGTATGGTCGGAAGAAAAAGCAGACGAATTACGTGTTAATGTAGCAGATACAGATACAAAGATTGTTGCAGGCATGGATGGACTTCTGGAAGTTGCAACGATGAAGGGAACAGAGATCCTTGTAACGGCTGTTGTCGGTATGATCGGTATTCGTCCGACAATTGAGGCAATCAAAGCAGGAAAAGACATTGCACTTGCCAATAAAGAGACGCTGGTAACGGCAGGACATATCATTATGCCGCTGGCAAAAAAGATGGGAGTGTCCATTCTTCCGGTGGACAGCGAGCACAGTGCAATCTTCCAGTCTTTACAGGGAAATGATCACGGAGCACTTCATAAGATCCTTCTGACAGCATCCGGCGGACCGTTCCGTGGAAAGAAATCGGAAGAACTGATGGAGATCAAGGTGGAAGATGCATTGAAGCATCCTAACTGGTCAATGGGACGTAAGATCACAATCGATTCATCTACAATGGTAAACAAAGGTCTTGAAGTTATTGAAGCTAAGTGGTTATTTAATGTAGATGTGGATCAGGTACAGGTTGTGGTACAGCCGCAGAGTATCATTCATTCGATGGTAGAGTATGTAGACGGCGCAATTATTGCAGAACTTGGAACACCGGATATGAAGCTCCCAATCCAGTATGCACTGTATTATCCGGAAAGAAGATTCCTTCCGGGGGACAGAGTAGATTTCTGGACACTGGGCAAACTGGAATTTGAGAAGCCGGATACAGACACATTCTACGGACTGGAACTTGCATATGAAGCAGGAAGAAAAGGCGGAAGTCTTCCGACTGTATTCAATGCGGCAAATGAACTTGCAGTCAGCCAGTTCCTCAACAGAGAGATCAAGTATCTGGAAATCACGGAGATCATTGAGGACTGTATGAAAGCGCATAAGAATATTAAAAATCCAACGCTGGAACAGATTCTGGAGACAGAAGCAGCGACCTATGAGAGAATCAACAGCAGGAGGTAACAG
>SKEI01001394.1_pt1 | contig 13314 bp, 9 predicted proteins | sample 4826701 | NCBI WGS metagenome assembly SKEI01 (sample SAMN11008813, study PRJNA524170) | human gut metagenome | biome: Human fecal sample; material: Feces; isolation source: fecal sample from pouch patient p2, p6, p7, p14 | host: Homo sapiens | place: Israel: Tel-Aviv | collected 2016-08-31 | reverse complement strand
CACCCACAATCAGGCTGTGTTTGATGCCTACACCCCTGAGATGAAGGCGGCCCGCCACACCCATATCATCACCGGCCTGCCGGACACCTACGGCCGCGGCCGCATCGTGGGCGACTACCGCCGCGTGGCCCTGTACGGCATCGATGCGCTGATCAAGTTCAAGCAGGAGGACTTTGCCAACTGCGGCGACGGCACCATGACCGATGACGTCATCCGCCTGCGCGAGGAGATCGCACGCCAGATCAGCGCCCTGAAGGGCATGAAGAAGATGGCCGAGGCCTACGGCTATGATATCTCTCAGCCTGCAAAGAACGCCAAGGAGGCCTGCCAGTGGCTGTATTTCGGGTATCTTGCCGCCATCAAGACCCAGAACGGCGCTGCCATGAGCGTGGGCCGCATCTCCACCTTCCTGGATATCTATATCCAGCGCGATCTGGACAACGGCATCCTGACCGAGACCCAGGCTCAGGAGCTGATCGACCACATGGTCATGAAGTTCCGCATGGTCAAGTTTGCCCGCATCCCCAGCTACAACCAGCTGTTCTCCGGCGACCCCGTGTGGGCAACGCTGGAAGTGGGCGGCATCGGCATGGATGGCCGCAGCATGGTCACCAAGAACTGCTACCGCTTCCTGCACACGCTGGAAAACATGGGCCCCGCACCGGAGCCGAACCTGACCGTTCTGTACTCCTCCGCCCTGCCGGAGAGCTTCAAGAAATATGCCGCCAAGGTGTCCATCGATACCAGCTCTGTCCAGTACGAGAACGACGACGTGATGAAGCCCGTGTGGGGCGATGATTACTCCATCTGCTGCTGCGTGTCTGCCACCCAGACCGGCAAGGAGATGCAGTTCTTCGGTGCCCGCGCCACCCTTGCCAAGTGCCTGCTGTACGCCATCAACGGCGGTGTGGACGAGAAGAGCCACGAGCAGTGCGGCCCCAACTATGCCCCCATCACCAGCGAGTACCTGAACTACGACGAGGTGCTGCCCAAGTATGTCCAGATGCTGGACTGGCTGGCTGGCCTGTACGTCAATGTGCTGAACCTGATCCAGTATATGCACGACAAATACTACTATGAGGAAGCCGAGATGGCCCTCATCGACACCGACGTGCGCCGCACCTTTGCCACCGGCATTGCAGGCTTCTCCCACGTCATCGACTCCCTGAGCGCCATCAAGTACGCCAAGGTGAAGGTAGTGCGTGACGAGTGCGGCCTTGCCACCGGCTTTGAGACCGAGGGCGACTTCCCCAAGTACGGCAACGATGATGACCGCGCCGACGAGATCGGCGTGTGGCTGCTGCGCACCTTCCTAGAGATGATCAAGAAGCGCCACACCTACCGCAACTCTGAGGCTACCACCTCTATCCTGACCATCACCTCCAACGTGGTGTACGGCAAGTACACCGGCGCGCTGCCCGACGGCCGTGCCGCCTTCACCCCGTTTGCTCCCGGTGCAAACCCCAGCTACGGCGCAGAGCAGAACGGCCTGCTGGCTTCCCTGAACTCGGTGGCAAAGCTGCCCTACCACTGGGCACTGGACGGCATCTCCAACACCCAGACCATCAACCCGGACGCTCTAGGCCACAGCGAAGGCGAGCGGGTGGAGAATCTGGTACAGGTCATGGACGGCTACTTCGATCAGGGCGCACACCACCTGAACGTGAACGTCTTTGGCAAGGAGAAGCTGCTGGATGCCATGGAGCACCCCGAGAAGGAAGAGTACGCCAACTTCACCATCCGCGTCTCCGGCTACGCCGTCAAGTTCATCGACCTGACCCGCGAGCAGCAGATGGACGTTATCTCCCGCACCTGCCATGCAGCCCTGTAACCCCATCGGCTATGTCCACTCGCTGGAATCCTTCGGCTCTGTGGACGGCCCCGGTGTGCGCTTTGTGGTGTTTTTGCAGGGGGGTGCCCTGCGGTGCAAATACTGCCACAACCCGGAAACGTGGGCTGCGGAGGGCGGCGAGGAATGGACGGTGGAAAAGCTGTTCCAGCGGGTCTACCGCTACCGCAACTACTGGGGCAAAAAGGGCGGCATCACGGTCAGCGGCGGTGAACCGCTGCGCCAGATGGAGTTCCTGACGGCATTCTTCGAGCTGGCCCGCTCCAAAGGCGTGCACACGGCTCTGGATACCGCCGGGCAGCCCTTCCGGCCCGATGACCCGGATTATCTGGCCGGTTTCGACCGGCTGATGAAGTCCACCAGTCTGGTCATTCTCGACCTGAAGGAGATCGATCCGGAACGCCACCGGCAGCTCACCGGCAAAGACAATGCCAACATCCTTGCGATGGCGCGGCATATTTCTGACCTCGGCATCCCGCTGTGGATCCGGCATGTGCTGGTACCCGGCCTGACCGACGACGAGGAGGGCCTGCGCAGGACCGCAGACTTTATCCGCAGCCTGAAAACGGTGCAGCGGGTGGAGGTGCTGCCCTACCACACGCTGGGCCTGTTCAAGTGGCAGAAGCTGGGCATCCCTTATCCACTGCCGGACACCGTGCCGCCCACCGCGGAGCAGGTGAAGCGTGCAGAAGAGCTGCTGGAAGTGAGCCGTTATCCCGGCTAAGCTCCTGATTTGAAAAACGACCGTTTCCGGTGTGCAGAATGCGCCGGGAGCGGTCGTTTTTTCTTGACTTCCCTTCTGTACACCGTTATAATGAAAAAAGTAAAAAAGGAGAAACAGCCATGCAGATTTTCAATACGCTGACCCGCCAGAAAGAAGAATTCGTGCCGCAGGTGCCCGGTGAATACCGCATCTATGTCTGCGGCCCTACCGTTTATAACTATATCCACATCGGCAACGCCCGCCCGCTGATCGTGTTCGATACCCTGCGCCGCTACCTTGAGTACCGCGGCAACAAGGTGTTCTATGTTTCCAACATCACCGATATCGACGATAAGCTCATTAAGAAGGGACAGGAAGAGGGCACCTCCATGAAGGAGGTTGCTCAGCGCTTTGAGGCCGAGTACCTCAAGGATGCCGCCGGCCTCAACTGCAAAAAGCCCACCGTCCAACCCCGGGCTACCGAGCACATCCAGCAGATCCTGGATATCGTGAAGGATCTGATCGACTCCGGCCACGCTTATGTTGCCAAGAACGGCGATGTGTACTTCCGGGTGAAGAGCGATCCCGAGTACGGCAAGCTGAGCCACCTGAAGCTGGACGATCTGGAGAGCGGCAACCGTGAGCTGCGCAGCCAGATGGACGACGACCTGAAGGAGGACCCCGCAGACTTTGCCGTGTGGAAGGCCGCAAAGCCCGGTGAACCTGCATGGGAGAGCCCCTACGGCATGGGCCGTCCGGGCTGGCATATCGAGTGCAGTGCCATGAGCCGCACCCATCTGGGCAAGACCATTGATCTGCACTGCGGCGGTCAGGACCTGATCTTTCCCCACCACGAGAATGAGATCGCACAGAGCGAGTGCGCCAACGGCTGCACCTTTGCCCGCTACTGGATGCACAATGGCTTCATCAACGTGGACAATCAGAAGATGTCCAAGAGCCTGCACAACTTCTTTACCGTGCGGGACGTGGCGGATGTCTACGGCTACGAACCCATCCGCTATTTCATGCTGACCGCAGGCTACCGGATGCCCCTGAACTACACCGTGGACCTCATTGAAAGCTGCAAGAACAGCCTGGAGCGCCTGTACACCTGCCGCGAGAATCTGGATTTTGCCCTGACCAAGGACACCTTTGGCACCGACGAGACCCTGAAGGAAAAGGCTGCCGAGGCCCGCACCAAGTTCTGCACTGCCATGGACGATGACCTGAACACCCCGGATGCACTGGCTGCCGTGTTCGATCTGGTCAAGGAGATCAACACTCTGTCGGCTGTTTCCTCCAAGGATGCCCTGCAGACCGCCGCCGCTGCGTTCGACGAGATCACCGGCGTACTGGGCCTGCTGTACAACCGCAAGAAGGACGAGGTGCCCGCCGAGGTGACTGAGCTGGTAGAGAAGCGTGCCGCCGCCAAGAAGGCCAAGGACTGGGCCACTGCCGATGCCATCCGTGCACAGCTGACCGAACTGGGCTGGGCGGTCAAGGACACCGCACAGGGCCCGCAGCTGAGCAAGCTCTAAATTAAAGTAAAGCTATTCGCGGCATGTTGCGGATGGCTTTACTTTTTTGCACGCATTTGCCATAATAAGGAAGAAGATCAGCTTTGCGGAGGGAACAGCAATGAAGGTCATGGTTTTTGACGTAGGAGGCACCGAGATCAAATATTCGGTCATGGACGAGCAGATGAACCGTTTCGATGCCGGTTCCGTGCCCACGCCGCAGGATACGCAGGAGCATTTTCTCGACACAATATACGCTCTGTATGCACCGCATAAGGATGAAGTGGACGGTATCGCCATGGCGCTGCCCGGCTTTGTGGATGCCAACACCGGCTATGTCTCCAACGGCGGGGCACTTCTGTACAACACCGGCACGCAGGTGGGGCAGCTGGTGCGCGAAAGATGCGGCTGCCGTGTCACGCTGGAAAACGACGGCAAGGCTGCAGCCATTGCAGAGTTGCGGGCCGGTGCCTTGCAGGGCTGCTGCAATGCGGCAGTGTTTATCATCGGCACCGGCGTGGGCGGCGGCATCATTGCCAATGGCCAGCTGGTGCGCGGCGTGCACTTTACCGCCGGAGAGTACAGCTTTGTGAACACCAACGCCGACGAGTGGGAGAATACCGAAAAAACCATGGCCTGTCAGTGCAGCACCAAATACCTGCTCAAGTGGTACCGCGCCCGCAAGGGCCTGCCCGCCGATGCCCCCATGAACGGTAAACTCTTTTTTGATGCCGCCAATGCCGCCGAGCCGGAAGCGCTGGAAGTGCTGGAACGGTTCTGCAAGATGGTGGCCGTGCAGATCTACAACCTGACCGTATTGCTGGATGTGGAAAAGGTAGCCATCGGCGGCGGCATCAGCAAGCAGCCGCTGCTGCTGGACGATCTGCGCCGGGTATATGCCGGGCTGTTTGCTTCCCGTGGGGAATCACCTTACATGATCGGTCTGCCCCGCTGCGAGATCGTGCCATGCCATTTCAGCAGCGAAGCCAATCAGGTGGGAGCATTGTATACCTATCTGCAGGCGGAAAGCAAAACCATTTAATGGCTTCCGCTTCGCTCTAGCCATATTCAGCGGAACAATTATTTTTACAAAGCAAACTCCGGCAGACTGCGGTCTGCCGGAGTTTGCTTTTTCACAGGATAGGGCCGTATTGGAAAACGGCATCCTCCCTTAGATTTACTTATTGGTCAGCCGGTTGAAGTGCGGCTTTTCGTCTTCTTCCTTCTTCGGTTCCGGCTTTTCCGCCGGGGTCAGGCGCACCTCGGTCACGCGGCGCTTGGCCGTGCGGGTAACGACACCGTCGTACTCGCCCAGCGTGAACCGGTCGCCCACCTTGGGCAGATGGCAGGTTTTTTCCTGCACCAAACCGTTCACCGTATTGGAATCGATATCTTCATCCTCCGGCAGGCCCAGCCTCTCATACAGGTCGTCCACACCGGCACTGCCCAGTACGATCCAGCTGCCGTCCGACTGCCTGCGGAAGTCCTCGGTCGCTTCGTCGTGCTCGTCCCAGATCTCGCCTACCAGCTCTTCCAGAATATCTTCCAGCGTGATGATGCCCTCGGTACCGCCGTACTCGTCCACCACCACCGCCATGTGATGGTGCTGCTCGCGCAGGGTGCGCAGCAGCTGGGAGATCTGGGTGGAGCCGGTGGTATAAAGGGTGGGCTTCACAAGGTCTTCCAGCGTGGTATCCTTGCGCAGACGGCCAAGGTAAAAGTCCTTTTCATGTACCACACCGATGATGTTGTCAATGGTGCCGTGGTAGACGGGCAGACGGGAATATCCCGATTCCGCAAAGGTATCGGCCACCTCATCCAGCGAGAGATCGTCCTCCACCGCGATCACATCCACGCGGGGCGTGAGGATCTCCTCCACCTCCACATCGTCGAACTCAATGGCGCTGCGGATGAGCTGGCTTTCCCGGTCGGTCAGCTCGCCGTCGTTCTCGGCCTCGCTGACCATGGTCATCAGCTCACCCTCAGTGATGGTGTCCTCCGCGGTGCTGCGGATGAAATGCCCCAGCAGGCGCTTCCACTGGCTGAACAGCCAGGTCAGCGGGGTGAACAGGATCATGAGCAGGTTCAAAAAGGGCGAAACCGCCGTGGCAACCGTCTCCGGCATCTCCTTTGCAAGGCTCTTGGGGGTCACCTCGCCAAAGATCAGAACCACAATGGTCAGCACGAAGGTGGACACCGTCGCGCCCCGCTCCGGGTCCAGCAGGCGGGTGAACAGCACTGTGCCAATGGATGCTGCGGCAATGTTGACGATATTGTTGCCGATGAGGATGGTGGAAAGCAGCTTGTCGTACTTTTCCGACATAGCCAGCACGCGGGCTGCTGCCGAATCGCCGTCCTCGGCGCGGCTTTTCAGGCGGATCTGGTTCAGGGAAGAAAATGCGGTCTCAGAGGCGGAGAAAAAGGCGGAAAATGCCACCAGAATGATCAGCGCCGCCAAAAGCGTAATACTGCCATCGTCCATAAAAAGGGAAATCACACTCAACTTTCTGTTTTTATTAAAGAACAGACTCCCTCAGTCTGCTTCGCAACCAGCTCCCTCAAAGAGGGAGCCTTGCCGCGCGATGACGGAAGGAGTTCTTTCCGTATACAAAAATGTGCTCCCCATCGTTGCTGTTCCGCGATGAAAAGCACATCAATGTTATTTGTAATCATACCATATTCTGTACGGTGGTGCAAGCTTTCTTGCCGCAAAGTCCGTACAGAACAGGTAAAATTTACATTATCGCAGGGTCAAAGCGCCATTCTCGCAGTCTACCGTCAGGGTGTTGCCCTCGGTATAGCTGCCCTGAATGATGGCCTTGGCGATCAGGGTCTCCACGCGGCTCTGGATGAACCGCTTGATGGGACGTGCGCCATAGACGCTGTCGTAAGCAGAATCGATGATGAAGTCCTTGGCAGCGGTGGTGACCTCCAGCTTGAGGTGCTTGCCCTCGTCCATGCGCTTGCGCAGATCCTGCAGCTGCAGATCCACGATCCTGCGCATCTCGTCCTTGGTCAGGCTCTTGTAGTAGACGATCTCATCCAGACGGTTCAGAAATTCGGGGCGGAACTTGCTCTTCAGCAGCTGGTCGATCTGGTGCTTTGCTTCCTCGCTCAGCTCGTTGGAGCCGTTGGCACGGCGCTGCTCCAGATCGTTCAGGATGATGTCGCTGCCCAGATTGGAGGTGAGGATGATGACCGTGTTCTTGAAGTCCACGGTGCGGCCCTGACTGTCGGTGATGCGGCCATCGTCCAGCACCTGCAGCAGGATGTTGAACACATCGGGGTGGGCTTTTTCCCCCTCATCGAACAGCACCACACTGTAGGGCTTGCGGCGCACAGCCTCGGTCAGCTGGCCGCCCTCTTCGTAACCGACGTATCCCGGAGGCGCGCCGATCAGACGGCTGACGCTGAACTTCTCCATATACTCGGTCATATCGATTCGCACCATGTTGCGCTCGTCGTCAAACAGGGCCTGTGCCAGTGCCTTGGCCAGCTCAGTCTTGCCAACGCCGGTGGGGCCGAGGAACAGGAAGCTGCCGATGGGGCGGTTGGGGTTGGCGATACCGGCGCGGCTGCGCAGGATGGCCTCGCTCACCTTGGTCACAGCCTCGTCCTGACCGATGACCCGCTGGTGCAGCACATCGTCCAGATGCAGCAGCTTCTCGCGCTCACCCTCCACCAGTTTCTCCACCGGGATGCCGGTCCAGCGGGCCACGATGCGGGCGATCTCCTCATCGGTCACGCGGTCACGCAGCAGGCTGTCCTCCTTCTTGGCGGCGGCGATCTTCTCTTCCTCTTCCAGCTGTTTCTGCAGCTGGGGCAGCTTGCCGTATTTCAGCTCGGCGGCCTTGTTCAGGTCGTACTCGCGCTGAGCCTTTTCAATGTCGGCATTGGTCTGCTCGATCTGCTCACGCAGGGATTGCACCTTGCCGATGGCGTTCTTCTCGTTCTCCCACTTTGCCTTCATGCTGCGGAACTTGTCCTGCAGCTCGGCCAGCTCCTTTTCCAGATCCTTCAGGCGGCTCTGGCTCAGGGCATCGGTCTCCTTTTTCAGGCTCACCTGCTCGATCTGCAGCTGGGTGATGCGGTGGGCCAGATCGTCCATCTCGCTGGGCATGCTGTCCATCTCGGTCTTGATCATGGCGCAGGCTTCATCCACAAGGTCGATGGCCTTATCCGGCAGGAAACGATCCGTGATATAGCGGTCGGAAAGGGTGGCAGCGGCGATCAGGGCGCTGTCGTTGATCTTCACGCCGTGGAACACCTCGTAGCGTTCCTTCAGGCCGCGCAGGATGGAGATCGTGTCCTCCACGGTGGGCTCATCCACCTGTACCGGCTGGAAGCGGCGCTCCAGAGCGGGGTCTTTCTCGATATACTGGCGGTACTCGTCCAGCGTGGTGGCACCGATGCAGTGCAGCTCGCCCCGGGCCAGCATGGGCTTGAGCAGGTTGCCTGCGTCCATGGCGCCATCGGTCTTGCCGGCACCCACGATGGTGTGCAGCTCATCGATGAAGAGGATGATCTTGCCCTCGCTCTTCTTCACCTCGTTCAGCACGCTCTTCAAGCGCTCCTCGAACTCGCCGCGGTATTTTGCACCAGCCACCAGAGCGCCCATGTCCAGACTGAACACGATGCGGTCCTTCAGGTTTTCGGGCACATCGCCGCGCACGATACGCTGTGCAAGACCCTCTGCAATGGCGGTCTTGCCAACGCCGGGTTCACCGATCAGGCAGGGGTTGTTCTTGGTCTTACGGGACAGGATGCGGATCACGTTGCGGATCTCCTGATCACGGCCGATGACGGGGTCCAGCTTCTGCTTGCGGGCAAGGTCTACCAGATCCTGACCATACTTCTGCAGGGCGTTGTAGGTCTCCTCGGGATTGTCGTTGGTCACACGCTGGTTGCCGCGCACTGCTGTGAGCTGCTGCAGGAACTTATCTTTCGTGATGCTGAACGCACGGAACAACTCGGTGGTGTTCTGGGTCTGCTCGTCCAGCAGACCCAGGAACACATGCTCCACGCTGATATAGTCGTCCTTCATGGCCTTGGCTTCTCGGGCGGCGGCGCTGAGCACCTTATCGGTGGCCTGCGAGATATAGACCTTGTCGGGGTCACGGCCGGAGCCGGAGACCCGGGGCAAAGCCGAAAGCTTTTCGGCCACGGCGGCAGCAAAGCTGCCGGGGTCAACATTCAGCTTCTGCAGCAGCTGCGGGATCAGGCCCTGCTCCTGCGAAGCGAGGGCGTGCAGCAGATGTTCAGGTTCCAATTGATTGTGCTGGTACTCCACAGCCAGCTGCTGCGCTGCCTGCAGAGCCTCCAGCGTTTTCTGTGTATATTGATTGGTATTCATAAAGTCAAGCCTCCATTCATACCGGAAGGTTTATTTTAGCGGACACGATAGTCATCTGCTAAAAGCCCGGTGCAGAGATGCTGCCGAACGGGAAGCAGCGGCTATTCTTCAGTTGTTTCACGGTTTCGTGCACCTCCTGCCGAACTGGTTTTGCTTGTTTTAGCACTCTATCTGTTCGACTGCTAAAACTATACTCCTGTTTTCCCACTTTGTCAATAGGGTTCATAAAAAGTTTGCAAATCACAGTTTTTGCTAGAAAAAACACGCAGCCTTGCCATACCGTTCGTCGCGTAAGCGACTTAAAATCGGCGCAACACAAAAAATCCTCTAGCGCAGCGACTTGGATTTTTTGTATGGAGCCCATCTGCTTTGGGATTATTAAGGGCGAGCAGCCCTTAATTCGCAACGGCGACGACCGCGGCCAGCGGCCGAAACAGGGAGGAGCTGTTGGGGCAGCGGCCTGCAGGATGCGAGTGCCGCGCAAGGCACGAAGCAGACGCAGGGAGCCGCAACCCGCCGCCTCCCGCGCCTCGAAAGTAGCGGAGACCTTGCCGCGCTGAACACGCGGCATTTGCTTTGCAAACCGGTCTGCGGCTTAAAAGCCCCACTGGGGCGTTCATGCCCTGCGGGCACCGCCGTCCGTTCTGGTTCTCTTTTGGCACGCAAAAGAGAACTTATCCGGTGGAGAAGAATTGCATAAAAGTCAAGAAATCTGTTCCACTCGAATACGCTCTGTATGGGAAGCATTGCTCTAAAAAAAGAACCCCAAAAAATCCATAGATTTTCTGGAGTTCAAAAATTCATATAATGTGATCTCAGCCCTGTTTCTTCCAGCGGCGCATTACGCCCATGCCCAGCGCATAGGGGCCGGTGTGCACGGCAATGGTGCAGCCGATCTGCAACAGGCCCACTTCGCACTGTGCGCCGGGGTACTTTGCACGCAGGGCCGCGCGGGTCTGCATCCACAGGCGCTTGCCTTCCTCTTCGTCGTAGCCGTAGCCTACGGTGATGCGGTAGTCGTCCGGGGTGCCGCCGTGGGCATCCAGATAGTTCATCAGCTGTTCCAGCGCTTTTTCAAAGCTCTTCTGTCGGCCGCGTGCCACACCGCCGGAGAAGATCTCGCCATCCTTGAACAGGATCATCGGCTTGATGCCCAACATGTTGGCTGCACGGCCCGTCACCTTGCCAATGCGGCCGCCCTTGATGAGATAGTCCAGATTGCCTACCGTGAAGAAGATCTGGTTGGTAGCTTTCTCTGCTTCCAGCCATGTCACGGTCTCGTCCAGCGTGCAGCCTGCGTCCCGCATGGCCACGGCGTTTTCCACCATGGTGGACTCGGTAACGGTAGCCGCCGCGCTGTCAATGACCTCAATGCGGGCATCGGGGAAATCTTCCAGCACCAGATCCCGGGCATTGCGGGCGCTGCCCACACAGCCGCTCATCTTGCTGGTGAACACCAGACACAGCACATCCCGGCCAGCAGCAGCATGGGCACGGAATGCCTGCTCAAAGTCCTCAATGGAAGCAAGGCTGGTTTTGGGGTAGGCCGAAGGGTTGTCCACCATGAACTGGTAGAAGGCCCGCACGGCGATCTCCTTGCCTTCTTTGCGGTAGTGCTCGCCGTCCAGCGAGACATAGAAGGGCACGACCTCGATTTGGAGCTGTTTGGCAGTGTCCAGCGTCAGGTCGCATGCGCTGTCGGTAATGATATCAAACATCTGTGACGCTTCCTTTTCTGAATCATTCAGGAGCTTTGCAGGGGATCATACGTGGTGGATATAAGCCTCACGCTCGGCACCCACAGAGATGTAGGTGATCTTGCAGCCGACAGCCTTTTCCAGATATTCCACGTAATCGCGTGCTTCCTTGGGCAGATCTTCCCACTTGCGGGCTGCGGTGATATCACAGTGCCAACCGGGCAGGTACTCCACCACGGGCTGTGCGGTGTCCAGAGCTTCGCCCATGGGGAAGCGGGTGGTGGTGCTGCCATCGGTCAGCTTGTAGGCAGTGACCATGGGGATCTTTTCCATGTAGTCCAGCACGTCCAGCAGGGTCAGAGCAACTTCATCGCAGCCCTGGCAGAACACGCCGTAGCGGCTTGCCACCAGATCGATGGGGCCAACGCGGCGGGGACGGCCGGTGGCTGCACCGTACTCGTGGCCAGCCTCACGCAGGTCGTGCTTTTCCTCTTCGGTCATCGCCAGCTCGGCAGTGAAGGGGCCGTCACCCACGCAGGAGGAGTAAGCCTTCATCACGCCGATGGAGTTGTGCAGCTTGTGGCCCGGGATGCCTGCGCCGATGGGGGCGTAAGCACCGATGACGTTGGAAGAGGTGGTATAGGGGTAAATGCCGAAATCGATGTCGCGCAGAGCGCCCAGCTGAGCCTCGAACAGGACCTTCTTGCCTGCAGCGTCTGCATCGGCCAGATACTGGCCCACATCGCAGATGTAATCCTTGAAGATGGCGGCATACTTTTCGAGCCATGCCCACATCTCATCCACGCTGATGGGAGCTGCGTTGTAGCTGCCCTCCATGACCAGATTCTTGGAATCCACCATGGTGACGAGGCGCTTCTTCACAGCGTCGTCCAGATGCAGCAGGTCGCCCATGCGCAGGGTCTTCTTCATGTACTTGTCGCCGTAAGCGTAGGCAATGCCGCGCTTGGTGGAGCCGAACTGTGCGCCGGTCTTGGACAGACGTGCTTCTTCCAGACCGTCCTGCTCCACATGGTAGGGCATGGTGATGGTTGCACGGTCGGAGATTTTCAGGTTTGCCGGGCTGATCTCAACGCCCTGCTCCCGCAGCTTGTTGATCTCGCCGTCCAGATGATGCGGGTCGATGACCATGCCGTTGCCCATAACGCAGACCACGTTCGGACGCAGGATGCCGGAGGGCAGCAAATTCAGCACGAACTTGCCGCGCTCGTTCTTGACCGTGTGACCGGCGTTGTTGCCGCCCTGATAACGTGCAACGATGTCATACTCCTGGCTGATGAGGCCGACCATGCGGCCCTTGCCTTCATCGCCCCAGTTGATACCCGTAATTGCAGTAAGCATAATAAATGACCTCTTTATCATTTTTTCAAAAGACAGCCTTTTCCGTGCACCTTGCCCGGGATACGCCACCTTGGGAAAACACATCAGCAGGCATACACAAAACACATACCAATGCAAGTATAGTATAGCACAGATCGCCGTGCAAAAAAAGAGGAAAACACAGCTTTTGGCTGCGTTTTCCTCCAAAAAAGTGTGCGCAAAATTGTGCGTTCAGCTGCGGGGGTTCTCAAGGTCGGCACGGCGGATCACCTTGTGGATAGTGCCGTCCGGCTCCTGAATGGAGGTGTTGGCCAGCTGTGCGCGCAGGCGGGCCTTCATGTCGTCGATGTATTCGCGGCGCAGGGCCTGCTGCGCTGCCTTTTCGGCCTCGGTCAGGCCGGTGGTCTTGCTCTTTTTTGCCAGCTCGTTGATGCGGGCGATCTTTTCCTGTGTCATGGTGCCTCCTGTATTTTCAAGCGGAATATGTTATAATAAGAAGGTAAACCCTCTCAGTCATTGCTGTGCAATGCCAGCTCCCCCGAAAGGGCGAGCTTTTTAAGGAATTTTCTCAATCAGTATAGCAAAGGATGATAAAAATGGCAACTCAATTGAATTTTGCACAGCAGATGGATGCCGTGCTCAAAACGCTGGACGGCACCCGGCCGCGCCTTTTGCTCCACGCCTGCTGCGGCCCCTGCTCCAGCGCAGTGCTGGAACAGCTGTGCCAGTATTTTGAGATCACAGTGCTTTACTATAACCCCAACACATGGCCTGCAGAGGAATACTACCGCCGCGGCGAAGAGCTGAAGAAGTTCGTGGCAGCAGCCCATCCTCTGGGCGTGACCGTGGTGGAGGAC
>SKEI01001385.1_pt1 | contig 13384 bp, 6 predicted proteins | sample 4826701 | NCBI WGS metagenome assembly SKEI01 (sample SAMN11008813, study PRJNA524170) | human gut metagenome | biome: Human fecal sample; material: Feces; isolation source: fecal sample from pouch patient p2, p6, p7, p14 | host: Homo sapiens | place: Israel: Tel-Aviv | collected 2016-08-31 | reverse complement strand
TCTTTACATAATATTTTTTATGTGCTAGAATGTATGCGATTAAAAAAACGTCGCAGAGTATGCTACTCTGCGACATTTTTTCATCTCATTTATTTCACTTTTACGATATAGGTCTGCCACTCATCATCCTGATAAACGACTTCTCCCATACTCTTCAGCATATCGTTATTCAACTGGGCACCGTACTTCTTTCGCTCACACGATCCCACAAAAATATACGATATATCATACTCTTCCAAAAGGGACTTCACATGTGCTTCATCTGTCGAAGTATAAATGTTCTCGACATCAGCGATCTTAGCATTGATGTCAGCAAGATCTCCTCTCCATAGCCACTCATGCACATACCATCCCATGATCGTCGGGAGACCGGTCATGGCAGATACACGTTCATATTCGGAATAACTGTCGCCGTTTGCTTCAAGCACCACTTCTACATCTTTGACATTTTCTTTGAGCCACTTGATTCCGCCGACATCTTCCGAGAAATCGGTCTCAAGAAAGGCAGTTGCATTCAGTCCTTTATATTCAGACGGTTTCCATACTTCACCGAACCAGGCATGTACACTGTTTCCGAAATAACCACAGGTCCATACAAAGAGAATCAGTCCGATCACTGCCAGGGCTTTGAGTATCTTATTCTTTCCTATGATCAGCAGACGGAAGATTGCGTAGATCATAGTCATCCCAAACATAATATATGCCTGATAGGTCAGCTTAAACATCGTATTGGCACGGGCATTTCCGTTTTCATAAATATCACGTACATAGACGAGTTCCGGAATCAGCACCAGACCGATCGCACAGAGTCCCATGACCACAGCAAAAAGATCCGGAAGTGTAACTGATTTCAAAAGCCGATACAGAGATCTGTTTTCTGCCACTTTTAATTTCTCAACAAGCAGAGAAATGATAAACAATACAGTCAGTATCGTCGGCAGGCCCCAGAGCACCAGAAGCTGATGCGGAAGGGAATGATGCTGGGCAAGTGCGATTCCCTGTACCATATTACTGCTGTCAAACTGCATCGTAAACGGAAGGATGATCAGTGTTGCCAGTATCAGGATCTCTGCTGCCTGTGCCGCTGTCACGGCAAGGATCCATTTTACCTTTCCTTCCTGTCCGATAATATTCATGATCAGGATCACTCCACAGGTCACTGTATAATAAATGACAAAATCCCAGTAGTTTGTCCAGTGGAACATTCCCAGAAGGGCTGCAGCTGCCAGGAGCTGTGGCATCAGAAGCTGTCTGCGCCAGAATTCTTTTTTCTCTGTATTCTCGAGTGTGATCTTTGTTGGTCTTACCTTTTTCATCCAGGCATAAAGCAATGCAAGGATCAAAAGAACAAACATGATATCCACAACATGTGCATGCAGATCTCCAAGTACGAAGGAATAACATGGAAATTCATGAATCGTTTTGTCAGCTACATCCGGGTTGAATCCGATATATCTGGTCGCATCTGGGAACCAGTAACTGCTGACTTCCTCTCCTTTCAATTTCTGGATCCACGGAATCACGCATGCATAAACAACATAGTGCATATTTCCGGCCACGGAAACTGCGATTCCGGCCAGAAATCCTGTTACAGACGGCAACTTTTTCTTCCATCCGCTGATGTTTCTGCCCAGTCGGTCTTTCACCATCTGATGCACGAGTGAGAATGGCATAATAAAGGCAAGCCCTGCCACAAAAGTACGCATCAGGTTGTAGGTCAGTTCTACTTTCGTGCCTGACAGCTTTGTCAGAAATACTGCAAAATACTGTCCGCCGTAATAGTAATTAATTTTGCCCTCTGAATACCAAAGATCTATCGCCGGAAGTGTTTTGCTCCGCATCATGGCTTCCATAAATCCATAATCCATAAATTTCTCTGTTCCATAAGCTGCCGGATGGAATCCTGCAAAATATGTCCACATAAGAAAGAATGCAAAGAAAAGAAGCTCTTCCGCATATACCAGATTAAGATGTGCAAAAGGAATACACTCGAATCCGTCTTTCTGTTCTTTTCGGTATAATAATATAGAAAGAACAGTGCAGATAACAGTCACCGCCACGCAGGTAACTGCTGTAAATTTCAATATCTTCACAGTTACCAGAAACCATGTCAGAAAACCGGTGATCGCGATTGCGGTTACTTTTGAAAAAATCCATCCTTTGTCTTCGAATCTGCGGAACAGACGCCCGGTCAGTGGCATGGCCGCCACTCCCAGTACGAGTGCCAGAAGATACCAGGTCCAAAAAGTCCATACATCGCCCTGCAGCAGATATGCTGACAATGCAACTAATACTGCTGCCGGTATGATCATCATGATTAATTTTTTTATTTTATCAGGTTTCATAAATTCTTATTCTCCCGTCCTCTGTTTCATATACCAGCTTGTATACACTGGCAATTGTTTCTTCTCTGCAGTACTGCTGTTCGTATTCCATTCCTTCTTCATACAGAATGTAGGTGATTTTTTCCTGCTTTACAAGTTTCTTCAGTTCTTCTTTGTTTATTGTACTGTAAATAGTCTTTGCCTGTGCTGCGCGATAATAAGTATCATATCCCGCCGACCACGCATAATATGGCCATCCCATATACATCATGACTCCCGACATCGTTACCTCATTGATGCTGTATTCCGGAGTCAGGATCAGATCTTCATGCGTCAGATGTTCTTCCAGCCAGTCTGTCAGATCACTGTTCATGTTCACGCTGACTCTGTGCCCTGGGCCATTATTTCGTATGATCACAACAAAATCATAAATACCGGTAATGGTCAGACAGACAGCAAGTAGTACCGCTACGATTCTGTGAAGTATCTTTTTCTGAAACAGTTGCATAAGTGCCCATGCCCAGAAAATTGCGGTAAATGCATAGGAGATCATAATATATTTATGATTCACTGCAATATCTGGAGTGAGCGATACAAAAAATGCAAATGCAGCCGGAAACAGGAAACTTATAAGAGCCGCTCTCTGCTGTCGTTTTTTCAACAAGAACACCAGCACAACTGTGCCGACAAAGAAAATCCCACTCATCTGGATCAGGTACCACAGTACTCCCCACAGGGTTTTATCATCGGAAAGAAATCCCCAGTAAAGAGAAGGGCTTACTGCTTCCCCCCAGATAAAGATCCTGGTCTGAAGCACCGAAAAGATCACGGATGTGGCTGCAAGGATCAGATAATCCAGCTTCCCGTCTGAAAAAACAGCAAAGCCCAGCAGGATCAGCAGGCCACCGATCACCGCTGCTCCATTCCAGAACGATGTCAATCCCAGGAACATCCCTGCCATCAGTGCATTTTCCGGGCAGATACATTTCCACGCCTTTTTTGTAAAAAATCGGTTACGAAGCCAGACAATGCCTTTTTCTTCCTCGGCACAGCCGATATCCAGCCAGTCCATAAATAACCAGATGACAAGAGAAACGATCAGAAGTCCAAATGCCAGATGCCTCTGATTCAGATATACATTAAAATTCCATAATCCCCAGTTTTCATTGGTTGTATATCCGATAAATGTTGTATTGTCCCTCAGCGTTGCCCACAGGTCTTTTGCCTGTAGATGTTCTGTCACAAAATGAAAAAATGAAAGTGAACTGCGGAAGAAAAAAAGTACCAATGTCAGAATTCCGGCTGCCAGGCTTGCTGTCAGTCGTTTTGCAATGCTGTAAAGCAGCATCAGAAATCCCAGCAGCGCCAGAACACTTTCTATATTATATGCAAAATCCAGTCTGATCCCGAGAAATTCCAGATTTCCGACAAGAAACTGAAACATAAAATGATATTTGACATCCTGTCCTCCGAAATGCGGGTACTCTGTCGGGAAGTTATTGCCCTTTGAGAAAGAGCGCATCATCGCTGTATGTGGTGCATAATCCCCGTATACGGAAAACCCACTGTACAGTTCGCCATTTCTTATATAAAAAACATAAAACATGATCCACGTCAGAAATACCAACAGGAATCCAAATAAAATACACTCTTTTCGAAATGCCCTGCTGTCACTGATCAGCTTCCTGTCTGCCACGGTCCATACAGTTCCTGTTTTTCGATATCGTTTCCAATAAAGCAAAACCAGAACAACTGCCGTTATGATCAGAACAGCTGTATTTCCATAGATCAGTGGTTTCTTAGCACCTGCTTCGCTGGCCGCCCAGGAGATCATGTACGTTGTCCATCCAAATACCAGTGTTCCCATTCCAAAAGTGGCTGCCGCCAGAACCCATATCTGATTGCAGAAAGCTTTGTGCTGTCCGTTCCTGCTGCCTGCTTCCTGAGCGTTTTTTCCTGTAAACAAAAGAATTTCTGCCAGTTCTTTACCAGCCAGCAGGCTCAGTACTATATATATGATACCAAACATTATCCACCTCGTCATTAAATCTCGTACAGAATATATTACACTTTATACCTGCCAGAGCCTGTAAAATCGTTTTTCTCTGCTCATACGGATTTAGTATAACAAAGGAACTTTCATATAGCAAACAAACTTCCTGATTTTCACAATATTTACACTTTTTAGCTGTAACTTTTCCGGTTATCCACATGCAGATATGTATCAATTCCATCTGCCACTGCAGCCGCTACTCTTTGCTGATACAATTCTGTCTGCAATTTTCTGGCCTCTTCGGGATTGGTCAGGAAACCACATTCTACGATCACAAGCGTTCCGGGACTTCTTTTGAGCAGATAATAACTGGTATTTCCCTTGATTTCTCTTGGTCGGTCTATTTCCAGCTTTTCATTCAGGCTGCTTTGTACTGCCTCTGCAAGCTTCTTTCCTTCTTCAGAACTTTCATAATAAAAAACCTGCGGTCCATGCACAGATGCATCCTGCTGATAGCTGTTCTGGTGAATACTTACCGACAGCACCGGTGACTTTTCGCCGATCATTGCTATGCGACGCTGCATATCCTGTGCTTTTTTATTATTTGCTGATGCATCATAAAGTCCTTTATCTGTTTCTCTTGTCATTACCACAGAATAGCCCCTTGTTTCAAGCTCACTTTTCAGCAGAAGTGATATCGCCAGATTGATTCCTTTCTCTTCCAGTCCATCTGCACCGATCATCCCAGGATCATCCTCCCCATGTCCGGGATCTATAAGAATCAGTTTCGGAAAATTCATCTGTACTGAAACAACAGCAGCCTGTCTGGACAGCAGGTAAAAACTTACCAGCAGCAGACAGGCCATGACCATTTCCATTCTGTATTTTCTGAATTTTTTCATGCATGCACACCTCGCTGCATATTCCTTCTATGTATATGCAGCGGTATGGCTTCTTACTACCTTACTCATACTTTACGATTTCTTTTTTCAGACGTTTCATAATCCGTTTCTCCAGTCTGGAAATATAGGACTGAGAGATTCCAAGAAGATCTGCGACTTCTTTCTGCGTCTTCTCTTTTCCGTCGGCATTGTTCAGTCCAAAACGCAGCCGTATGATCGTCTGTTCTCTTGGTGACAGTTTGTTGATTGCTTTTCCCAGAAGTGTGATTTCCACTTCATCCTCCAGTTTCCTGGATATCACATCATCATCAGTTCCAAGAATATCCGAAAGAAGCAGTTCATTGCCATCCCAGTCCACATTCAATGGTTCATCAATAGATACTTCCATTCTCGTCTTACTGTTTCGCCGCAGATACATCAGAATCTCATTTTCAATACAACGTGATGCATATGTCGCCAGTTTGATATTCTTTACCGGGTTGAATGTATTGATAGCCTTGATCAGACCGATCGTCCCGATCGAGATCAGGTCTTCCACTCCAACTCCTGTGTTATCGAATTTTCTTGCAATATAAACGACGAGTCTGAGATTATGCTCAATCAGCAGGGATCTGGCTTCCTGCTCCTGGTCTGTTTTGAGTCTGCTGATCACATATGCTTCTCTTTTTGGCTCCAGTGGTGCCGGAAGCACATCACTTCCTCCGATATAATAAAGTTCTCTCGATCTTGAAAGAACTAATTTCTGAAAAACCTGAAACGGACGATAATCCACTCCTGCTGCCGATCTGCTCATATCCTGCCCCTCCTAATGCAATAATCTGGAATTCAATATCACTTTGTATTCCTTTCCCAAAGCAAAAGGTTCTGAAGACAATGCAAACACCGGTCCGGATACATGGATCCGCTCTCCCGGAATCTGAATACAAAGATCCTCTAATGTCACTGCCAGAATCAGCTGCACTTCCCGTCCTACGGTCTGGAAGGACAGATAGTGCGGTTTCAGGTCAGCGATCTCTGTACTTTCAATCTCCTCCGGTCTTTCTTTAAGATGCAGCAGCCTGTCTGTCAGCTCCTCACTCAGAAGACTTCGAAGTATTTCCGGATCTGCCACCGAAACCGGTGCTCCAGTCACTGTATCACACAGACGGTTTCCTGTATCATACAGACCATACGTCTCCTGCAGCTGTCCGTGATATTTCAGGGCAACCGGATAGATATGTTCTCTGGATTCTTTTATTTGTTCCATCAGGCAGATCATCAGACTTAACCCTCCATAAGTCACAGCCGCACACGATAAAAAAAACGCAGCCGTCACTCTTCTGTTTTCTGATACCGCCATCCAGAAACCACCGGTCAGAAATGTCATTCCAAAGAAAAACAGTGCGGCTCCGGTCATGTGCTTCACATCCTGGATCTCATATGCGATCCATATCATGAACACAGCACAAACTACTCGAAGAACTATGGTCAGTACCCCTGTTTTTCCTGGTCGTACATAAAGATTCAGACACGCAAAAAGAGCTCCGACCGCTGCCGCCGCCAGACATCTTCGTCTGCTGTTCTTTCTCCTCAGAACAATTCCTGTAAGTCTCAGAAGAATATAATCCATCAGAAGATTCGCAGCAAACACAATATCTATGTACACTTCCTGATGCATACAAAAAGCCCCCTGCCGCCTATAGATCCTTCACTTTGGTAAGTGAACTCATTATAGGTGACAGAGGGCGCAGATTTTGTCAAAACAGCGTGTCGTATCCCAGGAACTTATCGACACAAAAAGAGGAAGGCATTTCGCCTCCCTCTGATAGGATCTTACACAGACCGATTATTTTTTCTCTTCCTCTACTTCGATCTTGCGGATTGTTTTATTTTTGATTTCTTCTTTGATTGCTGCAATGAATTCTCCGAGGTCTTTCATTCCTTCATCACCAAGGTAACGGCTTCTTACGGAAACCTTGCCCTCTTCCTCTTCTTTTGCACCAACTACAAGCATGTACGGTACTCTTTCCAGACGTGCTTCACGGATCTTGTAGCCCATCTTTTCGGAACGTCTGTCAACGGAGCAGCGGATGCCTGCTTCTTTCATCTGTGCTTCTACTTTGTCAGCATAAGCATTGAATTTTTCGGAGATCGGGATCACACGAACCTGCTCCGGACACAGCCATGTCGGGAACATTCCTGCGTATTTTTCGATCAGCCATGCAAGTGTTCTTTCATAGCATCCCATGGATGTACGATGGATGATGCATGGACGTTTCTTGTCGCCGTTTTCGTCGATATAGTACATATCGAACTGTTCAGCAAGAAGTGCATCCCACTGGATTGTGATCATTGTATCTTCTTTGCCATATACGTTCTTAGCATTGATGTCGACCTTCGGTCCGTAGAATGCTGCTTCTCCGACATCCTCTGTGAATGGGATGTTCAGTTCTTCGAGCATCTGGCGGATATCTTCTTCTGTCTCATTCCATACTTCCGGCTCACCGATGTATTTTTCTCTGTTATTCGGATCCCATTTGGACAGATGATAGGTTACATCTTCCTCAACGCCAAGAACCTGCAGACAATACTGTGCAAGTGCGATACAGTCTTTGAATTCTTTGACCATCTGGTCTGGTCTTACGATCAGATGTCCTTCGGAAATTGTAAACTGACGAACACGTGTCAGACCATGCATCTCACCGGAATCCTCATTACGGAACAGTGTGGATGTTTCGCCGTAACGAAGCGGCAGGTCACGGTAGCTGTGCTGTTCTGCTTTATATACATAGTACTGGAATGGGCATGTCATCGGACGGAGAGCATATACTTCTTTGTCTTTCTCTTCGTCACCAAGTACGAACATTCCGTCTTTGTAATGATCCCAGTGTCCGGAGATCTTGTAGAGGTCGCTCTTTGCCATCAGAGGAGTTTTTGTTCTTACGTAGCCACGTTTTGTCTCCTCATCTTCGATCCATCTCTGCAGTTCCTGCATCATGATAACACCGTTTGGCATGATCAGCGGAAGTCCCTGCCCGATTACATCTACAGTTGTAAAAATTTTCATCTCACGGCCAAGTTTATTGTGGTCACGTTTTTTAGCTTCTTCCATCTGCTCCAGATGTTCTTTGAGTTCATCTTTTGTAGCATATGCTGTTCCGTAGATACGTGTCAGCATTGCGTTCTTTTCGCTTCCTCTCCAGTAAGCACTGGAAGAAGAAAGAAGTTTGAATGCTTTTACGCCTTTTACGCTCATAAGGTGTGGTCCTGCGCAGAGATCTGTCCCGTCACCCTGTGAATAGAAGGAGATTTCTTCGCCTTCCGGAAGGTCTTCGATCAGCTCAACTTTGTATGGTTCATTTTTCTCTTTGAAGAATGCGATCGCGTCTTCTCTTGATTTTGTGAAGCGCTCGATCTTTGCACCTTTTTTGATGATCTTCTTCATTTCTTTTTCGATTGCATCCAGATCCTCACGGGAGAATGGTTCGTGAGCGAAGTCATAATAAAATCCTGTATCAATAGAAGGTCCGATAGCAACTTTAGCTTCCGGATATAAGGTCTGTACTGCCTGTGCAAGTACATGGGAAGCTGTGTGACGAAGAACAGCAAGTCCTTTTTCGTCTTTTGCTGTGAGAATGTTCAGTTCGCAGTCGCTGTCAAGAACAGTACGAAGGTCTACAACTTCTCCGTTTACTTCGCCTGCACATGCTGCACGTGCCAGTCCTTCACTGATATCATAAGCGATGTCGATAACTGATTTTGCTTCGGAATACTCTTTTTTGGATCCGTCTTTCAATGTGATGATCATAATTTTGAACTCCTTTTTTGAATAAAATTTTAAAGTTTTCCACAGGGACGAGTAAATATACTATTATGATATCTACGGATTATTCCGTGCTATGCACTCTCATAATCCTACATAAAAAAAGTCCCTTACAATACATCTCTGTATTGTAAGGGACGAATAATCTACTCGCGGTTCCACCCTGCTTGCTGCATCTGCCATATGGCAGCTCAGCCACTCTTATAAGATGGTAACGGAATCACCGGACCGGATTAGGGCCACTCGGAGATGGTCTTCGACTGTTTCCCGCTGAAATACTCTCAGCAAATGTATTTCTCTCTGGAGCCTTCCACAGTTTACTCTTCTCTTCAACGTGTTTCTTTATTCTGTTACCCATTATATCCACATGGTTTTAGTTTGTCAATGCCTATTTTTCATTTTGGTCAGACCAATTTGGTGTATCCGTTTAAACCTGTTTATTTAAAGTACTCTACACCAGATTCGAAGATCTTGATATCCTGCTCGCCGTAGATGTTTACAGCCACTCCGTCGCCACGGCGTTCGCTGTGAGCCATCTTACCAAGGATACGTCCGTCCGGACTTGTGATACCTTCGATGTTCATGTAGGAACCATTTACGTTCCATTCTTCGTCTGCACTGAGTTCACCGGCTGGAGTTACATACTGAGTTGCAACCTGTCCGTTTGCGAAGAGTTTTGCAAGCCATTCATCGTTGGCAACAAAACGTCCTTCACCGTGGGATGCAGGGTTACAGTATACTCCGCCAAGCTGTGCTTTCTGGAGCCATGGAGACTTGTTGCTTACAACCTTGGTGTAAACCATCTTAGAGATATGACGTCCGATGGTGTTGAAGGTCAGTGTCGGGGAATCTGCTTTCTGTCCGCAGATCTCACCGTATGGTACCAGACCGAGTTTAATCAGAGCCTGGAATCCAGTACAGATACCAAGTGCAAGACCGTCTCTCTCGTTGACAAGCTTCATAACTGCTTCTTTAATCTTTGCGTTCTGGAATGCAGTTGCAAAGAATTTCGCAGAGCCATCTGGTTCATCACCAGCGGAGAATCCACCTGGGAACATAATGATCTGAGCCTGGTCGATTGCTTTTGTGAAGAGTTCCACGGAATCATGGATATCTTCTGCTGTCAGGTTCTTGAATACTTTAACGTCAACCTCTGCACCAGCGCGTTCAAAAGCACGTGTGCTGTCGTATTCGCAGTTTGTTCCAGGGAATACCGGGATAAATACACGCGGTTTTGCAACTTTGTGTTTGCATACATAAATGTTTTCTGCATGGTACAGGTCATCTTTTGCCTGTTTTTCGTTGTCTTCACCAGAAGTTGTCTTGAATACTCTTTCCAGAGTTCCCTTCCATGCTTCTTCAGCTTCTTTTTCAGTAATAACAGTATTTCCGTAAGAGAATTTACCGTCATCTGTAACTTCACCGATCAGTGTGTATGTGATGGAAAGCTGTCCGACTTTGTCTGCCGGAACTTCCATAATGATATCACCAAATCCTGGTGCGAAGAAGTCTCTTGGATCCAGGTTGTGTTCGATCTTCACGCCGAGTGCATTACCGAAGGCCATCTTGGAAACAGCTGCTGCAATACCATGACGATCCAGTGCGTAAGCGGAAACAACTTTTCCAGCCTGGATATCATTGTGGAGTTTTTCGTACTGATCCATGATTCCTGCGTAATCCGGCAAATCGTACTGATCACGCGGTGCGCGGAGCCATACAAGTTTGTTTCCTGCTTTTTTGAGTTCAGGTGTGATCACGTCCTGGATCTTGGCTACGTCTACTGCAAAGGAAACAAGCGTTGGAGGCACGTCGATCTCATTGAAGGTACCGGACATACTGTCTTTACCACCGATGGACGGAAGTCCGAATCCCATCTGTGCTGCATAGGCACCAAGGAGTGCGGAGAATGGCTGGCTCCATCTCTTTGGATCTTCGGTCATACGACGGAAGTATTCCTGGAATGTGAAGCGGATCTTCTTGTAATCACCACCTGTAGCTACGATTCTTGCTACAGATTCTGTTACTGCGTAAGCAGCTCCGTGATATGGACTCCAGGAAGAGAGATATGGATCAAAGCCGTAACTCATCATGGTAACTGTATCAGTTTTTCCGTTCTGTACCGGAACTTTTGCAACCATGCTCTGTGTTTCTGTAAGCTGATACTGACCACCGTATGGCATAAATACGCTGCCTGCACCGATAGAACCGTCGAACATTTCAACGAGACCTTTCTGTGAGCATACGTTGAGGTCAGCAAGTGTCTCCAGCCATTTTGCCTTAACATCGACAACGTCTGGTCTTTCTTCGAAAAGGTTTCCGTCTTTGTTCGGGATCTCAACCTCTACAGTTGTTTCCTGATGTGCACCGTTGGTATCAAGGAATGCACGGGAAATGTTAACGATCTCTTTGCCTCTCCATGTAAGAACAAGGCGTGGCTCTTCGGTAACGACTGCAACCGGGATTGCTTCGAGGTTTTCTTCGTTTGCAAAGCCAAGGAATTTGTCAACATCTTTTGGATCTACAACAACTGCCATACGCTCCTGGGATTCAGAGATTGCGATCTCTGTTCCGTCAAGGCCGGCATATTTTTTCGGAACTTTGTCAAGGTCTACGCGAAGTCCATCTGCAAGCTCACCGATGGCAACGGATACACCGCCCGCACCAAAGTCGTTACATTTTTTGATGATGTAGCTGACTTCTTCACGTCTGAACATACGCTGGATCTTACGCTCTGTAGGTGCGTTACCTTTCTGTACTTCTGCACCGCAGACTTCGATGGAAGCCTCTGTGTGTACCTTGGAGGAACCTGTTGCACCACCGATACCGTCACGGCCGGTACGTCCTCCCAGAAGGATGATGATATCTCCCGGATCGGAGTTTTCACGGATAACGGCACGTCTCGGAGCTGCACCCATAACGGCACCAATCTCCATACGTTTTGCAACGTAGTCCGGATGATAGATTTCTTTGACATAGCCGGTAGCCAGACCGATCTGGTTACCATATGAGCTGTATCCATGAGCAGCACTTCTGACCAGTTTCTTCTGCGGAAGTTTACCTTTGAGCGTTTCTTTTACAGATACAGTCGGATCAGCAGCACCTGTCACACGCATTGCCTGATATACATAAGTACGTCCGGAAAGCGGGTCGCGGATTGCACCGCCAAGGCAGGTAGCAGCACCACCAAATGGCTCGATCTCTGTCGGATGGTTGTGTGTCTCATTCTTAAAGTTGATAAGCCACTCTTCCTCTTTGCCATCTACATCTACCGGTACAACGATACTGCAGGCATTGATCTCATCGGATTCTTCCTGGTCAGCCAGTTTTCCTTCGGATTTGAGTTTTTTCATTGCCATCAGAGCAAGATCCATCAGGCAGACAAATTTGTCATCACGGCCTTTGTAGAGAACTTCTCTGTCAGCAAGGTATTTTTCGTATGTTTTTACGATTGGTTCTTTGTAGTCACCTTCATCGAACTTCACGTCTGTAAGTTCTGTGGAGAATGTGGTATGACGGCAGTGATCAGACCAGTAGGTATCGAGTACTCGGATCTCTGTCATGGAAGGATCACGTTTTTCTTCGTTTTTGAAGTAATTCTGGATATGCTGGAAATCTTTAAATGTCATTGCAAGATTCAGGGAGTCATAGAGGGCTTTGAGATCTGCCTCGGACATTTCTTTAAATCCGTCAAAAATCTTGACATCTTCCGGTTCCGGGAATACGGTAACCAGTGTTTCCGGTTTTTCAAGTCCTGTCTCACGGGAGTCTACCGGGTTGATGCAGTGATGTTTGATCGCATCAAATTCTTCGTCTGTTACATTTCCTTCTATTACATAAGTTGTTGCAGAACGGATGATCGGCTGTGCATCCCCGTCAAGGAACTGCACACACTGTACAGCGGAATCTGCTCTCTGGTCGAACTGTCCCGGAAGATATTCTACGGAAAAAATTCTGGCACCTTCTGCTGCCTCGAATTTTTCGAGATATAGATCGTCTACCGGCGGCTCAGCAAATACAGTTCTGCATGCTTTTTCAAAAACTTCATCTGAAATATTTTCTACATCATAACGGATCAGCACTCTTACATTCGTTGCGGATTTGATTCCGAGATAGCTGCTGATCTCATGCTTTAATTCTTTTGCCTGTACGGCGTAGGCTGGTTTCTTTTCTACATAAACGCGTCTTACGTTGCTCATTAGAAACTCCTTTCCTTTGTGCATTATGTTATTATGTACTTGTCGAATTACTGAGTTTATAGTATCATAAGAATCATCATTAGTAAAATTAATATATCTTATATTTTTTATAAGTTATACTAATTTATGCTTGCAACTCTCTTTAAAAAGGAAGTCGGATCCTATGG
>SKEI01001374.1_pt1 | contig 13464 bp, 9 predicted proteins | sample 4826701 | NCBI WGS metagenome assembly SKEI01 (sample SAMN11008813, study PRJNA524170) | human gut metagenome | biome: Human fecal sample; material: Feces; isolation source: fecal sample from pouch patient p2, p6, p7, p14 | host: Homo sapiens | place: Israel: Tel-Aviv | collected 2016-08-31 | reverse complement strand
GCTGCACCAGGCGTTGCGGTCGCGTCCCATGCCCTTCATGCGGTCATGGCCCCAATCCGGCATCCAGGTAACGGTGTCGATGGCCTTGTAGACATCCTCGCGGAACTTTGCGATGGAGCAGAACCACTGTTCCGTTGCACGGAAGATGATGGGGTGATGGCAGCGCCAGCAGTGCGGGTACTGATGCTTGATGTGCACCTGACCCATGACAGCACCGGACTCGGTCAAATCGGCCAGAATGGTCTTGTTGGCAGCCCACACGCGCTGACCTGCATACTTACCGGCCAGCTCGGTCAGATAGCCGCCATCGTCCACGGGGACGGTGATGGGCACCTGCGGATACTTCTGGCAGACGTTGAAGTCGTCCACGCCGTGGCCGCCTGCGGTATGGACGCAGCCAGAACCGCTTTCCAACGTGACGTGATCGCCCAGAATGACCCAGCCTTCCTTGGGCAGGTAGACGTGGTTGTAGCGCATCAGCTCGAACTCGGTACCGGGGACCGGCTCGCCCACAATCTCGTAGTTCTCGATGTGGCAGGCATCCATGACGCTCTTGACCAGTTCGGTGGCCATGATGTGGAACTCATCGCCGATCTTGACGAAGGAGTACTCGAACTGGCCGTTCAGGCAGATTGCCTCGTTAGCGGGCAGAGTCCAAGTGGTGGTGGTCCAGATGACGAAGTAGGTCTTGTCCATCGGGATGCCGTGCTTTGCCAGCACACCGTTGGGGTCCTGAGAGACGTGGAAACGCACGAAGATGGAATCGCAGTCGTCCTCGCCGTACTCGATCTCGGCCTCTGCCAGAGCCGTGCGGCAGTCCGGGCACCAGTACACGGGCTTCAGGCCCTTGTAGATGTAGCCCTTCTTTGCCATCTCGCCAAAAATCTCGATCTGGCGTGCCTCGAACTCAGGCTTCAGGGTCAGATACGGATGCTCGAAATCGCCGATAACGCCCAGACGCTTGAACTGGTCGCTCATGATATCGATGTGCTCGGTAGCAAACTTTTCGCAGATCTGGCGCAGTTCCAGCTTGGAAATGTCCTTCTTCTTATCACCGACGGAGGACAGAGCCTTCAGCTCGATTGGCAGGCCGTGGGTATCAAAGCCGGGCACATAGGGAGCCTGGAAACCCTCCATGTTCTTATCGCGGATAATGATATCCTTGATGATCTTGTTCAGGGCAGTACCCATGTGGATATTACCGTTTGCGTACGGAGGGCCATCGTGCAGGATGAACTGCGGCTTGCCCTCGTTGTGCTTCATGAGCTGATTGTACAGGTCGTTGTCGTCCCAATCCTTCAGCATGACCGGCTCCTTCTTGGGCAGGCCGGCACGCATTTCAAACAGGGTCTTGGGCAGGTTCAGAGTACTATCGTACTGCGATTTGTTCTTAGCCAATGGTTTACACTCTCCTCTATATTTCCTTATGGGGTTGCCTTACTCGCTGAACTTGACACCCTGAAAAGCATCGTAGTCCGGCTCGTCCGGCTTAAAATCAGCAGGAGGCGCGGGCGGCGGGTCCAGCTTGAGCTGGCTCTCATCCTTTGCCCAGAAATCCTCGCTGCTGTCAGCTGCCTTGTCGTCGTCATTTTCAACAACGGCAGCAGGTTCTGCATCTTCCTGTGCGGGCTGTGCAAGCTCTGCTTCCGGCTCCTGCACGTCCGCTGCCTGCGGCTGGGCTGCAGCGGCAGGCTCACTTTCCTCTGCAGCAGGCTCTGCCTGTTCGGCATCCTGTGCAGCCGTTTCCTTCTGGAACTCCGGCAGACGGCTCAGCGACTCCACATGGCTGCGGTACAGGTTGAGCACATCAGACTTGAAGCGGGTCACTTCCAGACGCACGCGGTCATACTCGCGTTCCTCTGCAAGGCGCTTCTCGTTTGCTTCGTTCTCGATCTCGTCTGCACGGTCGTTTGCCTTCTGCAGCAGTTCGTTGGCATCGCGGATGATATCATCACCGCGCAGATTTGCACGATGGATGATCTCTTCTGCTTTCTGGTTTGCTTCGCGGATGACATTTTCGCCCATGCGCTGTGCATTGATCAGCGCGCTCTTGAGCATTTCACCATCTGCCTCAAAGCTCTTCAGTTCATCGTGCAGCTTCTGGTTTTCAGCAGTCAGGTCCGCAATCTGCTTGCGAAGCTGTTCCGCCTGCGCATCGTCTTCCCGCAGCTGTTCTTCCACCTTATCCAGAAAACGGTCTACGTCCTCTGTGCGGTAGCCGCGGAGGTTTTTCTCAAATTGCACAGAACGGACATCCTGCGGAGTCAGCATAGTCATTTCCTCCCGTTGCTTTTAATATTGAAAAAATTCGATGATTGACCGATCTTTTCTGCTTTTGCCGGGCAGTGCAGTCAGGTTGAAGCTGCCCTTGCCGCGCACCGTGAACACATCGCCCTCATATACCTGCGCATGAGGTTTATCCGCCGGCAGGTGGTTGATCTCCACCCTGCCCGCCTCGATCAGTTCTGAAGCCTGTCCTCGGCTGCAGTGCAGCATAGCTGCCAGCACAGCGTCCAGCCGCAGGGACGATACCGTTGCACTGTGCATCTCACGCTCCGCCTGCGGAAACTGCGGCACCTCGTCCAGCGTCAGCAGTTCCGTGGTCAGCTCCGTGTGTCCAGCCTGAAACAGTTCCCGGCAGATCAGCTGTGCTGCCGGTTCCAGTGCAAACACATAAGCTGTGCCCGGCTGATCCTCCGGCAGAACGATATCTCCCAGCGCCTCGCGCCGCAGCTCAAGGCCCATCAGACTGCCCAGGTAATCCTTGTGGGCGGGCAGCGCAGCCCCCGCCTGTGCACGGCATTGCAGCCGCACACAGCAGATGGGTGCTTCGCCGCAGCTGTACTCCGGCTCGATACAGAGCACCCTGCGCTCCGCATTCAACCAGCCGCCCTCAAACCGGAAGCCCTCCTGCACACCGGCACGGCCCAGTGCCGCGCGGGCCAAGTCCTGCTCGCGGTCACTCAGGAAAGCCGAATACCGCGCAATGTCCCGGGAAAAGGCCGTGTGGGCCAAGTCCTCGATATGGCGCATGAGATAGCGTTCTTCATCGGTACGCGCAGGGATGAACCCGCGCGCCGCCTTGGGCTGCGGATCAATAGAACGCGCCATTGTTCTCCAGCTCGTCCAGCAGATCACCCATGATATCCACGTTGTACGGAGTGATGATGAAGGTGCTGTTGGCCACGCGCTTGATCTGGCCATTGTTTGCATATGCAACACCGGACAGGAAATCCACCAGACGGCGGGACACTTCCTTGTTGGTGGACTCCAGATTGAGCACCACGGTGCGCTTGTTGTTCAGGTGGTCAGCAATGGTACTGGCATCCTCAAAACGCTCAGGCTTGACCAGAACGACCTTGAGCTGAGTGGTGGCATTGATGTTGACCACCTTGCCGTTCTTCTTGGCACCCTCAACAGGCTCTTCATTTTCGTCGTCAGCACCAAGGCCGATGCCATTGTTATTGTTTACCATCTGGGGGCCATCGTCAATGTACTGATCCTCGTAATCGTCTTCCTGGTCAAACAGACCTTTCTTAATGCTGTCAAGCAAAGACATACAATCTGCTCCTTTCATTCGGGCAGCATGGCGCTGCCTGGCGTTCTTTGCAAATAGATGCAAATAATAGCTTTATCTATTATCGGATTTTTTGCCTCAGATGTCAATAACTACAAAAGCTTTCCATCATACAAATTTTGTCCGGAAACGATTATTTCGTCATAAAGCCTCACCTTGCTGACCGAGCCCTCGGTCCCTTCGGGCAGAACAAGGATGTAATCGCCGTCCGTGATGAGGGGATGGTCTGCGTCCACCGGGTCGATCGGGCAGAAGCGGGCAATGTTGCCAAGTTTCACGTACACACCGGGAATGTAGTTTTCGCCCTGCGTTTGTGCCTCGGTGCCATCCTCTTTTAAATAGTGCACAGCCGCAGCAGGCACCCGCAGGCCGCTGCGCTCTCCTACCGAGATGCATGCTGCAGCCCGGTTCAGGCAAAGCACATCGCCGTTGATGGAGTTGCAGGAAAGCACAAAGCGGGCAAGGCCGCTGTCCTGATCGATCTCCACCTCGGTGACGGTGGCCTTGAGGCTGTTCTCCACCTGACCCGGGAAGCTGATCTCCACCGCTGTGCTCAGCGGCTTGCCGTTCTGACCCAGCAGCTTTTCGCCCTGCTTTGCAGTGCACACGCCCACATAGCGCCATGTGAACCCTGCCACGATCTTACCGGCGCAGCCGTCCAGTGCCAGTACTGGGTCGGACTGCAGATAGCCCTGCAGCTCCTGTGCGTTCAGTGCAAGGATATCATCGGCACTGGCATTGAGCCGTCCGCTGCTGGAAGAGCGCACAAAATAGCCGGTCTGCGGTGCAGTGATCTGCGCCGGGCTGCCCAGCTGCGCCTGCACGCTCTGGGACTGCTGGACCAGCGCAGTGATCTGATCGGTAAAGTTTGCAGCTTCGCCCGTTACCACCCAGAGCTTGTTCTGGGCCAGCAGGTAGGCATTGGCATCATCATCCACCGCTTCATAGTCGCTGTCGTCCAGCGTATCCAGCAGGTCATACAGCGCAGAAGAACGTTCTTTTAAAAGGGTATCCAGCTGCAGCGCAGAAGTGTTCTGCGATTTCTGCAGCAGGTCGATCTGATCATTCAGCTGGTTCAGCTGCAGGCGCAGCGAAGCCTGCGAAGCGTTGCTGTACACCTCTGCCACTGCAGTGCCCGCTGAAACGCGCTCGCCGTCGGCAGCAAGATATCCAAGGTTTCCGCTGCCTGCCACATAGCTTTCGTCGAACAGCAGAACTCCGTCGGCTTCCACCGTATCCGAAATGACCGCAGGCAGCGCAGTCTCATAAACATTCTGCGGGAACAGGATATGTGCGGCCTGATACACCACATAAATTGCTGCCAGCAGCAGAAACGCGATCAGCACGCCTGCCAGAGTGGTAAGCACATGCGGCGCATGGCGTTCCTTCTGGGTCTCATCCGGCATATCGATCATCCTTTCGCTAAAAATTCGCTAGTTTTGCGGATGGCAGTCTGCACTGCATCCGGTGCACCGGCATCCAGCCAGACCACACCGTCCATATGGCGGAACCAGGTCAACTGGCGCTTGGCATAGTTGCGGGACGCCTGCTTGAGCTTTTCCGTGCAGGCTTCCAGTGGAGCCGTCTGCTCAAAATACGGAAAGAACTCCTTGTATCCGATGGCCTGCGCTGCCGTGCGGAAGCTTTCCCGGTTCTGCCAGACATGCTCTGCTTCCTTTATAAGGCCCGCTTCCAGCATTTTGTCCACACGCAGGTCAATGCGGCGGTAAAGTACCGCGCGCTCTGGGAAATCCAGACCGAGGATCAGGCTGCGGTAGGGCCGCTCCGGCGGGAGAGACTCCGCCTTCTGTTCGCTCAGCTTTTTGCCGGTGGCACGATAATGTTCGAGTGCGCGCAGCACCCGCACCTGATTGTTCGGGTGGATAGCCGCAGCAGCTTCCGGGTCGGCCTGCTTCAGTTCTTCGTACATGGCAGCACCGCCTTTTGCAGCCAGTTCCGCCGCCAGCTGCTCCCGCAGACCGGCAGGTGCTTTTTCCTCTGTAAAGCGCACCCCATACAGAAAGCTCTGAACATACAACCCTGTGCCGCCCACAAGGATGGGCAGCTTCTTCCGGGCAGAGATCTCTTCTTCCAGCTTTCCGGCCATGGCGGTAAAGTCTGCCACGCTGAAAGCCTTGTCCGGCGTAAGAATATCCACGCCGTGATGCGGGATACCGCAGGTCTCCTCCGGTGTCACCTTTGCCGTGCCTATGTCCAGACCTTTATAGATCTGCATGGAATCACAGCTGATGACCTCGCCGGAAAAATGTTTTGCAAGCTCTACGCCCAACGCCGTCTTTCCGGTTGCGGTAGGGCCGACGACGGCCACCACGGGATGTTTATACGATGCGTCCAAACTGCTTTTCCAGCTCCTTCCGGGTCAATTTGAGTACGCAGGGGCGGCCGTGCGGGCAGAACGGCGGCACCTCGCCGGAAAGGATCTTTTCGGCCAGCGCCAGCAGTTCCTGCGGCGAGGACTTGTCCCCCGCCTTGATGGCTGCACGGCAGGAGATAGAATGCAGCACCCACTCGGTGTGCTCGTTCAGCGCATCATGGCCGCCCTTGAGCAGCTTATTTGCGATCTCCACAAGCAGACTTTCCGCATTCTGCGGCTCCACATCTGCGGGCACCGCGCGCAGCACCACGGTATTGCCGCCAAAGTCCGCGATCTCAAGGCCCGCATTTTCCAGCAGAGGAATGTTATCCAGCAGGGCCTGCTTTTCCTCCGCAGCAAGGTCGATAGCAGCAGGCTCCAGCAGCATCTGGCTGGGCACATTGCCATAGTTCGCGGCTAGTTTTTCGTACAGCTGGCGCTCGTGGGCAGCGTGTTTATCGATCAGGCACAGCTCGTCGCCGCGTTCTGCAAGGATATATGTTCTGAACACCTCGCCCACATAGCGCAGCGGCTCCGGCTGATCCGCCGTCGGATCAAAGTTCATCTGCTCCGGCTCGGCCGGTACAGTTTCCTGTTCTGCCGCTTCCGGCGCATCCGGTTCTGTTTCTGCACAGGGTGCACTCTCAGGTTCTTCCTTCGGTGCTTCCTGCGCAGGGTTCCACGCTGCCATATGGTCCTGAGGCGAATGCAGTTTTGTCTCACCAAATTCCGGTTCCACATCCAGCTGCGTTTCACTTGCCGCCGCACGGAACGGCTCTGGTGCCTTTGTCGTTTCCAGCTTCGGGCTGTGAAGGGTCACGAACGGATCCAGCATATCCTCGTTCTGAGCACTGCCTTTCCAGCGCGGCTCACTGGGTGCTGTCGGTATTTGCATTGCAGCAGACGGGGCAGGCTGCTGCGGTGCTGCGGCGGGTTTTGCCGGTTCCCAGTGCTGCTGTGGCAGAACGCCCGGGTCTGCTTGTCCCCGAATGATCGCAGAAAGCCCTGTAAAGTTATTATTCTTTACATCATTTTTGATTATATCAGCGTCTATTTTTGGTTTTTCAGCTTTTTCATCTTTTTTGTCTGCTTCAAAGGTAAAAAGCCGTTCACCGGTGCCGGGCTGAGCTAATGCCAGCTTGACGGCATGATACACCACATCAAAAACATCATTTTCGCGGGCAAAGCGGGCTTCGATCTTGGCCGGATGCACATTGACATCCACAAGGTCGGCCGGCATTTCCAGCAGCAGAATGCCGCCCGGGAACTTGCCCTGCATCATGGTCCCCTTGAACGCCATCTCCATACCGGCCATCATGGTGCGGTTGCGTACATAGCGGCCATTGATGTAAAAATGCTGCATACTTCGGCTGGCGCGGCAGCTTTTGGGCGGGGTGACCAGACCGGTGATGCGGTACACGCCCTCCTGATTTTTCAGCTCAATGAGGTCCCGGCTGAACTCCCGGCCCAGCACCGCATAGGCTGCACCGCGCAGCTGGCCGTCGCCGGGCGGGACATACTGCAGCTTGCCCTCACGGATGAACTTGACGCTGACTTCCGGGTGGCTGAGCGCTACATGGGTAACTGTATCCGACACAAAGGTGCCCTCGGAGGAGTCCTTTTTGAGGAACTTCATGCGGGCAGGCGTGTTGTAAAACAGATCCTTTACCCGGATGGTAGTGCCCACAGCTCTGGCACCCGGCTCACGGGAGACCTCTTCCCCGCCCTCAATGCGGTAGACCGTGGCAAACTCGTCCACCTCTGTTCGGGTGGTCAGCTCTACACGGGCCACGCTGGCAATGGATGCCAGTGCTTCACCGCGGAAGCCAAGCGTATGGATGTTGGTCAGATCGTCCGGTGTTTCAATTTTGCTGGTGGCGTGGCGGATAAACGCCGTGGAGATATATTCTGCCTCGATGCCGGTGCCGTTATCGCTGATCTCGATCAGCTTGACGCCGCCGGATTCAATGCTGACGGTCACCTGCGTGGCACCGGCATCAATGGAGTTTTCCAGCAGCTCCTTAACAACGGATGCCGGACGCTCGACCACCTCACCGGCTGCGATCAGCTCGGCTGTGTGCTTATCCAGAACATGGATCACTGCCATGGTGTTTTCCCTCCTTGTATGGTCTGGGTCAGGTAGAGCAGTTTCATCTGTTCAGGCTGCCCTTCAGGGTCTTTTTCAGCTCGTAGAGGAAGTTCAAAGCCTCAATGGGGGTGAGTGTTTCCACATCCAGAGCTTCCAGCTTGTCCATCATCTCGCTGGGCACAGCCGGAGAGTTATACTCCTGCAGGGCATCAAAATCCATCTGCTCTACTTTATTTTTAGGTGCAGTTGCTTCCAGCGCGCGCAGCACCTCATGGGCGCGGCGGGTCACACTGCCGGGCAGGCCTGCCAGCTTTGCCACCTCGATGCCGTAGCTGTCATCCGCCGGGCCGCGCACGATGCGGCGCAGGAAGGTGATGTCCTCGCCGCGTTTTTTTACTGCAATATTGTAGTTTTTTACGCCGTCCACGCCGCCTTCCAGCTCGGTCAGCTCGTGGTAGTGGGTGGCAAACAGAGTCTTGCAGCCAAGGCCCTTGGCGGGGTCTGCAATGTGCTCCACTACGGCGCGGGCAATGCTCATACCGTCAAAGGTGGAAGTGCCGCGGCCGATCTCGTCCAGCACCACAAGGCTTTTGGCGGTGGCATTTTTCAGGATCTCCGCTACCTCGGTCATCTCCACCATAAAGGTGGACTGACCGGCAGACAGGTCGTCCGACGCACCGATGCGAGTGAAAATGGCATCCACCACACCCACATGGCAGCTGGAAGCCGGTACAAAGGAGCCGATCTGCGCCATCAGCGCGATCAGTGCATTCTGGCGCATGTACGTGGATTTACCTGCCATGTTGGGGCCGGTGATGATCAGACAGCGGTCTGCACCACAGTTCAGGGTGGTATCATTGGGTACAAACAGGCTGCCTTTCAGCATCTGCTCCACCACAGGGTGACGGCCCTCGGTGATGGTCAGCTCATCACTGTCGTCCACGATGGGACGGCAGTAGTTGTTTTCCGCTGCCACCTGCGCCAGCGCCGTGAGCACATCCAGCTGGGCCACCGCATTGGCCGTGCGCTGGATGCGGTCCAGCTGAGCGCTGATGCTTTCCAGCAGTTCGCTGAACAGGCGGTGCTCCAGCGTGATGAGCCGTTCGTGGGCACCTAAGATCTTGCTTTCCAGCTCTTTCAGTTCCTGCGTGATGTAGCGTTCGCCGGAAGTCAGGGTCTGCTTGCGGATGTAGGTCTCCGGCACCATGTTCTTATAGGAGTTGCTTACCTCGATGAAGTAGCCAAACACATGGTTATAGCCGATCTTCAGCTTGGGGATGCCGGTTTCCTGCCGCAGGCGGGCTTCCAGCTGCGCCAGAACGCCCTTGGTATTGTCGCGGATGGAACGCAGCTCGTCCACCTCGGCATGGTAGCCTTTGGCAATAACACCGCCATCCTTGAGGGTGGAAGGCGCTTCCGGGTCCACCGCTGCATAGATGCGGGCCTTGATGTCCTCCAATGGGTCGATCTGTGCTGCCAGCTCGGAAAGCTCCGGGCAGCTGCAGGCTTCAGCCTGCCTGCGCAGGCCGGGCAGACGGTCGCAGGTCTGGGCCAGCGTATAGATCTCCTTGGGTGTGGCAGAGCCGTAAACCGTGCGGGTCATCAGGCGTTCCATATCCGCAATGTAACCCAGCTCTTCGGTCAGGTCGCCGCGGGCCATGGTCTGCTTGACAAGGCTCTCCACAGCGTTCAGGCGGTGGTTGATGAGTGCACTGGAAATAAGCGGCTGCTCGATCCAGCTGCGCAGCATACGCTTGCCCATGGATGTACTGGTCTTATCCAGCACCCAGAGCAGCGTGCCCCGCTTTTCGCGGCCGCGCAGCGTCTCGGTCAGCTCCAGATTGGCGCGGGTCACGGGCGAAAGACGCATGAACTGGGCCTTATTATAGGTTATGACCGTTTTCAGACGTTCCACGCCCTTGATCTGGGTATCGTGCAGATATTCCAGCAGTGCCGCCATGGCAAAGCACACAAGGCCGTCCGCTGCAATGCCGGTGGTCTGCACCCAGTCGCGGCCAAACTGGTTTTCCAGCGATGCCGCCACAAGGCCCGGTGCATAGCGCTCCTCTTCGATCAGCTCCACCGAACAAGTCATATTCTTTTTGATGTACGCCGTCACCTCGCGGCAGTCCAGCAGACCCGGATTCATCAGCACTTCGCTGGGATGGTAGCGGCACAGCTCCGTAATGACCGCCGGGGCGATCTTGTCTGCATTCAGCTCTGTGATATGGGCCGTGCCGGTAGAGACATCGGCAAAGCACAAACCTGCTTTCTTTCCTTTGAGGAAGATACTGGCAATGTAGTTATTGCGGTCATCCTGCAGCATACTGCTCTCAATGACCGTGCCGGGTGTGACCACGCGGATGATGTCCCGCTTGACAAGGCCCTTGGCCTTGGCCGGGTCTTCCACCTGCTCACAGATGGCTACTTTGTAGCCCTTGGCGATCAGCCGCGCCACATATCCCTCGTAGCTGTGGAAGGGCACGCCGCACATGGGTGCCCGCTCTTCCATGCCGCACTGCTTGCCGGTCAGGGTCAGATCCAGTTCCTTGGATGCCGTCAGGGCATCGTCAAAGAACATCTCATAAAAATCGCCGATGCGGTAAAACAGAATTTCGTCCTTATGTTGTTTTTTGATCTCAAGATATTGCTGCATCATGGGCGACAGCTCTGCCATGGTTTACCCTCTCTCCCGTTCTATGGTTCTGTGCACAAGTTTGCGGCTTGTAACCGCTTTTGCAAACAAAACGCGGTCTGTTTTGCACAGCCGCGTTTTGTTTTTGCCGGTTTTAGTGGCAGCCGCCGCAGGTGGAGCAGCTGCCGGTGCAGGAAGCAGAAGGCTCCTGTACCGTCATGGGGTCGCCGCCATTCATGGCAGTGTTGATGATGGCATCGATATAGTTCACGAGATTCTCGCAGTCACGCTTGGCCTCGTTGTAAGCCACCATGCCCTCGTTGCCCATGATCTGGCCGTACAGGCTGTTCACCTTTTCGTTCAGTTCGGCGATGCGGGCATCGTTGCGCTCGCTCTTGCCGATCTCATTGTTCAGATCCATGCGGGCGAGGTTGAACTCGCCGAGCAGGTTCTGCAGCTCTTCGTCCTTATCGTTTGCCTTGCGGGGCTGATCCAGAACGAGGTAGCGGCTATCGGTCTGCAGCGCAACGGCTGCGCGCTTGAAAAGATCAATGCAATCCATTTGAATGGTCTCCTTCTTATTTATACGTTCAGGGGCACTGCCCCGGAATCACTCAGGCAAGCTCACCCAGCAGCACAGTCGCCCGTGCGCCCGTGAGATGTACGTTGGCATAGCTGCCCATCAGGGAAGCGTCTGCCGTGAACTCCACCGTCAGGTTGTTGTCCAGACGGCCGGAGAGGGTGCCCTCATTGCGGCCAAAGCCCTCTACCAGTACCTTCACAGTCTGACCAACCTGCGCCTTGACCAGTGCCATGGCGATCTCGTCCTGCAGCTTGAGCAGGCGGGTCATGCGGTCGGTCTTTTCCTTGCGGGGGGTGGGGTCCGGCATATCGGCGGCCTTGGTGCCGGTGCGCTTGGAATAGATAAAGGTGAACAGCTGCATATAGCCCACCTTCTGCACCAGTTCCAGCGTCTTTACAAAGTCCGCTTCGGTCTCGCCGGGGAAGCCAACGATGATGTCACTGGAAAAAGTGATGCCGGGCACCGTTTTGCGGGCGTATTCGATGAGCTCAAGATACTGTTCCACCGTGTAGTGGCGGTTCATCTTCTTCAGCAGTTCATCGGAGCCGCACTGCACCGGCAGGTGCAGGTGCTTGCACAGCTTCGGCTGGGCGGCAATGGTGTCGATCAGCTTGTGACTGGCATCCTTGGGGTGGCTGGTCATAAAGCGGATGTGATAATCGCCGGGCACCGTGCACAGCAGGTTGAGCAGATCAGAAAAGTCCACCTTTTCTTCCAGACCCTTGCCGTAGCTGTTGACGTTCTGTCCCAGCAATGTGATCTCCTTATAGCCTGCCTCCACAAGACCGCGGAATTCAGCAAGGATATCACCGGGCTTGCGGCTCTTCTCGCGGCCGCGCACATAAGGCACGATGCAGTAGGTGCAGAAGTTGTCGCAGCCGTACATGACGGGCAGCCATGCGCGGAACTCGCTCTCACGCCGGATGGGGATATTCTCCACGATGACCGGGCGCTGGGCGGGCTCCATCAGCACACGCTTATGCTTCTGCAGCTTCTGGGCAATGAGCTGCGGCAGGGTGTCGATGCCGTCCACGCCAAACACAAGGTCAACGTAAGGATAGCTCTGGCGCAGCTTTTCTACCACGTGCTTCTGGTTGGCCATGCATCCGCACAGGCCGATGATGAGATCATGCTTTTTTTCCTTGAGTCCCTTCAGGGCACCTACGTTGCCGAACACACGCTGCTCGGCATGCTCACGCACGGCGCAGGTGTTGAAGAGGATCAGGTCTGCATCCTCGGGCTTATCGCACAGGCCATAGCCGATGTCCATCAGCACGCCCTTGATCCGCTCGCCGTCGTTCACGTTCTGCTGACAGCCATAGCTGTGCACAAAGGCCAGCGGCGGCGTATCATAGGCCTGCTTTACCAGCTCAGCGGCAATGTTATTATGTTCAAAACTAATGTATTCCAATCAAACCATCCTTCTCCGCCGGGCCGAAGCGCCCTGTGCGGCGAAAATCTACTTGCACTTTCTGAAAAGAGCCTTCTCTATAGTATACCCTGTTTATACGCTCCGGGCAAGAGGTTCCGTGCAAATTTTATGGTTCAGTGGGCGTTTTCCTGCGCCTGCTTCTCGCAGCAGGCCTCGCATACGCCGATCAGCACAACAGCGCAGTCCTGCACATAGCCCTTCTGGTTTTTCACCAGCTTCATTACCTGCTTTTCGTCCCCCTCGGCATCGGTCACGCTGCCGCACACGGTGCAGTACAGATGGCTGTGCCAGGGCAGCGTGTGGTCAAAGCGGTCAGCCTTGCCTGGAACGGACACCCGGCGCACCCGGCCCGCATCCACCAGACTATTCAGGTGACGGTATACGGTGCCAAGGCTCAGGCCCGGGCATTCCTTGACCGCAGCATCATAAATTTCCTCGGCGGTGGGGTGGTCGCACAGGTTCTGCACCGTCTGCATGACCAGCTCACGCTGTTTGGAATATCGCATAACTTCTCCTTTGCTTTCTCCTCATACAAAAGGTCTTGTTCAGACGTTCTCTTCGCCCTTGATCTTTGCCCAGTAGGCACGGGCCGCCTGCTCATTTTTGTTATCGCCAAAGGTATAATATTTTACGTCCTTGATGGCATCTGGCAGGTACTGCTGCTCCACCCAGTGGTGGGCGTAATCATGGGCGTATTTGTAATTCTGTCCCTTTACCAGCGCATCCTCACCGTCGTAGTGCTTGTTCTGCAGTTGGCGCGGGATCGGCCCGGTG